>Ga0114995_10001421_pt1 | contig 16923 bp, 13 predicted proteins | sample ArcticOcean_MG_C_11_FD_87038 | JGI IMG/M metagenome (GOLD analysis project Ga0114995, IMG submission 87038) | Marine microbial communities from western Arctic Ocean - ArcticOcean_MG_CB2_154 | ecosystem: Environmental > Aquatic > Marine > Oceanic | place: Arctic Ocean: Canada Basin | collected... | reverse complement strand
CGATTCCGTTCTGGCAGCATGTCCCCATGCCGATTGCTCCTGCGTATGACTGGGTTGCTCACCACGCGATGGTGAGCCCTGACCGATCGGCCTGGGCCGACATTGACTCCACTGGTGACGGGGCTGGGTTGGCGTGCAACTGGCGAGAGGCCGACGAACGAGTTGGCCGGTCAGCCGCGATGTTGCGTGACGACTTCGGTGTCGGTCGGGGTGATCGCGTGGTGATGTTTTCGATGAACCGTGTCGAGTTCATCGAAGTGCAGTTCGCCTGTGCTCGGCTCGGCGCGGTCTTCGTGCCCGTTAACTGGCGACTCACCGTTCACGAACTCGACTACATCGTCAGCGATGCCGCGGCCACAGTGCTCTGTGCTGACCCCGAGTTCGGTGACACCGCTGCCGAACTCACCCAGCGGACCAATGTGCCACACCTCGTCGTGTTCAGCGGGGCAGGATCGCATCCCGAGGGGAGCGTCGACTACGACGACGCGCTGGCCGCGGCAGCAAACCGTATCGATGCCGACCCCGCGCTTTTGCCGGTGATGCCCGAACTCACCCACGACGATCCGTTGACGATCATGTACACCTCGGGCACCACCGGTCGTCCGAAGGGCGCGATCATCACGCATGGCATGTCGTTCTGGAACTCGATCAACCTTGCCGAGCTGAGCGATCTTGGCCGCTCGATGGTCAACTTCTGCTTCCTCCCGCTGTTTCACACAGGCGGGCTCAACTGCTACACCAACCCCGCTGCCTACTTCGGTGGATCGACGCTGATCATGCGCACTTTCGACCCGGGCGAGGCGCTCGACCTGATCAACGATCCGGAACGCGGCATCACCCACTTTCTCGGCGTGCCCGCGAACTACCTATTCATGGGCCAGCACGAGAAGTTCGCCACCACTGACTTCTCCGGCGTAGTCACCACGGCTATCGGCGGTGCACCCTCGGCGCTCCCGCTGCTCCAGATGTGGGAGAAAGTTGGCTGCCCACTCATCCAGGCGTTTGGGATGACCGAAACGAGTCCGATGGTCACCTCAATTTCTAAAGAGATGGCGGTCAGGAAGGCCGGCTCCGCAGGCCTGCCGGGAATGAACACGGCGATTCGTATCGTCGGCGAGGACGGTAACGATGTGGCCCCGGGCGAGATCGGCGAGCTCTGGTGCAAGGGACCGAACATCACACCGGGTTACTGGAATAATCCCGAGGCAACTGCCGACGCGATTACCAATGGCTGGCTCCACACCGGTGACGCGGCGCAGATGGATGAAGACGGCTACATGTACATCGTTGACCGATGGAAGGACATGTACATCTCCGGTGGTGAGAACGTCTATCCGTCGGAGGTCGAGTCGGCGCTGTTCGATCTTGCAGGCATCGCCGACGTCGCGGTGATTGGGCTGCCTGACGAAAAGTGGGGTGAGGTTGGTCAAGCCGTCATCGTGAAGTCGCCAGATGCCGCCGGTTCGGTCTTGGACGAGACTGCGATTTTGAACTTCTGCCGTGAGCGCCTCGCTCGGTTCAAGGTGCCACAGTCCGTTCGCTTCATCGACGAACTACCGCGTAACGCCACAGGCAAGATCCTCAAGCGCGAACTGCGCGGCTGAACCGTCAGGTTTGGGTTCCGACCTTGAGGTCGCGAAACGCCACGCCTTTATCGACAGCAGGTTCACGTGGCAGGCCCAGGACGCGATCGCCGATGATATTGCGTTGAATCTCGTCGGTCCCGCCAGCGATGCCCGAAGCGAAACTGCGCAGGGTCAGGCTCTGCGCGCTACCACCGTGTGGATCATCGTCGACCCACGCGACCGACGACATGCCGGCAATTTGCAGTGCTATCTCACGCATCCGCCAGGCAATCACCGAACCGTATAATTTTCCGAGCGAGCCGCCCGGGCCTGGCGTGTTGCCCGCCTTCATCTCGGCGCGGGTGCGCATGGCGATGAGTGCTTTGGTGGTCTCCATCGAATACACCTGCATCATCTGATCGCGGACGACTGGGTTGTTGATCGCTCCTGATGCCGTCGCGTAGTTGTGGAGTTGGTCGTACATCGGTCGGTTGATACCGCCGCCGCCACCCGCACCGATCGCCACACGTTCGTACATCAGCATCGCGGTGGCAAGCTTCCACCCGGTGTTCAGTTCGCCAAGGAGCCAGTTTTTTGGAATGGCCAGATCGGTGAAGAACACCTCGTTGAAATGTGACTCGCCGTTGATCTGGTTGATTGGACGGATTTCGACGCCGGGTGCTTGCATGTCGAGAATGAACATCGACAGGCCCGCATGCTTGACTTGATCTGCGTCGTTTCGTGCCACACACAATCCAAACTGCGACTTGTGCGCCAAGGTGGTCCAAACCTTCTGGCCGTTGATGATCCATTCGTCGCCGTCGAGTTCGGCTTTGGTCTGCAGTGATGCGACGTCCGAGCCAGCGCCGGGCTCAGAGAACATCTGGCACCACAGCGTTTTGCCGGAGATCAAGTCAGGCATGAACTGGCGCTTCTGCTCGTCGGTGCCATGGTCGTTCATCATTGGCAGGCACATGCCGTGGCTGATGACGAACTCACTTTCCATCATCGGGTAATTCTCTTTGACCTCGCGCCAGATCTTGTCGTGGGCATTGGTCAATCCCGCCCCGCCGAACTCTGCGGGGTACGGCACTCCTGCGCCCACGCCCGCCGCCGATGCTGCCGCGTGGAACGCGCACGACTCTTCGAACGTCGGCGCGCCCGCTGGCGCTGGCTGCGACTCCATGAAGTCGATGCACCTTTGGCGGAAGTCGTTCAGGTCGTCCATCCCGTCACCGTATGAATCGCGCGCTCGGCATAGCGAGACGGGAGGGCGAGACGGGTGAGACGGGTGAGACGGGTGAGTCAGATCGTTCTGTCGCTCAGCGTGCTCGTGCCGGCCGATGGTGCGTGACGTTTCGGGCCAATCAGCCGGGCGCCGAGGTGATCGGCAACCGTCACGGATCGGTACGTACTGTCAGGTCGGCGGAACACCGGGAGAGGTTCGATGGCAACATCGAGGTCGGGGTAGTGGAAGTACGCGACTGATCGGCGGAGCACCGGATCGGTGCCGTCGCCATGGAGGGGCACTCGATGCACCGTGGATGGCCAGGCGTCGTCAGTCCACATTGCGAGCAAATCGCCGACGTTCAGCAGTAACGCATCGGCGTCGGGGACGATTGGCTTCCAGCCGTCGGATCCGAGGATCTCGAGGCCGGGCACCGGGTCGGCCCGAAGGATCGTGAAGGTGGTGTAGTCGCTGTGTGCGCCCATCCGTTTTTGGCCAGGGGCTGGTGCTGCCTCGTCGTCGAGCCGTTCATACCGGATGCAGGCCATCGTGTCGGGCCCGGCCGTTGATCGACCGGCCAGGTCGTCGATGCCGATGATGTCGCCGATCATCTGATCGAGCCGTCGGGCGAGGTCGGCCATTGCATCGAGGTATCTCCGGGTTGCTTGGGCGAACGTCGGTGCCTCAGTCGGCCAGGGTGTTGCTTGGATCAACCGATGTCGACCTGCCCGGTCGTCGTGACCCGAGTTGAACGACTCGAACAGGTCGGGCGGGCTGGCCGCCCCGAGTGAGTACGAAAGGGCCTCGCTGCCGCGTTGGCGGTAGCCGCGATTCGCAGCGGCATCGTCGACCACGTACTTCGCCTTGGTTGCGAATGGGAGAGCGAAGAACTCCTCCATCGCAGCCCACAGCGAGTTGGCGACGTCGGTCGGTAGACCATGCCCGACCAGCTGGACGAAGCCGTCTTTACGGAGCGCCCGATCGAGCGCTTCGGGTGCGTCTTGGTCTGCCAGGTCCACGGTGTCGATCGTTGCCACGCCTCCACTCTGGTCCACTCAGGGCCCGCTGACCGAACCCATCCGTCAGTGCATTCGCCCGAAATGTGGACTGAAATGCTGCATTAGCGATGCGAGATTGTCTCCATTTCGGGTGGTCTGAGCGATGATGGGGCCATGAGTGACCCGTCGAATGGTGCGCCGAAAATTAAAGACGTCGATTTTGGCGACCTGCTGTACCTAGAGCCACACGGCCCGGACACATACGTCGGGATCGTGGCGCGCTACCCGTGGGGCAACCGACTCTTCGGCGGCCAAGTCGTCGCGCAGGCCCTCGCCGCAGCAATCGCAACGGTCGAACCCGATTGCCGCCCGCACTCGCTGCACTCCTACTTCATCCGCCCGGGGTCGACGACCGAACCGATTCGTTTCGAGGTGGAACGGCTTCGTGACGGCCGATCGTTCTGCACCCGCCAGGTCGTTGCGCGTCAATCCGGCGGGGCAATCCTCAACGTGTCGGTGTCGTTCCAGGTCGATGAAGACGAAGCTGATGCTCAGATTGCTCGGTTGCCCGATGGGCTCGCGCTCCCTGACGATCCGACCCTCGAGAACTACTCCTGGGGCAACCTGATCGATCGCCGTGCCGTTGATCTGCCGGGCCAGGATGGCGAGCCCTGGCGGCTCGGCTACTGGTTGCGAATCCTGGACGAAGACGGCGCGCTGCTTGGCGATGATCCGGTCAAGCACACGCTCGCAATGGCGTTCCTCTCTGATGCTGCGCCGTCACGTGCGGCACGATCGCCGCACCCAGACTTCGCCAATGACGCGAGCGATCGCTTCAAGTTCCAAGGCGCGAGCCTCGATCACTCGGTCTGGTTCCATCGACCGTGCCGAGCCGATCAGTGGCACTGGTTCGACACTCGTTCACACGGCCTGAGTGGTGGTCGTGGCCTCGTCACTGGTGACGTTTTGAACCTCGATGGCACACATGTTGCAACGATCGCTCAGGAAGTTTTGCTCCGGCGTCGTCGCGATCGCGACTGATTTTTGTGGCGCTGTGGTCCGCAAAACGGCTGAGCGGTACCCGACTCGATCCGTTTGGTCGGAATCAGATGCGTCGTGCTGAAGCGGGCCTGGCCGAGGAGTTCCCCTGGGCGCTGCAGATGCAGATGCAGATGCCGATGCCGATGCAGATAGTAGAGAGCTCGTTGTAGCCCGCCTGCTCGACGGAGCGATCAGCATTACTGCCCTCCCCGATGGCATCTGAGGGTACGAAGGCCTGAAGACTCGCCGAATTGTGGAGTTTCGGTCTCAGATGGCAGCAGGGTTCCTTCGTTGCGGGCTTGTTAGTTGTAGTGGCAATCGCCGCTGTCGACCGGTGGCGAGTCCCGCGATACCGTTCCCGACGATGCGGATTTCTGAGCGAGTCGACAATGCGGTGCGGTTTATGGCCGAACTGGCCTCGGGTGAACTGGCTGACGTTGACGGTGGCGCGGTCAAGGCCGAGGCGATCGCGACGCGCCAGGGGATTTCACTCAAGTATTTGCTCGACATCACGCGCGATCTGAAACGTGCCGAGCTGATTCGGTCCAAGCGCGGACCGACGGGGGGTTTCACGCTGTCGCGCGATGCAGACGCCATCTCGCTCGCTGACGTGTTCCGCGCAGTGGATGGCCCGCTGGCGGATGTGCATGACGAGAGCCTTCGGGGGCTCAGGTATCCGGCACCGGCCGAGTCGCTGTCTGAAGTGTGGATGGCGATTCGCGGCAGCTTGCGGCGTGTGCTCGAAGAGGTCAGCCTCGACGACCTCATCAGTGGCAACTTGCCGGCCGATGTCGTGTCGCTTGCGGCCGACTACCGAACGACGACGGATCGACGCCATTCCCGCAATCCGCGCTGAGTTGAAATTGGTGCTTGCACCGGAACGTTTCGCAGTTTACGGTATTGTCCGTGGATTTAGTAGAGAATCAGTTAACGCATTTGCAGCGGCTTGAAGCCGAGGCCATACATATCATGCGCGAGGCAGTGTCCGAGAGCGACAACCCAGCGATGTTGTATTCGGTGGGCAAGGACAGCTCAGTCATGCTGCACCTTGCGATGAAGGCCTTTTACCCTTCGAAGCCGCCCTTCCCGCTCGTTCACGTGGACACGACGTGGAAGTTCAGCGAGATGTACGCCTTCCGCGACCAGACGGCCAAAGACCTCGGCGTCGATCTGATTGTCCACAAGAATCCAGAGTGCATCGAACGCGGTGTTAACCCATTCGACCACGGCTCAGCGATGCACACCGACATGTGGAAGACCGACGGGCTAAAGCAGGTCATTGAATCGAACAACTTCGACCTTTGCTTCGGTGGAGCGCGGCGCGACGAAGAGAAGTCGAGGGCCAAAGAGCGCATGTTCTCGGTTCGCTCCGCGCAGCACCAGTGGGATCCCAAGCGCCAACGCCCTGAGCTTTGGCAGATCTACAACGCACGTCGCAGCTCGGGTGAAACGCTCCGCGTGTTCCCGATCTCGAACTGGACCGAACTCGACGTGTGGCAGTATGTCCACCTCGAGCAGATACCGATCGTGCCGCTGTACTACGCAGCACCTCGGCCGGTCGTGCACCGCGGCTCCACGTTGATCATGATCGACGACGATCGCTTTCAGTTTGAGCTGGGCGAAGAGCCTGAGATCAAAAACGTGCGGTTCCGTACCCTCGGGTGCTATCCGTTGTCGGGAGCCATCGAGAGCGACGCCGACAGCCTCACGGGCATCATCCAAGAGATGCTGCTCGCCACGACGTCTGAGCGTGAAGGCCGGTTGATCGACAGCGATTCCGCTGGCTCGATGGAGAAGAAGAAGCAAGAGGGGTACTTCTAATGGCGCATGTTTCTGATCTGATCGCCGTTGACATCGACGAGTACCTGACGTCGCACCAGTACAAATCGCTCCTGCGTTTCATCACGTGTGGCAGCGTTGACGACGGCAAGAGCACGTTGATCGGGCGCTTGCTGTACGAGTCACACATGGTGTTTGAAGACCACCTCGCCCAACTCGAAGTCGATTCGGCAAAGGTTGGCACCCAGGGCACCGATCTCGACTTTGCCCTGCTGCTCGACGGCTTGACGGCCGAACGTGAGCAAGGCATCACGATTGACGTTGCCTACCGATTCTTTTCGACCGAGAAGCGGAAGTTCATCGTGGCTGACACGCCGGGCCACGAGCAGTACACGCGCAATATGGTTACCGGAGCGTCAACTGCTGACGTCGCAGTCGTGATGGTTGATGCCCGAAAGGGCGTGCTCACCCAGACCCGACGGCACAGCTACCTGGTGTCGCTGCTCGGGATCAAAGAGGTTGTCGTCGCGATCAACAAGATGGATCTCGTCGACTACTCGCAAGAGATCTACGACACGATCGTCACGGAGTACTCCGACTTCGCACGCGAGGTCGGCCTGGCGAGCGTCAACTTCATTCCGGTTTCAGCGCTGAAGGGCGACAACATTGTTGCCCACAGCGAGCACACTCCCTGGTACGACGGTTCCACGCTGATGGCGTACCTCGAAGAAGTTCCCGTCGATGATGTCGTTGCTGCTGGACCCTTCCGCATGCCCGTTCAGTGGGTCAATCGCCCCAACCTCGACTTCCGCGGGTTCTCCGGCCGGATCGTCGGCGGTTCTATCAGGCCGGGTGACACCGTCCGGGTGCTTCCTGCTGGCACGACCAGCACGGTCGACCGCATTGTCACGATGGATGGCGACCTCGCCGTTGCCGTCGCTGGCCAGTCAGTCACCATCACACTCGCCGACGAGATCGATGTCAGCCGCGGCGATCTTCTGTGCATCGCTGATCAGCCAGCCGAAGTCTCTGACCAGTTCGAGGCGCACGTCGTGTGGATGCACGAAGACGAGATGTTGCCCGGCCGCCCCTACCTGATGAAGCTTGGCACCCGCACCGTTGGCGTGACCATTGCGAATCCGAAGTTCCGCGTCGACGTCAACTCGCTGGAACACCTCGCCGCCAACACGCTTGAACTGAACGAGATCGGCGTGTGCAACCTCAGCCTCGACCGGCCAGTTCCGTTCGACCCCTATGCGGAAAACCGTGATACAGGCTCGTTCATCATCATCGATAAACGCACCCAGAACACTGTGGGTGCCGGCATGTTGCACTTTGCACTTCGGCGCAGCCACAACATTCACTGGCAGGACGTTCGTGTTGACAAAGCAGCCCGCGCTGATCAGAACAACCATCGGCCGGGCGTCGTCTGGCTGACCGGCCTCTCCGGCTCGGGCAAGTCGACAATTGCGAACATCATCGAATCAAAGCTCCACACGCTCGGTGCCCGCACCTACCTGCTCGATGGCGACAATGTCCGCCACCGGCTTAACCGCGACCTCGGTTTCACCGATGCCGATCGCGTGGAGAACATCCGCCGGATTGCTGAAGTGTCGGCCCTGATGGTCGATGCGGGCCTCTTGGTCCTGGTGTCGTTCATCTCGCCGTTCCGCGCCGAACGCCGTTTAGCCCGAGAGCGAGTCGAAGTGGGCGAGTTCATCGAAGTGCACGTCGACACGCCGCTCGATGTCGCTGAAACGCGCGACCCGAAGGGCCTGTATGCCAAGGCCCGCGCCGGTGAATTGGCCAACTTCACCGGGATCGACTCGCCCTATGAAGCTCCGGAGTCACCGGAGGTCCATGTCGACACCACGGTGCTGTCAGCAGAAGAAGCAGCTGATCAGGTCATCGCCGCGCTTCGTGCGAACGGCTTGGTCAGCTGACCTCAACCGGGTTGGCCTGACCTGCCTCAACGGACAATTTAGCGGACAATTTAACGGACAATCCAACGAAGGAACCGAGTGACAACTGATTCGTGGATTGCGCTGGTCGTGATTCTGTTGTGTGTGGTGATTCTTATCGCCGACCGCGTTGCGCCGGTCGTGGTGCTGGGTGGTGCCGTCGTCGTCCTCATGTTTCTCGACGTCATCGATTCTGAAGTGGCCCTGAGCGGGCTGTCCAGCCCTGCACCAGCGACCATCGCAGCGCTCTACGTCTTGGCGGGAGCGGTCACGGCAACAGGGACATTTTCGCGTGTCTTTGACCGATTACTCGACCGAGGAGGGTCGATTACTCTCTTGGCAGCGGCGACTGCCGGGGCTTCAGCGGTCGTGCCCAACACGCCCCTGGTGGCGATGTTCGCGCCTCGTGTCGTTCGTTGGTCGCAGCTCAATGGAGTCAGTGCTTCGCGCTTCTTGCTCCCACTATCGTTCGCGAGCATCCTCGGTGGCGTGATCACGCTGATTGGCACGTCGACCAACCTGGTTGTTTCGGACCTTCTGAGCAAATCGGGCGAAGAACCGCTCGGGGTACTCGAGATCACTGTGGTGGGGCTTCCTGTCGCGGTGGTTGGTGTTGTTGTGTTGTCAACGATCGGGGTGCGCCTCCTCCCTGACCGCACCGCAGTGTCGACTGATGTTGGGCGTCGGGGCAGGGAGTTTCAGCTCGCCGCCCGCGTCACCGCCGATGGCCCCCTCGTCGGCCGGACGATCGCTGAGTCAGGGCTCAGAAATCTTGACGGCGCATTCTTGGCCCTTGTCGAGCGGCCTGGTCGCAATCGACAGTCAGCGACGTCACTCGCCGCGTCGCCGCACACGCGCTTGGAAGTAGGTGATGTCTGTTGCTTCGTCGGCGACGTCGCGAGAATGATCGACCTGCATGACATCGAAGGCCTCACCATGCTTGAGGAGCAGCACGTCACGAGTGCCCATGGTCCCGATGCCCGAGTCTTCGAAGCGGTTGTCTCACCGGGGTCGGCGCTGGTCGGTGGATCGCTGAAGTCGGTTGGCTTTCGAGCGCGCTATAGCGCTGCAGTGATGGCGATTCACCGGGCGGACGGCGACGTGGGCGGCCAACTCGGGCAGGTGACGCTGAGGGCTGGCGATGTGCTGTTGGTGCTTGCCAATGACTCGTTCGCGTCGCGCTGGCGCGGGCACGCCGATTTCTCGCTCGTAGCGGCCCATGACGAGCAGCCTCCTGCTCGTCGCAATCGGTCGACGCTCGTTGTTTTGGCAACGGCTGGGCTGGTGGTCGTGGCAGTCAGTGGCGTGCTGGATCTGTTTGAGGCGGCGCTGGCATCGGCGATCGTGGTGGTGGCAGGCAGGGCAATCTCGGTCAGCCAGGCGTGGCGATCGATCAACGTGAACGTTGTAGCAACAATGGCAGCAGCAATCAGCCTTGGGTCAGCCGTTTCCGCCAGTGGCCTCGCGAAAGAGATCGCTGGTGTCGTGGAACGCGCCGATGGCCTCGGACTCGGTGATGTGGGATGTGGTCCTGGTGATGTTGGCAACGATCACGTTGACGGAACTACTCACCAATACCGCTGCTGCCGCTCTGATGGTCCCGATAGCGCTTTCGATCGCAGCCGATGTTGGTGCCGAACCGAGGATGCTGACCATCGCTGTCCTGATTGGCGCCTCCTGCTCGTTCCTTTCTCCGGTTGGGTATCAGACGAATCTGATGGTCTTCAGTCTTGGCGGGTATCGATTCACCGACTTCACAAGAGTCGGTGCTCCGCTGACGTTGTCGACCGTCTTGATTTCTGCCGCGATCATTCCCTGGGCGTTCGGCTAGCTACCTGGCGTCAGTTCGAAGTCGGCTGACGGCTGATGGCTGACGGCTGACGGCTGACGGCTGGTGACGGTGGCGGTGACGGCTGCTGACGGTGACGGTGACGGTGGCCGAGTTTGAACGACACGACGCCGTGCTGGTGAGATCAGCCGGCTTGGCTGTTCGCGGCCAGTTCAGGTGCTTCGTTTTCGGGGAATGCACCGAGCCAGCCGGTGATTGGCGTGCCATCAGCGGCGAAGAGAATCGCGCTCGGTTGCGAGGTGATGCCAAGCGCCTGCAACGACTGGAATGACTCGTCCAAGAGCATGGTGAACAACTGAGTGCCAAAGTCATCGACAAAGTCTTCAGCCTGGCCGAGGCTGTCCTGGGTCCCGAAGCCAACGACTTCGACTTCTTGGAGGTGATCACGAGCAAACGGCTCGATGTCGGGAGCTTCCCGACGGCAAGACGGTCAATGCGATGCCCACGCCCAGATCCACACCGGGCGTTCGGGTGGGCACACGTTGCGCCGGTTTCGCCACCACTGGCGCCATCGCAGGCTGTCCGGAGCGCGTTCCAGGCAGGCACTGAATGTTCATTATTCGCGTCGCAGCTAATCTTGGGACATGACGCAGCGCATTCCGCCGCAATGCGTCCCGAGATTCTTGTCGTCGACAGAGTTGCGCTAGAGAAACCCGCCGAGGCCAGGGTTGAGGCCATCAACGATCTGCTGGGCCCGCTCGAGCACGCCCGGCTTGGTTTCGTCGTGGGTGAGGATCCAGAACTTGTTCTCGATGACGGCATCGTGGACTGCGTCAGCGACGACGTTGGTCGCAATGCCGTTTGCGACCAACGATTCGATCATTGACTGCATCCCCCCGGATACTGGGGTGCTGGCCGGTTCGGATCGCAGATCGTCGGGCATGTTGCGGTCGCTCTTGGCGATGCCGGTTGCCACGAAGGCGGGGCAAAGTACCGACACCCCAACGTCGTTCCCGGCAATCTGCATCTCCTTGGTCAACGTCTCGGACAGGGCGACGACGCCGTACTTGGCAACGCTGTACGCCCCCATGAACGGGGCCGATCCGTGGCCAGCCATCGAGGCGGTGTTCACCACGTGACACGGCTCGCCGTGCGCGATCATCGCAGGAAGGAAGATCTTGCAGCCGTAGATAACGCCCCACAGATCGATGTCGATGGTCCAGCGCCAGACCTCAAGGTTGTCGGGGTCGGCGACCGGGCCGCCTGCGCCCACACCGGCGTTGTTGCACAGCACGTGGATGTTGCCGAAAGCTTCGATGGCGATTCGTTCGAGTTCGCGCTGCTGCTCGATGTCGCGAACGTCGACCTGCAGGCTGACGACCTGGTAGCCGGAAGCGGTCAGTTCGGTCACCGCTGATTCCATCGCAGGAACTTCGATGTCGCCGATCACGAGGTTCATGCCTGCAGCGCCGAACCGGTGGGCCATCGCCAGACCGATGCCACTTGCACCACCGGTGATCACTGCTGTCTTACCGTTCAGATTCTCCATCCGCAAGGGTCTAGTCGCACTGCGCTGCTGAGCCCCAACGCTGGTGCCCGGCCCGACGACCTTTCTGATCTCGGTATCTCAGCAGCCCGGTATCGCGGCAGCCCGGCCGTCAGGGATGCAACGTGGCGATCTGATCGCTGGTCCAGCCAAGCTCAGCCATCACCTTGTCGGTGTGTTCACCGAGGCCCGGCGCATGCAGTCGCACGGTCTCGTGGTCGTCGCCGCGACTCGCGAATCGGATTGGATCGCGGGTGTAGCGGTAGGCACCTTCGGTCGGGTGCTCGTCGTTGTGCAAGAGGTCGATGGCCTTGAAGTGCGGATCGTCGGCGATGTGTTCCAAGTCGAGGACCGCTGATGCCGGTATCGACCGGCTGTCGCAGAAGTCGAGCAGCGCGGCCGTTGGCAGGTCAGCGACCATCTCGTCGAGCATGCCGTAGAGCTCACCGGAGTTGGCGATGCGCGAACGCTGCTCGGCGAATCGCGGATCGGTGGCGAGCTCGGATCGGCCGACGAAGCCGAAGAAGTCACGCCAGTTGGCGTCGGTATAGGGGAGCAGGACAACCCAGCCGTCGGCGGTTTGGCGGGGGCGCCGATTCGGTGTGGTGATTCGTGGATAGCTGAACTCGCCAACCGGTGGTTCGAAAGTCGAGCCACCAAGGTGTTCGACCAGGTTGAAGGATGCCATGACCTCGGCCATTGGAACCTCGATCGAATCACCCTCGCCCGTCATTGCACGCCGGTACAGCGCGGCGGTGATTGCTGGGACAATGTGCAGGCCGCTGACCTTGTCGGCGATGATCGATGGCACCAACTGTGGCGCGCCGCCCGAGTACGTGAAGAGGTCGACAACACCGGACGCTGCTTGGATCACATCGTCGTAGGCCGCTTTGTCGGCGTTCGGGCCGTTGCTGCCCCAGCCGTTGGCGACGCAGGTGATGATGTTCGGCTTGATTGCCCGGATCGATGCGTCATCGATCCCGAGTCGATTCAACGCCGACCGTCGCATGGTCGTGACGAACACGTCAGCTGTGGCAACGAGGTCACGCAGTGCTGCCGCGCCGCTGTCGGATTTGAGGTCGAGCACGACGCTGCGCTTATTGCGATTGAGGTTGAGGCTGAACGCGCTCATCATGGCGCTGCGGGCCGGCTCGTAGTGTCGAATGATGTCGCCGTCTGGCGTCTCGACACGGATCACGTCGGCACCCATGTCACCAAGCATGCGTGTGGCAAGCGGGCCCATGACCACGCTGGTGAGGTCGACCACGCGCACTCCATCGAGTGGGCCGGCCGGTCGAACAGATTCAGATGTCACGGTCACACTGTGCCAGGCACAGTGTGACTGGTCGTGCTCAGCGAGACTGATGGCGTGACCACTGAGACACTCGTGGCGCCGGATCCGTCGGTGCTCGATGCAATTCGCCAACTCTGCGTCGACGCGTTCGGCCCGTACCTCAGCGAAGACGACGGCGTCATGACGCTGCTCGTCGCAGGCGCTGCGTCGATCAATCTCATTGACGATCTGACCTGCCGGGAGCGCCGCGGCCACAACTGGTAGATCAAACGTCTGGTGGGCCTGAGAGAATCGATACGTGACTCCACGTGAATTGAGGACCGACCGGTTGCGACTCCATCGATGGACCGACGCCGACCGCGCCGCGTTCGCTGCACTCAACGCGGATCCGGTGGTGATGGAGCACTTTCCCTCGACCCTCACCCTCGAGCAGAGCAATGCAGTCGTCGATCGGGCCGAAGCGGCGTTTGAAAAGCAGGGCCTCGGCCTCTGGGCGGTGGAGGTAACCGAGTCGTCTTTGTTCGCTGGCTACATCGGGTTGTGGCAAGCGACCTTCGAAGCGCACTTCACGCCGGCAATCGAGATCGGCTGGCGCTTCGCCAAGGAGTTTTGGGGAAACGGGTATGCCACCGAAGGCGCACGAGTTGTGCTCGCCGACGGGTTCGAACGACTCGGCGTCGACGAGATTGTGTCCTTTACCGCGACCGTGAACGAGCGGTCGTGGAGGGTCATGGAGCGGATCGGGATGACGCATGACCCGGCCGACGACTTTGACCACCCGACGCTCGAGCCCGGTCACCGCCTCGAGCGGCACGTGCTCTACCGAATCAGCCGCTGACTGACGGTGTCCAGATCGTGCAGTTGGTCGGCAACTGAGCCAGGTTGTGAAAGTTTGACTCGCAATACATCTGTTGTGCGGTCTACCATGACTGAATGGTCACCTTGCCGGAGCCGCCAATAGATGGTCGACGGGCGCGCCGCGAGCGCAGCCGTGTCGCTGTCATCGACGCCGTTTTTACGCTCGTGCGCAATGGCAAAGTGCCTCCGATCGCCGAAGACGTGGCCGAGCAGGCCGGTGTTTCGGTGTCTTCGATCTTCCGCAACTTCGATGGTCTCGACGACATGCAACGTCAGGCGTTCGACGTGTTTCGAGAGCGCTACGCCCACCTCTTCGACCCGGTGGTTGATTCTGCTGCGCCGCGTGCGGAACGAGTTGCGAAGCACGTGCGTGCCCGGCTCGATCTACTGACCGTCGCTGGGCCGATGATGCAGATCGCACGACAGCGTGCGCTCGACTATCAACCGATGGCCGAAGGGGTCGGTCGGAGTCGATCGCAGCTGTCCGACCAGGCGCGTGCGCACTTCGCATCTGAGGCGGCACAACTGTCGCCTGCCGAAGCGGCCAACCTACTTGCTGTGATCGATGCCATGACTTCGCCCGAGGCCTACGAGGTCCTGCAGGCGGCACACGGCCGTTCGGACCGGCAGATCTCACGATTGTGGAATTGTTCACTCACTGCAATTCTTGACAGATGGCCCGGCCTGCAGCCCGATAGTGACCATGAAATCAACAAGGAGACCGGGCCATGACGCGAGCTTCACGTTTTGAAGGAAAGATCGGCAAGACCCTCGCTGATTCCGAGGCATGGTTTGATGAGCCGCCGCACCCCGGCAATGGCGCACCGAACGTCGTGGTCGTCCTGCTCGACGACACCGGCTTCGCGCAGTTCGGTTGCTACGGCTCCGATATCGATACACCGAACGTCGACGCGCTCGCTGCGGGTGGCGCACAGTTCACCAACTTCCACGTCACGCCATTGTGCTCGCCGACTCGCGCGTCGCTGCTGACCGGTCGTGCGCAGCACGCCGTCGGGATGCGTTCCGTGTCGAACTTCCGTACCGGCTTTCCCAGCCAACTCGGCCACATCAGCAACCACGCAGCAACTGTTGCCGAAGTCCTCCGTGACGAGGGCTACGCCACCTTCTGCGTGGGCAAGTGGCACCTTGCACCGATGGAGCAGTGCTCAGCAGCCGGCCCGTTCGAGCAATGGCCATTGGCTCGGGGCTTCGACCGCTTCTACGGCTTTCTCGAAGGTGAGACCGATCAGTTCCACCCGTCGCTGGTGTGCGACAACCACATGATCGACCAGCCGAAGTCGGCTGAAGACGGTTATCACGTCAGCGAAGACATGATCGACCAGCTGATGAAGATGGTCAGCGACAGCAAGGGCGTGCGACCCGACCGCCCGTTCTTCGCGTATGTGCCATTCGGCGCCACGCACGCGCCGCATCAGGCACCGCAGGCCTATATGGACAAGTACCGCGGGAAGTACGACGAAGGTTGGGATGTCATCCGCGAGCGCTGGTTTGCTCGGCAGCTCGAACTCGGTGTGATCCCTCCGGAAACCGAGCTTGCGCCGCGCAACCCGGGCGTCGATGCGTGGGACGACCTGTCCGAGAACCAGCAGCGCTTCAACTGCCGTCTGCAGGAAGCGTTTGCCGCATTCCTCGACCACACCGACGACCAGATTGGCCGCCTCATCGACGGTCTGCGTGACATGGGCGAGCTCGAGAACACGATTGTCGTGGTGCTTGCCGACAACGGTGCCTCGCAGGAGGGTGGCCCGTTCGGCGTCATGCACGAGATGAAGTTCTTCAACGGCATCTTTGAAACAGCCGATCAGGTGATGGATCAGATCGACGACATCGGTGGCCCGCACAGTCACACCAACTACCCGTGGGGCTGGGCGCAGGCCGGCAACTCCCCGTTCAAGTGGTACAAGCAGAACACGCACGAAGGTGGTGTGCACGTGCCAATGATCGTCAGCGCCCCAGGCGTCACCGACCCTGGTGTGTTACGCGATCAATTCGTCAACGTGTCCGACATCGTTCCGACGATTTACGAGATGGTCGGCGCCACAGCACCCGAGGTGTACAACGGGCTCGAACAACTGCCCGTCACCGGTCGTTCGTTCACCAATGCGTTGGCCGATGCGTCGGCTCCGACCGCGAACACCGTCCAGTACTTCGAAATGGCCGGCAGCCGAGCACTCGTTGCTGGCGACCAGGAGTCGCTGTGGAAAGCCGTCTGTAAGCACGACAAGGGTGCCGACTACGACACGGAAACCTGGGAGCTCTACCACCTCAGCAACGACTGGTCCGAGTGCACCGACCTGGCTGGCGAAGAACCGGAGAAGCTCGCCGAGTTGATCGATCTGTGGTGGCAGGAAGCCGACAAACACGGTGTGCTTCCGCTTGACGATCGCACGATCGAACTGTTCGGCAGCAGGTTCCGCGACCACTCGCCGCATCCGGTCGACAAGCGGTACGTCTATCGTCCGCCGATGTCACCGATGCCTGGACAGGCCTCGGTCTCACTCGGTGGCACGTCGTTCGACCTTACGGCGCGAGTGACGCGAGCCGCCGGCGAACAGGGTGTGCTGTACGCAACCGGTACCGAGAATTCGGGCGCCTCGATCTTCGTGCAGAACAACAAGCTGGTCGTTGACTACAACGCATTCGACGACCATTTGATCGTCGAGTCCGACATCGACGTGCCAGTCGGCTCGAGTGCCCTCGGCGTCCAGGTGCGCCGTACCGGCGCCAAGACAGGCACGATCTCGCTGAGCCTCGATGGCGTGGCAACCGAGCCGACCGAGCTGCCGCTGTTCATGACAATGATGTCGTCAGTCGGTCCGAGCGTCGGGTACGACTACGGCTCT
>Ga0114995_10001420_pt1 | contig 16925 bp, 13 predicted proteins | sample ArcticOcean_MG_C_11_FD_87038 | JGI IMG/M metagenome (GOLD analysis project Ga0114995, IMG submission 87038) | Marine microbial communities from western Arctic Ocean - ArcticOcean_MG_CB2_154 | ecosystem: Environmental > Aquatic > Marine > Oceanic | place: Arctic Ocean: Canada Basin | collected... | reverse complement strand
TTTTTTATTTTTTTTTTTTTTTTTTTTTTTTTTCTTTTTTCATTTGCGTGCGTTTCAATAATGTATCGGTATCTAAATTAGATGGATCATAATTTTCACTTATGTTGCTTAATACTAAAGATAATTCATCTAAACTATCTAAATGATTATTTATTTTTTGTCGAGTCTTATTTTTTTTATCCTTATTTTCATTTTGGTCTTTTTTTTGAGTTAACTTAGTTTCACTTAATTTATTATTACTTTTATTTATATTTTTTTTTATTTTTTGTGTTTTTTTTGTTAATGTTTCTGTAGTATCTATCTTTTCAACAGTAATATTTGTATTTAATGTATTTTTTTTTTTTTTATACATTGTTTATTTAAGACCAATGTTTTTTTATTTAAATTTTTATTTAAATTTTTATTTTAAATTAAATAAGATTGGATGTGAATAATATAGATATTGTTCTCTAGTATTATAAATAGGGAACATTCTAAGAGACATATATTTATCTAATGAATATTCTGAAAAAATAGCTGATCCCGAAGTTTGATTAAATATTAATTGTGTTTTATCATTATCTATATTTAAATTATATATATTTGTGCTATTATTAAAATCATAAAGTGATGTTCCTTGTAAATAATCATTTTTATTAATTTTACCAATACTTAATGTATTATTATATGAAATAACATTATGATTAAAATTTATTTGATTTATAGCCTTATAATATATAAATGAGTTTTTATTCCAATTTTCATGTATGTTTGTATTTATATTTCCTAAACAAAACTGAAATCCAATATATTCTATATATTTAGATTCATGAGTCTTATAGTTATTTAAATTACCAAATAATTGTGGTCTATTATATGTTATATTAAATATATTATTACCGGTTATAGTATTATTGCAATTTATATTATATGGACTAAAATAGCATCGTCTAATATCATTAAATTTTTCTAAAATATTTATATTATTTACAATAAAATGATTAGATTTAATATTTATACTATTTTTGCTTATATTAAAATTAGAGGATATACTAAATATATCAGAACTATTAAGATTTGTTATTAAATTATTAGTTGAAATAGTATTATTAGCAATATTTAATAATGGTTCTTTATTATGACTAAAATATAAATCATTAACAGTATTTTCTAGTGATATTTGATTTATAGAATTATTTGTAGGATATTTTATAATTTTTACAAACTTTCGTCCTAATCTTAAATGTAATTTATTATTAAATAAAGCTATATTAGATACTTCGGTATTTTTTGTTAAAATTAAATCTGGATATTTCGTAAGTTCTGTTATTTTTATGTCTTTTTCTATATTTACAGTGCATAAGTCATTATTTACATTATTATGGAAATCTATATTGTTTTTAATTATTAAATGTGAACCAACATTTATTTTATCTTCCGTAAATATTGTATTTACATTTAAATTATTTAATGCTACTAAATTACCAGTTACAGTTAATTTTCCAGTATTATTCATATTTTTATCTAGTAATATACTACCTTCATTTATTGAATTTGTATCTACATCTGAATGAACTGTTAATAAAGCAGTTGGTGAATCTGTTCCTATTCCAACTTTATTATTTTTATGTATAAATAAAGTATTTTCCATATTTTTTACATGAAAATCTGCATCAGTGGATGATGTTCCAATACCCATATTTTTATGAACTAAAAAGTGAGGTATATTAAGATTATACATACTAGTCAAATTTAAATTATTTCTTACTGTTGTATTACCAACAATGCCTCTATCTTCTAATTCAAAAATATTAGGTTGTTCACTATATACATGTGAACCATTATTTATTAAGTTTCCAGTCATACTTTTATATTCACCATATAATGTGATTTTACCGTATAAATTATCAATATTTACATTTGATGAAATTGTTATATATAAATCTTGAGGAGCAACTATTTCTATATTTACATCTTGTGAACCATAATTTTTATCTGTCATTACTGTAAATTCTTGTGTATGTGTATTATTTATTTTAATAGTAAAAATAACATCTTGTTCTAGTGTTAAATTAAGATTTAATACTATATTTGTCATAGTAAATGTTTGATAAATCTTATATTTATTTATAAAAATAGAATAATTATTAATAAATTCATTATTCTCTACAAAAGAATTAAAAATATTACATGAAAGATGTCTAGTAGTTATTAATGATTGAGTATAAAATACATATTTTGATACTTTTATATCAATTGGTGATACTATAATTAATTTTTCTTCTGCAATTACATTAGGAACACCATTTATAATTGTATCATTTACAATATAATCACCATTTTTATATAAATTATGATTATTAATATTTATAGTAGTTGATGCTAAATTACCATATATATTAAGATTTTTATGTAAGTTTACATTTTGGCGAATTTTTACTTTATCTATATCAAAAATACATACATCACGGGTAATATTAAATACATATGAATTATTTACATTAAAAATGATAGAATTATAATCTTCATCTATTATTTTAGGAAATAAATCTATATTCATAGTATTATCATTATTTGATATTCTTTGTAGGGGTCCCCATTTATCTATATAAGCTTCACATAAGTTATTTTTATTATTATAGCGAATAGAACCATTTATGGGATTTTCAATATTTTTATTTGATGAAATTGTTACTAAATTATTATCTAATGTAAGTAAATTATCACCTAAATAAGCTTCTCCTACTATTTTTACATTGTCATCAAAATTATAAATATTTTTTACTACTAAATCTTGTTTAATATATATATTATTCATATTTACATCTTTGTTGTTTATATAAATTGCCTTGGTCTCAATATTATTACTATCATTATTATTATTTATTGACAATATTACATTATTATTTTGTATAAAATCTATATTTGTTCCTATATGAGGCTTATAAAATGGATGATGTGTTATATTTGTAGTATTTTCATTATTTTTGATTGTATTTAAAGTACGCCAATCATCTTTTATATATGCTTCAACAATATGTTTTTCATTATTATATCTTAATGAACCATCTATATTATTATGTATAGAAATATGTGGTAAATATAAAGAATTATTTCTAATTGCGATTGAATCATCAACAATAACATTTTCCACAGTTAATTTTTGTAACACATTTAATACATTAATATTTAAATTAGCATGACTATTAAAATTATTAGTAACAGTTATAGAATTTGTAATATCAACTCTATTATATTCAATATAATTAGTTCGTAAATCATTTAAAATATTTACATTTTTTTTAGTTACAATATTATTTTCTACTATAAAATCTTGATTAATCAATAATGATATATCATCATAATTATCTATTTCCATATTATATCCAAAACGAGTAAAACGATTTGTATTAAAAATATTAAAGTTTTTTTTTGAACTCAAATTATTTTTGATTAAATATTTACTAGATGAATATTTATCTTCTAAATATAAAGCATTATTTACTAATGTTTTTCCATCATTATTAAAAATTGCTGTAATTAAAGTATTTTTTGTAGATACATTAATATCATTATTTACTACAATATGTTTACTATTAAATATATCGGGTGGAATATTTTTATAAATTTCTTCAACTCGTAAATGAAAATCCCTTGAACTACCTTGTTCAAAATTAAAAATATTTAATTCATCTCCTATATTTGTTTGTCCATAAAATATAGAACAATCGATGGATATTCGAGTGTCTGGTATAATATTTAAATCCCCACCTTCACTAAATATTTCAATATCACTCATTAATAATCTATATTATATTTTTTTGAAATACTTTTATATTATATTTAAAGTATTTTTAAAATGTATTTAGTTTATTGATTTTATCAAATATATTTACATTATCTAAAATAAAACCATTGGGACTACAGTTTATTTCTGTTGTTCCATCATGAGATATAGATAAATTTGGTTTAATTTCATCACCAACAGTAAATGCATTATAACATTCATTTGAATATAATGCCATATTACATGTATCATCAAAATGTAAGGTATTAAATTTAATTTTTTTCCTATAAACTGTAATATTTTTATCATAAAAATCTTCTATATTATAAATTTTATCATTATATTTTAAATTTTCAATAAATGTATTACTTAATAAATTTAAAGAAGTATTGCTTAATACAAGATTTTTTGAATGCATATACTGAGAATTTATATTTTGTTTTAAAAATAAACTATTGTCATATGTGACATTATTAGTATTTACATTTTTATAAATTAAGTTTAAATTTGTACAATTATTATTCATTATAATATTATTTTTAACATATATGTTCTTATGAATTTTTGAATCACCCATAATATTTAATGAATGAGTATCATATGGATTTTTGGTTACTAATAAATGATCATCTGATATAGATCTTCCTATTCCTACATTATTATTTTTAATAAATAAATATTTATTATCATTATTTATTGATACTAATGCATTAGGATCAACACTAAAATTATTTAAATTTGAATGTATTTTTGTTTGATAATATTTATTAGCAGATAAGGTTTTTTTAGAAGTTATATTTTTATTTATATTTAAACTACGAATAAAATCTACTTCACTTCTAAAATTATTATCAATATTATACAAAAAATCAGCTTGTTTATTTTTAAAATATAAGTCAGAGTAATATAAGCCTTTTAATCTTATAAATAATACTACATCATTAGTATTATCTTCTAAATAACCTGTTTTTAATTTAACTTGTAATGTATAAAAATCATTTTTTTTTATAATAAATTCAGTTTTATTAGAACTACTATCGTAAATTAACTTATTTCCTTGATGAACCAATATATCATATTTATTTTTTAAATCTATTAAGTCAATTACTTCAATTTTACTTAGTCTATTCATAGAATATTCATTATTATTATCAATTATTGGATTTTCAACAATAGATAATTTATGAGTATTACCATTTTCTATTCCATAGTAAGTATTAGAATTAAAAATGAAACTGCTAGTATTATCATCAATTATTGGATTTTCAATAATAGATGATTCACGAGTATCATCATTATCATTTTCATTATCATTAATAATATAATAAGTAATTTCTAAGGATTTTATTAAACAATTTGTATTTTCAGTTGATATATATGAATAATGTTGTGCATTATTATTTATAAAATTATACATACTAAATTCATTTAGTGCGTATCTATAGTTGTTATAATTAGTTAATACTTTTATTACATTACTAGTATATTCTATGTTACAATCATGATAATAATTATTAACATCAAAATATTTATAATTTGAATAAGACATATTATTATAATTTGGAGTAACAAATGCTTGTAATTTATTTGTTGAACTATCAAACTCTAATATACTTTTATTATCAAAAACAATTTTATTTACTATATTTGTATTTCTATCAACTGATAAAGTACTAGATTTATTCAATTGATTAAGATTATGTGTTATATTAAGATTTTTATGAAAATCTATTGTATTTGAATTGCATAAAATTCTATTCACATTAATATTTGTAAATATATCTATTATATCATCTTTCATATCAATACCACTTTTTTCTGAGAAAAAATCTAGTTTACTCCACCCATTATTAAATATTTGTATAGTATTTGTATTATTATCAAATCTTATATGTCCATTATCAATATCAGTTCTATTATTATTACCTAAAATCATCAAATTATTAATAATTATGTCTTTTTGAATAGTTAAATCATTATGAATAGTTAAATCCTTGGGGTATAATGGAATAGTACCATCAATATTAATATTTCTATTAAATATTGTTGTATCCTTGTATATATTAAGATTATTTGTTATATTATTAAATTCTAATGATAAATTATTATTTTGAATAAATGATATATTATTTGAAGTATTTGAATTATTATTTTCATGAAGTATTACAGCACTATTATAACTAATACTATGTAAACTTGTTATTGATTTCCAACCAGAATTATAATATTCTATAGAACGGCGCTCATCATTATATCGTAAACTACCATTATTAATAATAGCATTTGAGTTTTCATAAATATTTGTGCTTTTTTTTGGTAAAACAAAAATAGAATTGGGACTTAAGGTTAAATAACCATTTACAATTAAGGAGTTATCAATATTTAGATTACCATAAATATTAGCATTACCATATACATCCATATTTTGTCTGATTCGTATATTATGAAACTTATTACAATTAAAGTTATTTAGAACATTTAGATTTTCATTTGTTAAATTATTAGAATTTACTTGAAATACATTACAATCATATATATTTGCCTCATTATTTACAATTAGATTTTCACTATGTGAAGAATTAGTCTTGTTTATTCCTTCTAATTTTACTATTTCAACACCACTTTTTACCATATTTGAAACATTAATATTACTTTGTATATCTAAATCATTAATATAACTATCTGCTAATATAATATTTATGTCATTTTTACTATCAACAGTGGTAAATGTAGCAAAATAATTACAATTTAAATTTCCATTTACAATTAATGTATCTTTCGTATCAGTTTTATTACTTATGTTAATTATTGGATAATCTTTATTACTAATACCATCAATATCCTTATATAAATTTAAATTTTTAGAAATATAACCATAATTTTTTATTTTAATTTCTTCAACACCTAATACTTCATAAACTCTTAAAAAATTTTTTATATTTAAATTTTGCAATATATTTAAATTTTCATATATATAACCAGAACCTATTACATTTACAATTGATGACATTACTTATTCACTTATTTTATTTATATAAAAAAAAATATATTTATTATTATTTACATTATTTCAGTTTTTAATCCATAATTATTATATTCAATACCATTTTTATTTACAATATATTCTGGATAAATAGTATCGATCATTTCAAAATAAACAGTAATTTCATAATTATAAGGATTATTTACTTTAAATGATTGGATATTATTTTCAAATTTACGAAGTGTTGGATCAATTAAAATGATTTCGGTAAAATATACAATATCTAATTCTATGTTATAATCTTCTATATTATAAGTTGGTTTTACTAATAGTGAATCATATAATACATTATCTATATTTGTAGTTTGTATATCACTGTTTGAAATTGTAAATGTATTATATAATACATGTCCCATATAATTTTCATTATTATACATTTTTATAATATTTGATTCCTTAAAATCATATTCATATATTGGATCTTTGGGGCCATAAATAGTATATAATAGTTCCTTAAATGTCTCATTTATATTTATATTATTTAGATATAATGTACTGTTAAATGTAGTATCACCATTATCTAATATAGATAAATAAGAAGATGCACTATGATTAATATTAATATTAAAGCGATTATTAGTATTACCAAAAAATCCTATAGATGTACTGCTTATATTTATAGTATTATTATCGATATTTATAATATCATTTTTATTATCAATTTTATTATGATGAATATAATGTGTTTTTGAAGTTGTTGAGTTATCATAAACAATTTTACATAAATTATTATTATTCTCATATAAATACATTTTTGGTGTATTTGGTAGATTTAAAGTATTATCTATATTAATATTATATGATGGTACTAATAATTTATTAGTTACCAAACTAGATGTATTTGTTAAATTTAATACTCCATTTGCATTAAAATGAATGGTGTCTATAAAATTTAAACTATTATCTACATTTAAATTATATATAGGTATTTCTTTTGTAATTACGGTTGAAGTATCTACATCATTTTGTATATTTATCGTATCAGTCACAATATCTGGACAAATTAAATTAGATAATATTGACATACTACCAGTATTTTCAAATGCTAGATCAGAATCATGTTCGGAATAAACATTAATCAATGAAGTTTTTTGATAGTCTAAAACATTATTTTTTGTATTTATGTTTATTTTACCATATTTATCTAAAATAAAATTATCATTTATTTCAAAAATATTATCAGTATTAAATGAATCTTTTTTTATTGAAATTTTTTCAAAATTTACTAAAGTATTTTCATCAGAAATTAAGCGATCATTTACATTTATATTATTATGAAATGTTACATTTACATTAAATGTAGTATTTTTATTAAAATGTACAAAACTATCAGTATAATAATTTGAATCACCTTTTGTATCTATTATTTTATGACTATAACCAGTTAAATTAATAATAATTACATCATTCATATCCGAAACATCTGATTTTATTCTAATTTTTAATACATCATTTTTATTATATATATGATGATTATTAAATTCAAATACATTATTTATACTATCTGTATTTTCAAATTTTAATTCTTCCATAACACTACCATTTTTATATATTTGTATATAATAGGTATTTGGATTTTTGTTATGTAAATTAATATAAATATGTGATAAATATAATAAATCGGATGTAATTATTTCATTATTAAATAAAGTATAATTATTTATAATAGTATTTTCATAATTTATATATTGAATTGTATTTAAATCTGAATATATGTCTTTAATATTATTTGAATAAAATGGAGTAGTCTTATAAGGTGTTCTATAATATGAATTTAATTCCTCTAATGTTATTGAAGTCCATTTATTTGTTTTATGATTATAGGATCTTATTAGATTTCTGTAAAACTGAAATGGTATATTATCAACATTAATATTACTAGTAGAAAAAATATTATTAGCAATTGTTAATGAATCAGATACATTTAAATTATGTAATACATTAGTAATATTGTGAATATTAGTAGTACTATTACAAGTAATAATATTATTATTTTTTATATTAAAGTAAATATTATCATCATCATAATCAATACTAGTATTATTGGTATCTGTAAACTTTAAATTTTCCCATTTATTAGAATTATAAAATACTTGAATCTTATTTGTATTATTATTATATCTAAATGAACCTAACTTATATGTATTTTCTGATAATGGTAATCTAAGACTACCATCAAATTGTTGTATATTATTATTAAAATAAAGATAATTATTAAAAGTACTATTCCCGTCAATAACGGCATTTTTTTTTATATTTATATTTCCTACTAAATTTGAAATATAATAAAGATTTATGTTATTTTTTAAAACATCTATTGATTTTATATGTCTATTATTAATATGTATATGATCTGTAGAATCATTAATATGAATACTAGTTTTATTTTCACAACCTCGTGAGTCATTTAATACTAATGTATCATTATTACAATTAGCAAAAATATTATTAGTGTTAGAATTAAACCCTACTGTTCCTAATTGATCTAATTTATATTCTTCTGGTAATACTACTACACCATTTTTACAGATGGCATTTTCTTTAATTAATAAAACATCATTAACTTCGAGACTAGGTAAATTAAGATTAGTGTGTACATTTAAGTTTTCTTTTACAAATGTATTATTTAAATCTAAACTATTTGTAAGATTAAATCTTACTTTATGATAAACATTTTCAACATTTAAATTAAAATTATTATTTAGATTATTTTCTAAAATAAGTGATTTATTAATATTTAAATTTTTCTGACAATTTATATTTCTTGCTACACTAAATAATCCTAAATTTACATTACCCGATATATCTATATTATTTTCTACAGTAAATTTTGTTGCTAAATTTTTCAAATGTATATTTACTGTACTAGCACTAGTATTTTCTTGTGCTACAAAATGTGTATTTTGTAAATATATACTATCCGCTTCTAATGTATCAAATACTTTTACAATATAATTATCAACATTTATATTAGATTTGAAAAAACCATTATTCTTAATTAATAAATCTTTTGTAGTTAAATTAAATTTAATATTAAAATTGTTTTCAATATTTAAATTTTTATCAATAGAAAGTGTATTAAAGTAATGATAATTTTTTGATATTTTAGGCCATACTATATCTTGTAAACCATACACCATATATATTGCTATTATTTAATTTATATATAAAAAATTTTAATAAAAAAATTTAATAAAAAAATTTAATAAAAATTTTAATATAACTACAAAGAAATAAATTAAGATTAATATAATAATGTAATAATAATTTAACTATTTTTATCAGAATCATCATCATTTTTCTTATTTTTAATTATTTTAATTTGTGGTCGTGTTGGTCTTTTTTCTTCTTTTATATTTTCTACAACACTATCTCTATTCATGAATACTTGTTGAATTTCTCCCCGTGGTCCCGTTTCACCTCTATTACCCTTATCACCTCTATCACCTTTTTCACCTCTATCACCTTTATCACCAGTAAGTCCTCGTTCACCAATTGGTCCACGATCACCCATATAGCCTTTTTCTCCATGATCACCCTTGTCACCCTTAATACCTTGTATACCTTTAGGACCAATTGGACCATTATGACCCCTATCACCCCCAACTCCCTTATCACCCTTATCACCCTTAACACCGATCCCACCCTTTTCACCCTTGTCACCCTTATTACCATGTTCACCCTTTTCACCTTTTGGACCAGATTTACCTATTTCTCCTTGTGGTCCTACTGCACCTTGTTCTCCTCTAAAACCAATTCTGCCTGGTGGACCAATTTCTCCTTGAGGACCATTGGGTCCAGATGGTCCAACTGGTCCAATATCACCTTGATATCCTTTTTCGCCAGGATTACCTTGAGGTCCTCTTTCACCAGTTGGTCCAGTTTGCCCGATTGGTCCAATTTCTCCGTGTGGTCCTACTGATCCTTGTTCCCCTTTTCCAATAGGACCTTGTATACCCGGTGGACCATTATCACCACGAGGACCAAATGGTCCAATATCACCTTTTAGTCCTTGTTCTCCTCTTGACCCAATCTCACCTCGGTGTCCAATCTCACCTCTTTCTCCGCGTTCACCTTTTGGTCCTTGTAAACCGGGTGGTCCCGGTGGCCCACAAATACCAATATTATTATTTAATTTATATTTTAGATTATTTACTTCATTTATTAAAACAGAAACTTGAGTTTTTAGGGAATTAAGTTCTTGTATAATTGTATTATTGTTATACATTAATTTAATATATGTATATAATTTATATATATTGAAATTAATATTTAAAAACTTAAATTGATTATAATAAATCTAAATGTAAACATGAATTTATTATTTGACGAAAAAGATGAAATGGATGATTTTGAAAAAAATTTAAATAAATATGTGGACAATAATATTGTAAGTAAATCCACGCCATTAAAAATCTCTATTATGTCAGCAACAGCATCGTTAAATACAATTTTAAATTTAAAAACATTATCAAAATACTTGAAGAAAGATTCAAATATATTTTTCATAGATTCTATGTTTAATATGACTAGAAGAATTAGTAATATATCAAAAAAAAAAATATTTTATAATCAGATAACATTAAAAATTAGACCATATTATAATCCAGATTATGATATAAATCTAAATTTGATAGTACATTTAAAATTATTTAGAAATGGAAAATTGCAATTATGTGGATTAAGAAATGAGAATGATGGTATTTTATCTATTAAAATTCTTGTTAAAAAATTAAATGAAATTACAGAAAAACAGCATCATAATATAGAATTTTATAAAACAAAATTTAGTGAAAATGTAGTTAAAAAATTAGTAGATAATTTACATGAAAAAAATTATTATATGATAGATTATGATAATTATAAAGACATTGTAAATAAAAATAATAAATATAATTTATATACAAAATTTGCTTTAGAAAATATTTCTACAAAATCTGAAATTATTAATAAAGTTTTAAATAAAAATATTATATCAATTACAAGATATAATATAACATTAATTAATAGTGATTTTTATATTGGATTTAAATTAAATAGAGGAAATGTATATGATTATATATTAAATAAATGTGGATTATTATGTGATTATGATCCATGTATTTATCAAGGTGTATTAATTAAGTTTTATTGGAATTATAATAAAGAAGTTCAAGATGGTAAATGTAATTGTACAAAATCTTGTAATGGTAAGGGAACTGGTAATGGTGATGGGAATTGTAGAAAAATTACAGTATCTACATTTCAAAGTGGAAATATTATTATAACTGGTAAATGTTGTAGAGATGAATTATATTATATATATAATTTTATTATAGATTTATTACATAAAAATGTAGATGAATTAAAACAAATAGCATTTACTGACGAACCAGTTAAAATGAAAAGAAGAAACATATCTATCTTAATAAAAAAAAATAATGCTTAAAATTAAATTTACTTTTATATAATGTTTTATATTTTTTATTTTCCATTTCTTTGAATTAAATGTTTTAGATTATATGCTTTACCAAATTCTTTTCTAGTTTTATCTAGTCTTGATTTTTTACCTGGTGTAGATGAAATAGTTGATCTAGAACCATTTGGATGATCAATCACCCAATGTTTAATGTGTCGAATCTTAGCTCCCATTGATGTAGCAAATTTTACATAATCCATAGTTTCTTTGCAACGCAGAAAAACGCTTTCAATTTTGTTAGTTTTCATTGCCATGATGTGTTTTAGATATGTATGTCTTGATGCATATTACTTATAAAAAAATCGATTTAGGATCCAATTTTTTTTATTATTAACTGTATTTTTATTATTAACTGTATTTTTATTATTTTTTGTTTTATTATTTTATTATTCATCAATAATTTTTGGAGATAAAATAAAATTACTTGTAATATTAGAATTTTTGTTATGAATTATAATAGGACTATTCGAATCTATTTTTACAATAGTTTCATCAAAATGAGTCATTAGTTTATATTTTGCTAAATAATTTAGAGAATATTTAGACAATATATCTTGTTTAATAGTTGTTTTTGGATTAATTGAATATTTAGTATTAATATTATCACTAGTTGTATAGAATTCTAATATATTTCTTTTTTTTTCGTGACTAATACACACTTCATCAGAAAATATAAATAATTCTGTAAATATATTAAATAAGTTTTTTGAAGAAATTATTATATTTTCAAGATTAGTTGATCGTAGATTTTCTATATTAATAAATGTATCTTTAGTAATAATACTATTTATTTCAAATGTTTTTTTCACATCATCATCTATACAAGTAGTAATTTTTAATATTGTATCATTGAAATTAAATTGTAATAATCTAGATTTAGAACAAATTTTAAGTATTTTACAAATTTCACCTATAGAAAAATCGTATATAATTTCTTCAGTAATATTATATGTATTAAAATATGATTTTTCTAATTTTATATCAATGATAGATACATTTGCATCATCAACTGATTGAATATGTAAAACATCATAATTTAATTTTATTTTAATATTATCAGAAAACTGTTTAAATATATCAAATAATGATATAAATAATGTTTTTTCTATAAGTGAGAATTCCATTATAAAATTAATTTCGTTTAAACAAATAATCAATTTTAAAAATAAATAATATATATATAAAATGGTACTTACAAATATTGAAACCAAATATGAACTAGATGATTTTCTAAAAAAAAATGAAGTCGTAATGGTATATGCTAGTTTAAGTCATTGTGCTCCATGTAAGCGTATTTTTCCAGAATTTCAAAAATTAACGGATAAATATAAAAATGTAGCGTTTTGCAAAATAGTAATTGATGATTTAGAAGATGATGACTGTGAAACTTATATACAAAATAAACTAAAATTAACTAAATATCCATCATTTACTTTACTAAATAATAATATTATATTGGATAGTGTTGTAGGCCCATATATTGATAAAATTACGCTAATACTAGATTGTATAGGAGACGATGATGGTGATGATTTTTAATAATTTATAGTATTAATATATTTAGAGTAATAAATTAAAATATATATAGATTATGGTGGATAGTCCCCAAAAAAATGATCCAGAAATTCCACTAAAAAAAAAACGAGGCAGAAAACCAAAACCAAAACCCGAGATAGAAGAAATAAAAATACCAAAAAAACGGGGTAGAAAACCAAAATTAAAATTAGTAACACCCGAAGAAAAAAACAAATTTATATTACCTTCAAAAAGAGGTAGAAAACCAAAAGATAAAACAGTAATTTTGGATAAAAATTTGAATCTGGATAATATATCAAATGTAATTTTACATTTACCTATTCCAGCAAGTAAATTAGAAGAATTAGAAGATGAAATTTCATTTAAATATAAACCAAATTTGAATAATCCGAATCCATATGACCCTAATTCTCATGCAACTGGTGCTTCAACTATTAATAAAAATGCAGATAATAATTGTATCTATGAATTACTAAATGAAGAAAACAAAAACAATATATATAAAAATAGTATAAATAAAACTAGTAAAAATAATATGGATAAAACTAGTAAAAATAATATAGATGAAAATAATATGGATGAAAATAATATGAATGAAAATAATATGAATGAAAATAATATGAATGAAAATAATATGAATAAAAATAATATGAATGAAAATAATATTAGTATAATAGAAGATAAGGTTATTAGTTATAATTCTTATATAAATAATTATTACAATGAAAATAGAAATGATAAAAAAAATATAAAATGTAATTGGTGTTTGCATGATTGTGTTGATGAACCCGTAAGAATACCATATAATACACATAATGAAGTATTTAATATGTATGGTAATTTTTGTTGTCCCGAATGTGCAGCAGCTTTTAATTTTAGTGAACTTAATGATGAATATATGTGGGAAAGATATTCATTATTAAATTATATGTATAATTCAGATAATGAAAAATATACTATTGCACCTCCCCGACTAGTATTAGATATTTTTGGAGGACCATTAAGCATTGATGAATATAGAGATATAATTAAAACAAAAAAAAAATTAAATATAATAGTACCACCATTATGTGTATTAAAACCACAAATAGAAATAAATAAGACGGAAGATATATTTATACCCTTAAATGTAAATAGGGTTAATAAATATACTACAGATTTAAAACTAAAAAAAAGTACATTAAAAACAAAAATGAATACATTGGATTCGTGTATGAATTTAAAATGTGCTTAGATTTAGATAATATCAACAATATCTACTTGAGTTAGAAACATTCTTCTACAACAAAATCTATTAATAGCTAATTCATCTAATACTAAACCTTGATGTGATTTTTCTATAGCACCATTTTCAATTAAATTAGTATTAATAATGGTATCTTTTTTTTCGTTATATTTTGAAATTTCATTCAAATAAGCTGTATATTTATCACCAATTAGTTTATTACAAGAGAAACAACGAATAGGAATAATCATTTTATATATATATTATATATAATAAATATCAATTTTAAATTTTATAATATATTATATAAATATAAATATAAATAAATGGGAACATATAAAAATGTAAAAAAAATAGTTGCTATTGGTGATTTACATGGTGATATTTTACAGTTAATTTCAATTTTAATTCATGCAAAATTAATAAAAAGGCGTAAAAAAAAAATTACATCAACATGTTTTAATATACAAGATTATGATATAAGTAATTGGATATGGACTGGAAATAATACATATGTAGTTCAATTAGGAGATATATTTGATGGTGGTGGTAGAAAACAAGTAGATTCTTTTCAAGATCATGAAGTAGAAATATATAAATTTTTGATTCAGATGAAAAAATTAGCAAAAAAAGCTGGTGGAAATGTTATTTTAATAATTGGTAATCATGAAATAATGAATTTTAATAAAAATTATACATATGTTCAAGATGAAACTACATATAAATGCTTAATTCAAAAAAATAATGATTTTCATTATAAAAAACTTAAAAATAAAAAATGTAGTATTGGTGATAGAGAAAAATTATTTTCTATTCCAAATGGTCCATTATCAAAATCTATGTCAAAATATACGAAAGGTATTGTTAAAATAAACGATAATATTTTCTGTCATGGTGGTATTTCATACTTTATTTCAAAAAAATATAATATTAGTGAAATAAATAATGTATTAGAACTTTATTTAACTGGTAAAAAATTATACCAAGATCGCCTATTTCAAGATATTTATGGCAGTAATGGAATAATTTGGTTTAGAGATTTTTCTAAAAGTAATGATAATTGTTCATTATTAACAAAAACATTAAAAAATTTAAGTGCTAAAAGAATGATTGTAGGTCATACGCCCCAATCAGATGGTATTACAAATTATTGTCGTAAATTTAATGAATCATTATGGGCAATTGATGTTGGTTTATCCCGAGCATTTAATACAAAACAACATTGTCAATATTTAGTTATTGAAAATAATATGCCAAAAATACAAGAATGTGATTTATTATGTGAAAATTAATTTTGATTATTTTCTACAACAAATTTTTGCACATCTAAGCTTGTATTATTTTTTTGTGAAAAATTAATAACTAGACCAATAATATTTTTTTTTTCAATAGTATGATTTATATGATTTATATGATTCATATATTTTTGAACTTGAAATTTTTCTTTATATGATAAATCATTTGTTTGTGCCTTTAATTCAATAATAATCATAATATTATTTTTTTCATCATATACAATTATATCAGATTCAACATAACCTACATTTACACCTTTATAATCAATGGGAATTATTTTTTTTGTTTCTATTTTATAATTTGTTTTATATAGATCTACTAAAATAGCTTTATGGTAAATACATTCATTAAATCCCTTACCCAATGAATTAAATATATTATTAGAAATATTAATAATAAATGAAATAATATATTGAGGATTTGAATCATTATCAATTAAATTTAATATATTCTCAATATTATTAATATTATTAATATTATTAATTTCATTATGTATAGGATTTTTTGGTGAAATTTGCATATCAATATCATTTTCAATATTAGATAAATCCATTACTACTTATAAACATATATATATTTATTATTTTAAATAATTTATTTT
>Ga0114995_10001418_pt1 | contig 16944 bp, 18 predicted proteins | sample ArcticOcean_MG_C_11_FD_87038 | JGI IMG/M metagenome (GOLD analysis project Ga0114995, IMG submission 87038) | Marine microbial communities from western Arctic Ocean - ArcticOcean_MG_CB2_154 | ecosystem: Environmental > Aquatic > Marine > Oceanic | place: Arctic Ocean: Canada Basin | collected... | reverse complement strand
TTTTTTTTTTCATAAAACTTATAATCAACTTTGTTTTATGAGACATGCCTTTTGGAGTTAAAATATAAAAGTATCCTATTTTGTTATTACTAGATTTAAAATTTTGATACTTCACGTATCCTTTTTTTTTTAAAGCTTTAATGCAATAATTAAGCTTTCCAAGGCTCAATCCTGAAACTTTTGCAAGTTCTCTTTGTGTGCCTGCTTTAGAATTGCTTATTTTACGCAAAATATCCAATTCATCTTCCGCATCTATATTGTTCATTATTTGAACAATATATCCCAGAAAAAACTAAGTCAAAGTAAATTTATTGTAAAAGGTTAAAATATTATTGAAATTAAAGGATATTTTAAAACTAACATCTTTTCATAAATCATTTTTATTAAAGCTTTTTAAACTTTGTAATATTTTTTTGGTTACATTGGCACTGTTTAAGCAAAAATTCTCTTGTAAAATTTTATTTTTATAAAACCTCAATTTTGGTTTATTAATTTGTAAAAGTATTTTATTGTCAAATTCTTGATACTTACTAATTTTGAATTTTTTAATGTAATTATCATTTGGAAGAAAACTAATATTGCGCAATCCTGGATCTATAAAATAAACTATTCTACCTGATCCTAAAAATTCAAAAGCTAAAGTCGAACTCCAAGTACATATTGCCTTAGCGTTATGTGCAAAATAATAGCTATCTGATAGCTCTTTTTTATCAAATAGAAAAGTTACATTTTTTATTTGTTCAAATTTTTTAATAACCTTCTCATCAGTTATAACTGATTTTAACTTAATTCCAATTTTGAAATTTGGATAATGTAATGAAAACTTTTTTACCCAATCGAAATGTTTGATATATTCATCGTAATACGAGTTATAACCAGAATGAAATATCTTATTATGATCACTAGCAAAAACTAAAAGATCAAATGTAGACGTCTTATTTATATCTTTTCTTTTGTAATAATTGTATTCCATAGCCAAAGATCCAACTGGGATTATTTTTTTTGCCTCACCTTCAAAATCCTCCAAATAATCAGCAGTTTTTCTTCCTAATGCAAAGAAGATATCTGCATGTACATACATGCCTGGACCATTCATTTGAAGAATATTTTTTTGAGTTACGCAGCTCTGCTTTCCTTTGAATTTTTTGAAAATATAATTTTTTAACTCTGAGGTATTATAATGTCTTTCTTGAATTAAAAAATCAGAATACGTTTTTCTAAATATAGTTTCATATTTTGAAATTGTTTTAACAAAATCTATAACAATTGGGAAAAAATTATTTGAAGTTTTAAAAGAATAATAAAGTGTAATAAAAAAAATTTTAAAAATTTTATTTGGGTGACCTACAAAAGATATTTTTTTTGAGCATGATTTCCAACTATCAAATAAAATAAAAAAATTTCCTTTATATTTTTTGTCACTGCAAACAAAAGCAATTTTACAAAAATTTTTTAATGAAAAAAATCTTTTTGGTGAATTATCCCTATCTATATCATCAATAATAACATCATAACGCTTACTTTTCAATTTGTCTTTGTTAGAAAAAAAATAAATATAAAAAGTTAATAAAAAATATTCCATTGAAGAAAAAAAAATATTTTTAAATTTAAATTTTTTATTAAATCTTCCATGCAAATTTTCAAAATTTTTAAATAATATAATTTTAAATTCTTTTTGTAACGTATCGACAGGTATCTCTAGATTTTTTGATATATATTTTGTAAAAATTTTTGTATTTTTGTCCTCAACAAAATTTTTGATAAAAAATTTTAGATCATTAAATAGTAATGAAATTTTTTTATTTCTATTTAATTGGAAAAGTTTCAACTGCATTTATTGGGATGTATTCCACAATACTTTTTTATTTAAAGAATAGCTCCCATATATAAAATACCTTTTTAAAGTTTTTTTTGCATAAAAATTAGTCACTGAATGATATGAATTAGGTGTCGATTCAAAAAACACGATTTTACCAGCTTTTGGTTTAATATATTTTACTAATTTTAATTTTTTTTCAGGCAAGAATCTTTTGTTTTTAAAAACAATTTTTTTTTTAATATTGTAAAGTTCTAATCTGGCACCATCTTTTTTAGTCAAATCGTTTAAATAAATTAAAAAATTAAAAACTCTTGAATCTCTATCTACATGTGGTCCACGGCTATATCCCTTTTCAGATATCGAGAAATCCATATCTAGATATACTATATTTTTTTTTGTATCAGTTTTTTGACTTGTTATTAAATTGCCTTTTTGAGATCCTGAAATAGTTTTTGAAAAAATTTGTTGTATTTGCGTACTATCTAGGAAATATTTTCCTGTCATTTTCTCAAATTTTTTGGACAAAGTTTGATAGAAATTTTTATTATTAAGTTTATTAAAAAAGTTTCTAGAATTTTTAGACTTCTTTATGAATCTCTTAAAATTTAAAGAACCTTTGTTGATTCTATGCCTGCCGCCCATAACCACATCGTCAAATTTACTCACTTTATTAAGTTCTTTTATTATTTTGGCACATTCTTTTTTTGATAAAAAATTATCGATTATTTTATTTTTATAATCAAGATCCTTAATAACAAAGATTTTTTTCATATTTTTTTTAAAAGATTTTTTTTAAAATAATTAAAATCATTTTCATTATCTATATCAAATATCTCATTCTCTTCTACTAACTTACTAAATGGCAATGGACTTTTTCCTATTCTATCTTTTTGATTTAGATAGACATTTCTTTTTGAAATAAAAGCTGCATTATTAATGCTATAAATTTTATCTAGATCTTGAGTTCTGGGCCATTTATTTATGTTTCTGTTGTGAGATAGCCATCTTTTTTTTGTAGCATTAAAAATAAAACTTTGAATTTTTGATGCTGTAAAACTACTGTCGTTTTTTTTAATATTTTTTAAAAAATTTTTGATAAATCTTGAATAGCTCAAGTGATTAAATAATGGACTGGTGACATGAGTCCATAGAATTATATCTCCGACGCATACTTTGGGCACATACTCAATGAGATCTTCAAGACAATCATCTTGCGCAAGTTTTTTTGGTCTTAAGTCAAATTTTATCCAAGGAAATTTTTTTATGTATTTCTTAATTTGCTCATTGTCAGATGAGACAATGTATTCAAATTTTTCTTTTTGTAAAATATTGTCTTTTTTTACAAAGTTATAAAATTTTTTTAGTTGACTTATTTTAATTTCGGTCAAACCAAATTGAAAATTATTAATTTTTTTGGTATTTTTATTTTTGACTCTTTTACTATTTTTTTTAATTGGCAAGAAGAAACTGATCATTATTCCATAAGTTTATTTCATTGGTTGATAAAAATGACTTAGTAAAAGTTTTCACATTAATTTTATTTTTAATTAATATATAGCTTTCTTCAGTTTCCTTCATAACCGCCCTTCCTTTTTCACTGGTATAATCGCCATCAAAAAAAGCTAAATTCAGTTTATTTAGTTTCAAATGCATCAATATTTTTCCTGCTAAAAAAAGAGGATTCAAGCCCACGCTTTCTGAGATAATTATTTTTTTTTTATCAATTTTATTAAACTCTTTTACAAAAAAATCTTTTTCAATTACCAGATAATCAATTTTGAATTTTTTCATAAAATTATTTTTTTTTATGTCTTGGATTTTTTTAATTTCACTACCGCTTAATAATAATATAATTTGATTATTTAAATTTAAATCAAGTTTTGTGTAATTTTTGAATGCATTACTTCCACTCAAAATTATTGTGACGTCTTTTTGAAGATTCATTAAAAAATTTTTACCCATAAATTTAAACGAAGGAGCTCCGCCAATTAAAACTGGTGTATTTTTTCTTAAAAATTTTAGATAATTAATATTTTTAAATCTAACTATATTATTTTTTCTAATTTTCGAAGAGATTGCTTTTAAAGCTATACTGGCATCTAGTCTTTTTTTTTGTATAAGATCCATCATTTCACTTTGTGCAAAACCCTTTGAGGCTGAAAAAGAATACGAAAAAGAACTTCCCCACTCAAGTTTATTTTTTAATTTTTGGAATTCCTCTAAAATTTCATCAAATTCATAGCTTGAAAAATTTATCTCTTTAGTTCTGACAGTTGATAGCAAAAGCTCCATTTCGGCATTACCGGCACCTCTACCCATACCTTTTAGAGTGGCATCAGCAATCATGCAGCCTGCTTCGATAGCCGACAATGTATTTGCTAAAGCTAAACCACTATTGTTATGAAAATGACAACCTATTTTAACATCTTTGTTTAAGCTAATAATTTTTTGAAAAAAATGATAAACCTCAAGTGGCTTAAGCGATCCATGACTATCAACTAATGCCACTTCTTCGACAGCATTTTTAACTTTCTTTATTAAAGTGTTTGAGTAATTTATGTCTTTATACCATTTGCTTAAATACATCAGATTAATTACGAATTTTATTTTTTTTATTTTCTTTTTAGCTTTAGAAATAATTTTAATAAAAAAATCTATTCTCTCAGGATCTATTGCAACTCTGACTATATCTACAATATTTTCAAATTTAGTTAATAAACTAATGAGGTCACTATGCGTTTCTATTTCCTTTGCATTGATCATGCAGCAAAGCTTTTGCTTCTTATTTAAAGACGATTTGATTTCTTTAAGTAAATTGATATTTAAATGATAATATGGACCATAATTATCTTTTTTATTAATAGAAACATAACCAACTTCAACAATATCTATAGGCAGTTTTGCAACGGCTGCTAAGTATTTCTCTACAAGATTTGTAGAAAAGTTCCAATTATTATAATAGCCACCATCTCTTAATGTGCAGTCTAATATACTTATTTTTTTGTTCACCATTTGAACATATCAGCTTATTCCCAGTTTGCAATATTAACAGTTTCAGCATTTTTTAGATTTCCATGAGTGCTTTGGAAATAAAGTAAGAATTTTGCTTTAGGCTAGCAGAAATTAAGTATTTTTTTTTAAAACTTTTATAGGCACGAATATCTACACTCATTGTCAATTTTTTATCAAGATCGTTATATGTATCTATATTTATTAATGGAGATTTTATTAACTTCGAATAATTTTTAGCAAATGAAAGTTCACTAATTTTTTGTTGTGACGGAGAACAAATAAACATTATTTGTTTTTTTTCTAGAATTGCATACGATAAAGATGTTGAGTTTAATGCAATTACAAATTTAGCATTTTTTACCAGCTCATATGTTAAATTATAATAACTGCGCCTCTGGTTGAAATCCTTATCATGTTTTAAATGTGGATTTCCCCTAGGATGACTTGCAATTATTATTTCTTTTCTAAATTTTTTTTCTATTTTGTCTAAAAAATTGTTGAGTATTTTAAGATAAACTCTCTTATCTTCAGTTCTTTTGGTATTGTAAAATGTTGAGTCTGACTCGTATCTACTTTCCCCGTCACTTATATACAAGATGTAAGAATTTTTTTTTTTATTTATTTTTTTATTCCTTAGTGTTCTGGAAAAATCCCATGAATTTATTCTAATTAATTTGGAGAATTTAAATTTTTTTAAGTTCAATCCAGAAGAAAAAAAAAAATTTGGACTAAAAATTTTTGGGAAAAATCTAAATAGCAAAAAAATAAATTTTCTTTTATAAAATACTAAAGAATGTTTTGGTCTATAATAAATTACAAGTATTTTTATCCAAATTTTATTAAAAATATTATTTTTATTTTTTTGGGATTTATTTGCTGGTAAATTATTCATAAAAAAAATTGAGGTGCAAAACTTAAGATATTTTATGTAATAATAAATTCGCAAAGATGAAAAACTATAAGGAAATGTTTGAAAAACAAACAGGGTATTTTTCTCTATTTTTTTTATAGAGTTTTTCCACTCATTAAAATCTTTAAAAATTACTATATTTTTATTAGCTGATTTGGCGTATTGCTTGCTATTTTTTAAGTGTGGGTGGACGACATTTACTAAAACATGCACTTTAATTTCAAATTTCTTCAATAGAAGATCAAACTCGTATCGCTCCCAATCAAATTTATCTAGAAATCTATTAAAATGAACGAATACTAATTTTTTTTTCATTTTAATTTTTAAATTTTTTTAACAATGCTTTTGCCTTTAGGTAAAATTCTATGCTTTTGAGCTTTGTTTTGTAATTTCTTTAACCTGTATTTTAAAAATTTCTCATAATTCGATTTGAAGGTTTTATTTTGAAATATTCCTTTAATCATCCAATGATCACAATCGTACCAAGACCCGCTGAAGTGCATAAAATAACATTCCTGAAGTGAAGCCTCGACACAGTCTTTGATTGTTTTGTTTAAATTTCTTTTAAATTTGTACAAGAATGGATATTTTTCTACGCATTCATAATTCCAATAAGTTTGAAACTTATAGTCAAGCCACTTAATTTTACATTTTGTCTGTACTTCATAGTTGATGAATGGTTCATTTCCTGCCGTCAGTGACTTGATATCAACACTATATTTATAATAGGTATTTGTTAGAAATTTTGAAAATTTTTTAACATTAAACACAAAAACACCAAAGCAGAAATAATTTCCTGGGTCTTTCAACCCGTGATAATTAAATAATTGCTTGTTATTCATTGTCAAAGCTGAATCTAAAGGAAATTTTTTACTATAAAAGAGACGTCTATTAAAAGCAATTTTTCTACGAATGGTATTTTCTGAATTTGAATAAGGTAAATTTTTTAAATGAGATACGACAGATATTTTATTTTTTTCTAAATGATCAAAAATATTTGGTGAAAATGGATTAATTAGTATGTCTGTATCTAATAAGCATATATTTTCAATGTTATTTATATTTTTTAAGATATAGCTTCCCACCAAATGCTTTTGCCATGTAGCTGATTTCCAAACTTTGCTAGTTTTTGGAACTAAATAATCGTGAAATACCAAAAGTCCAATATTATTTCTTTTGCAGTAATCTAGCCAAGTATGAAGTGCAAAATTTTTCCATTCACTAATGCACTTGCTTCCAATGGCTACTGCAACTAAGTAATTTTGTGATTTTTTAGGCTTGCAATAAAATTTATAAATAAGTTTTTTCATAAAATATCTGGATATATTCAGCTAATTTAATTTGTAAATCAATTTAGATTAAATGCGATTTTCTCTAGCTCTTTAATTGTAAGAAATTTAGCAGCATTCAGACTATCGTATTGAAAAAGATTTTTTAATATCTTTCCTTTTTGTGATTTAAAGTTTTTTATAAATTTTAAAATATTTTTATTATCGATAGTGCTAGGCAAAACAACAAAGTATTTATCAAATTCAATTTTTGCTGAACTGTCTGATGCAGAGATAAGTTCCTCATGCAGCTTCTCTCCTGGTCTAATTCCTATAATTTTATATCCTTTTTTTGGTTTAAAAATTTTCACAAGGTCAATAATCTTCAGGGATCGCATCTTAGGTACATACGTTTCTCCTCCCCTCATATCTTTTAAGGCAAATAAAACTAAATCCACACCTTCATTTAATGAAATATTAAACCTAGTCATTTCTTTGTGGGTTAGTTTTAGTAGCTCATCTTCTTTTTTTTGTTTTAAAAAAACTGGAAAAACCGATCCCCTGGAATTAAAAACATTTCCATATTTTACCACTGAAAATTTAGATTTGATTGAATAATTATTGCTAGCAATAAAAAGTTTTTCGCCAGCAAGTTTTGTAGCTCCGTACAAATTAATTGGAGACACAGCTTTATCTGTACTTAAAAAAATTGATTTAGGTATTTTGTTATAACAGACTGCATCAATTACATTTTGAGTTCCAATTATATTCGTTTTAATTACTTCAAAAGGATTATATTCTCCCGAATGAACATGCTTCAAGGCAGCTGCATGAACTAAAAAATCTACATGTTCAGAGGCCAAAATTAGTCTTTTCAAGTCTCTAACATCACCAATAAAAAATCTTAATTTTTTTTTGTGCTTCAACAAAGCCGCTTCCATTTCAGATTGCTTAAGCTCGTCCCTGCTATAAATAATTATTTTTTTAGGATTAAACTCATCCAAAATTCTCTTCACAAAGCTTTTTCCAAAAGAACCTGTGCCTCCGGTGATAAGGAAAACCTTGTTATTAAAAAAATTTTTATTCATGTATGTTCAAAGTTTGAACGATTTTTTAATGATATATGGCCTTCAAGTCAATGCTTTTTGAAATTTAACAAACAACAAGAGCATATATAGCTATAATGTGAAATATTTTTATAATTGTGTATAAATAAAATTCTTATTGGCTGCCTTTACAAAAAATCAGAATATATTAATAGATGGTAAAATTATTAAACGCTTTTATTGAAAATTAATTTTATAAATATGAAAAAAAATATAGCAGTCGTTGGAGCTGGGTTTTTTGGCATTTCGGCTGCACTTATATTGTCAAAAAAGCACAATGTGACAATTTTTGATAAGAGCGATGAAATTTTAAGTGGTGCTTCTAAAAAAAACCAACTTAGATTTCACAAGGGATATCATTACCCAAGATCAATAAAAACATTAAGCGAAATTAAAGAGTTTAGCGGTTTATTTCTTAATTTTTTTGGAAAGGATATACTAGGATCTACAATAAATTATTACGGGGTTGCCAAAAAAAATTCAAAAACTACTTATAAAAAATTCTTAAATTTTCTTAATACTAATAAATTGACGTACAGCAAATATTCTGGAAAATATTTTAATTTAAAAATAATTTCTGGCACAATAATAAGCAAAGAAAGTAATTTAAATTTTTTTAAAATTAAAAAAAGAATAAAAAATTATCTAAAATCAACTTCTATTAAATTAAAACTAAATACCAAATTTAGAAAATCTTTTGTTATAAAGTACGACAAAATTATAATCGCATGTTATGATCAAAATAATACTGTGTTAAATGACCTTGGTTTAAAACCTAAAAATGAATATCGATATGAACTGATAGAAAAAATAATAATTAAATTACCTTCAAAATTTTATAAAAAAAGTTTCATGGTAATTGATGGTAAATTTGTATCTCTAGATCCCTACTTGGGTACAAAGTATCATTTACTTAGTGATGTTGAAAATTCTAAAATTGAAATCATAAAAAAAGGCTATTTTCCAAAATTTAAAGATAATAGAGCAAAATATCTTGGTAGTGGGATTGTAAATAATATTAAAATTTCTAATTTTAAAATATTTATAAAGAAGTGCTCACAATATCTTCCATTTCTTGAAAGTGCAGAATATATTGGATCTTATTTCGTAACTAGAGCTCTGAATACCAATAAAGAAAAGACAGACGAAAGATTAAATAGTATTTTAAGGTATAATAAAAAAATTTACAGTATTCATTCAGGAAAATGGAATACCTGCATTGGACTAGCAAAAAAAATATCGTCCACAATTGATAATGATTAAAAAAAATGTAGGGATAATTGGATATGGGGCTTGGGCTCAAAGAGTTGTGCCTATTGTTAAAGAATTGTGTAATATTAATTTTATTACAAATTCAAAAATAGATTACAAAATTTTAAATCTAGATGTGGATTGGGTTGTAGTTCTTACAAATAATAAAACACATTTTCCTATCGTTAAATACTTACTAAGCAAAGGAAAAAATGTTATTTGCGAAAAACCACTTGCTGGGACCCCCAAGGAGTCAGAATATTTATACAAGTTAGCAAAAAACAAGAAGGCAAAACTTTATGTTAGTGATGTAGAGTTCTATAAATACAAAAAAATGAAAATTTCTAATAATAACAATATTATTAGATCAAAAAAAAGTAGTGTTAAAAAGGGAGATCTTTTGTTCAGATTGGCCTACCATGATTTTTATCTCTTAAGAAAATACCTTGGTAGTCAAAAAATTAACATAATCAAAACTATTCAAATGAACAAAAAAAATTTGAAATTTAGTTTTAATTCAAATGATAAAAAATTTAATTTTTTGTATTCTATTGACTCACTTTCAAATAAACATAACATTAATAAGGTAAATTTCTTAAAATTTAAATCTGATCCACTGACAAAAATGTTTCAAACTATATTTAATGGCAAGGCTGATTTCAAAAGGAACAAGATGGACACATTGTGTGCATCAAAAATTATCTCTCAATTGAATGAACATGGAATCAAATAAAGGAAATTTAGAACAAACAACACAGGACTTCCTGGCAAATTTAGAGCTTGAATCTATCGGAATTGACAATCTGAGTAAAAATGAGCTGTCCAAGATAATAATAAAAATAATTGATAGTTTTTCACTTAATCCTTGGACAGAGCAAAGTGAGATTTTTAGACTCATTTGATCATGTCCTGAGCGCATTGGTAAACCAATACAATAATGATAAAAATTTTGGCATCCCATTTGAAGATGGACCAATTTCAAGTAAAGAGATTTTGAAAGGATCAATTGGAAACAATTGGGTTTCTGATGAAATTTAACTAAATTTTTTAGAATTTACTTGTTTTATTTTTTTTGAATTTAAACTTAATGTTTTAATTTTGATTTTCGTTAGATATTCTTAAGTAATACTAATTTTTGTAAATTAGTTTATTTTCTAATATTTATTCCTTTGTTTGATAAATATTCCTTAGCCCCAAATGGCGTCAAATCAGTAAAATGAAAAATGCTAGACGCAGCTACAGCTGATATTTTTGTTTCAATTAAAGCTTTATGCATATGATCATAAGAACCTGCTCCGCCATTAACTACAACGGGGACTCTGACACTACTAGAAACCTGCAAACAAATTTCAAGATCATAACCAGACATCGTACCCTCTCGATCAATTGATGTTAAAAGAATCTCACCGCAGCCCATTGCTACCAAATTCTTAACCCATTCTACTGGATGGATATTGTGTCTTTTTTTACCACTATTAGAAAAACAGAAGTATTTTCCATCAATTTTTTTCACGTCCACACTTCCCACAACTGCCTGAGAGCCAAACTTTTTAGCGATATTTGTCACTATTGCTTTGTTATAAAATGGGGCCGTATTCAAACATACTTTATCTGCTCCAGAATCTATCAGGAACTGAGCTTGATAAAGCTCTTTAATACCACCGCCAACCGTTAAAGGAACCGAACACTCTGAGGCTACCTGTCGTACAAGCTCTTCGTCGGGAGAACTATTGTTATTTGTAGCTGAGATATCTAAAAAAAATAATTCGTCAATGTCTCTAGAATTATATATTTTAACTGCCGGTATAAGCATACCAACTCTTCTAGAACTTAAAAAATTTTTTCCTTTTACTAAAGAGTTTTCCTCCCAAAGCAATACAGGTATAATTCTTTTTTTTAACAACTCACTAAACCTTTAAAAAATTTTCGAGTAGTTTTTTTCCCATTTTTGAACTCTTTTCAGGATGAAATTGACTGCCATAAATATTCTCAAACTCTACAGTAGCTGGAAATTTAATATCATAATTGGCAAACCCAGTAATATACTCGTCTTTAATATTCTTGCAAAAATAACTATTAGCAAAATAAAAATCTGTTTTATTCGGAATGTCTTTTAGTAGCTTGCTACTTCCATGTATCTCAACACTGTTCCAGCCCATATGAGGTAATACGTTAGTACAACCTTCGTTTTTTAATGATTTAACCTCGCACTCTAAAAACCCAAGACCAGAAGAAAAAATATCTTCTTCACTAGATTTGGCCAACAACTGCATACCTAGACAGATGCCCAATATATCTACTTTTTTTTCTTTTACTAAATATGTTAATTCCTCTGTCCAATTTCCGAGGTTTAATAGACTCATACACGAAAAAAAAGAACCCACTCCTGGCAATATAATTTTATCAGACCTCGATAACTCCCTAGGATTTTTTACAACCTTAGCAGTATAATTTAAATCGCTAACAGCTTTTAAAACGGAGTTAATATTTCCTGTTCCATAACTCACTATGCTAATAATCATAAACCCTTATTAAATTACCAGAATCATCTTTAACCAAATGTCCAGATTGATCACACTTAAATATTTTTTTATTAGTGAACTTATCGCAAATTTGAATAAATTTTTCTTTTGTCATTTCTATATTTTCTAAAATTTCATCTAGAGGTTTTCCCAAGTACGAATTTGGAAAAAAACCTTCGCATTTTTTTACAAGGTTTACACCTTCTTCTCTTGAAATTATCTTCTTTCTGATTAACAAGCTTAGTTGATCAGTTGCTCTTCCAAAACCAAATTTAAGATATTTGAAATAGTCATGTATTCCATGTTGATAGTTATCTATTTTTGCAAATTCAAAATAGCTATTTTCAACTTTGCTCACATAACTTGTAAAATTATTTTTTTTAGCTACTTCGAAATTTCGTAACTCATCCCAGTTTTCATAATATCCAAGAAATATACTTTGGATATTATTTTGCTCTAACTCTTCTATCTCAGGATATTTTAAAAATTCTACTTCTGAGTTTTTAAATCCATAATGCTGGGTAAGATCACTAACTCTTAAACCAATAAGTCCTCCAAATTCTTCCATCCATTTTTTGTCTAGGTTGGAATTCTGCAAACTATCGGTAGGACCACCGTACTCCATTTGCGAATTTTCTCCATAAATAATAAGTGGAATTTTAAATTTACAAGCTATTTTGATGGGCAAGGTAAAAATGCATACATGCTCTGGCCAAGAGATATCACCAATCTCTTCAAGACACAGTCGATTAAGTTTTTTTCTTACAACTGGGTTTGAAGAATACTCAATTGTATCAAATCCTATATTTTTTAAATTTTCAATATTTTTCTTACCTATATCGGATGAATGACAAGTTGTAGCTGTAACAATAAGAGGATTCAATCCAAGCTCCCTAGCTCTAAGAGCCTGATACAAACTGTCTTTACCTCCACTTGACGGAACAATACAATTGTAGCTATTTGTATTAAGTTTTAACTTCTCAATGATTTCAAATAATTCTTTTTGTCTCGACTTCCAATCAATATTTTTTTTTTTTTCAAAAAAAATACAAGCATTGCATACACCTCGGGTGAATATCTGATCTGGTCTTATATTGGGTATTAGACAATTCTTACAAATTTGCATAGATATTATTAAAAATAAAAGATTTAATATAAATATATACTTTATCAAAAATATTTAAAACCATGAAATTAAAAAATAACGTTGTATGCATAGTTCCAGCAAGAGCTGGCAGCAAAAGAATAAAGAATAAAAATATAGTAAATTTTTTTGGCAAACCCCTTATAGGATATTCGATAATTGCTGCAAAAAAAGCGAATATTTTTACTAAAGTACTCATATCTACAGATAGTGAAAAAATTGCAAAAATTTCAAAAAAATATGGGGGTAGCTGTCCCAGCTTAAGAAGAAAAAAGTTAGCCGATGACCATACAACGACAAGCGAAGTTTTGTTTAATGAAATACAAAGCTTCAAGACAGAAGATAGCACTTATCATTGCTGCATTTATCCAACTAATCCTCTAATAGATTGCAAGAATTTAAGAAAGGCTTTCTTGTATTTTAAAAAAAATAATTTTGATAGTCTTTTTGCAGTTTTGGACTACCCACATTCAGTTTTAAGGTCGTTTAAAATTAAAAAAAAAAATATCTACTATAAATACCCAAAAAACAAGAATGTGAGATCTCAGGATCTTGAAAATTTTGTACATGATGCAGGCTCTTTTTACTTTTTTAAAACAAAAAAATTTATGATAACAAAGAAATTATTTTCTAAAAATACTGGTTTTTATATGCTGCCAAAATACTCTCACATTGATATTGACACTAGGGAAGATTTGAACTTTGCAAAAGAGATTTTCAAAATTAGAAAATTATAAATTGCTATTTTTTTCTATTCCTAAAAAATTAATAATAAGAGATGTAATTTTTTTTATATTTTTTTTTTCTAGATTGTAATAAATAGGAAGACTTATAGTTGATTTATAATAATGCATTGCAGATTCAAAGTAATCGTTTTTTCTTGGATATGCCGAAAGCTTAAAAATTGGAATATAATGGTATTGTGCTAAAACATTATTCCTTTGCAAAAATTTTAACAACTTCTGCTTTGTCTTTTTGGTATTGGTAAAATCTATAGACACTAGCATTAAGTGATAGGAGGGGTTGCATGATTTGCTGAAATTAATAATTTTTATTGTATCAGAAAACTTCTGAAATTCTTTTTTGTAAAAATTATAAATTATTTTTCTGCTCTTTATAAATCTATTAATTTTCTTTAGTTGGCTTATTCCAAGGGCACAATTGATGTCACTTAATCTATAGTTGAAGCCAAATTTTTTAATATCATACTGCCAATGAGATTTTTTGTTTCTTTCTATTCCATGAGATCTAAATAATTTAATTCGACTATTTAATAATTTACTATTTGTTGTAACTAGGCCACCCTCACCTGTGGTAAAAGTTTTAACTGGATGAAGAGAAAAAGTTGAAATATCTGAATGCTTACAAGACCCAACATGAGCAGATTTATTTTTAAATTTATATTTTGAACCAAAAGCGTGGCATGCATCTTCAATTAAAAAAAAGTTATATTTTTTTTTAATTTTAAAAAACTCAATTATATTTTCTGGATACCCCCCCATATACATAGTAATCACTGATTTAATTGCCTTAAGATTATTCTTTCCAATACATTCTAATAATGTTTTGGGTGTTATTTGTCCTGACAATTTATCAACATCAGCCAAATAGATTTTAGCACCCATCTGTAAACACATGCTGTATGCGGCTACAAAGTTTATGGCTGGCATTATAACAACATCATTCTTTTTGATGCCAATAGATAGCAAAGCAAGATGTATTGCAGCCGTTCCGCTACTACAGGAGATGGCATATTTACATTTTAATAATTTAGTTATTTTATTTTCAAAACTTTCGACGAATTTTCCAGTTGTAATTAATTTTCCCTTTAGAGCCGTAGAAACCAATTCGATGTCTTTAGAATCTATATATTGCTTATTGTAGGGAATTTTTTTCATTTTGCACTTTCGCGAATATATCTACTTAAATTACTTATTAACAATCTTATATATTTTATATTGCAATCACAAATCTGTAAGTTTTAGTTTTTCAATCTTTAGATGCATAAATATATAAATGTAAAATCTTTGTCTAACTTTAAAAAATGTTTATTAGGTAATATTCTATAGAACGATCTAGCTGATAGAAACATTGCAATATCTTTATGAATCTTCATTTTGAATTGTAACAAATTAGTTATCTGTTATTTATTAATATCAATTAATATTTAAAAAAAATATTATATAATAATAAAATAATCTTTATTTTCCCAGCTTGGATAATAAATTAGAGATTTTTTTATCATCGTAATTAATTTTTTTCATTATTTTTTTAGCTGAATTTGAATCTAATTTGAAAGCCAGCCTCAGAATATTCATCCAATTTACATTGTTTTTGGATCTTATTTTTTCAATTTGTGAAATAATCGAGAGATATTTGTTATTTTTATTCATGATGTCTATATATATTCAAATAAAATGAAAATACAAATATTAATTAGCAAAAAATCTTGGGCAAATGACTTTATAGATATTTCCAAGCATCTTAAAAAAAAAATTCACCAGATTAAATTTTATGAAGAAGAGTTGAAAAGCTATCCACACAGCAGATCTATTATGGCCATTAAAGCTTTGGCTAGTGTGCGTGGAGTAAGTTGTGGTGTAAAGTATGCAGAAGGATTCTATCTGAATAGGTTTGTTGATTAAAAAAATAAATGGAAAAAATTATAAAAAAAATGTTTGATAATAAATCTCCCCCTATCTTAATTGCAGAAATTTCCGCTAATCATACTGGTTCAATTCAAAAAGCAAAAAAATTAATACTAACAGCAAAAAAAAATGGTGCTGATTTGGTAAAACTTCAAACATACGAACCTAGAAATATGACTATTAACTCCTCTTTAAAAGATTTCCTTGTTAAAGATGGTCTGTGGAAAGATTATAAATTATGGGATTTGTATAAAGAAGCTCAAACACCTCTAAAATGGCAAAAAGAATTATTTGATTATTCAAAAAAAATAAAAATTCCATGCTTTAGTACACCCTATGATGATGAGGGGGTTGATCTTTTAAAAAAACTAAATAGTAAATTATATAAAGTTTCTTCATTTGAAATGAAGGATAGTTCTTTAGTAAAAAAAATATGTAGTATTGGAAAACCTGTAATAATATCTACTGGGTTGGCAAATTTAAAAGAAATAAATGAAGTCTATAAAATAGCAAAAAAATCAGGTTGTAAGCAATTAATATTATTATATTGTGTAAGCTCATATCCAGCAAAAAATAAAGATTTTAACTTAAATAATATAGACATCTTAAGAAAAAAATTTAAATGTGAAATTGGTTTCTCTGATCATTCTACAGATAACTCTGTTGCAATGTTAGCAATTTCACGTGGTGCAAGAGTTATAGAAAAACACATTGCTTTAGATAATCAGAAAGATGGTTTAGATATTGAGTTTTCAATTAAAGGTAAGGAAATTAAAAAATTTAAAGAAGATATGCTTAAAGCCTGGACTTTATTAGGTAAAAATAAATTTTTAAGAACAGGTAATGAGCTTAAAAATATAAAGTTTCAAAGATCGATTTATGTTGTAGACAATATAAAAAAAGGTGAAAAGTTTTCAACAACCAACATAAAAAGAATTAGACCTGGTTTTAGCTTGTCTGCGAACAAATGGAGTTTTATTTTAGGAAGAAAGTCTAAAAAAAATTATACAATAGGTTCTAGGATCAGCCTAAAAGATCTTTAATATTATCTATTCATAATAATTTGATAAGCTAAGATTAAAAAAAACCCCAACTTTTTTATAATTGGGGTTTTTAATTAAAATTTAATATCTCTAAAATATAATCTAAAAACTTTTTCAGTGCATAAATCAAGCCAATTGAGCTATTAGTACTGGTTAGCTTCATGCGTTACCGCACTTCCACACCCAGCCTATCAACGTCGTAGTCTACGACGGCTCTATAG
>Ga0114995_10001412_pt1 | contig 17011 bp, 13 predicted proteins | sample ArcticOcean_MG_C_11_FD_87038 | JGI IMG/M metagenome (GOLD analysis project Ga0114995, IMG submission 87038) | Marine microbial communities from western Arctic Ocean - ArcticOcean_MG_CB2_154 | ecosystem: Environmental > Aquatic > Marine > Oceanic | place: Arctic Ocean: Canada Basin | collected... | reverse complement strand
TCTTCCGGCACGTCTTTTGTGCATGAAACTGAAAGTCAGTTGATTTTATCAGGCTCTAGAAATGTCAATTTCACCATGGATTTAGTACAAAAAGATATCAGTTTGTTTCAAAAAATTGCAGATGACCATGGGGTTCCCTTGGAAATCTCGCCCAAGATCATTGATATTATGACTGATGGGCAAAAGCGTTACGGCACCCGAGCCCAATCGGATCGGATTATTGAACGGCTAGAAGAAGCGACGGGCTTGAGCATTCTAGCGCCGGGTTTTCCTGAGGAATTACTAGATGATGAGTCCGAAGAGCGTGGGTATGAAGTGGTTGCACGCCTCTAAAACCTAGTTTCAACTAGCATCTTTGACAATTTTGAGGCATCTGAGCCTCGAGGCGACCGTCTCAGCCATGAAACTTGAGGTAGCCTGATATGTCTGATTCTGTGATTGCCCAACTTAAGGCCTCGCCCGTGCGTCGTGGCCTTGCGTTATTTGTCATGATGCTACTCGGGTTTTTGTTGCTATATTTGGCGATAACTACAGATGCGGGCTTCTTTCACAAAGTGTTTCTTGTTTTTCTGGCAGCTGTTGTCTTGTGGATGGCGCGCGCAATGCAACTTGGCACCGCGGGATATATTGAACTTCGTGTCACCGGATTGTTTTTTGAGGATGGTCGAATTTTGGCCCTGATTGATGATATTGTCCGCGTGGAGCGTGGAGCGTTTGCTTTCAAACCCTCCAATGGGTTCGTGGTAAGCTTGAAGCAGAAGACAGCGCGTGCTTGGATTCCGGGGCTTTACTGGAAATTCGGCAGCCGAATTGGTATCGATGGCGTCACCGCGCCCTCGGATGCAAAGTTTATGGCGGATGCTTTGGCGGTTTTGATCGGGGGACGTCCTGTCTAGCTTTTAAATAGAATAAAATTTAAAGCTTTTGTGTTTCCTTAATTCAAGATTTCCCTTAGTTGCGACAATATGGCCTAACTGTTTTAAGGAATTTTTTGATGTTTGCCCACTCTTCTCCTGAACCTAGTTTTCGTGACAGTGTTGATATTATGTTTAATCGTGCAGTTGCGCTTTTAGACTTACCCCCTGGGTTAGCTGAAAAAATTCGTGTGTGTAATGCAACCTATACAGTCCGCTTTGGAGTCAGGTTGCGGGGCGAAATCACTACATTCACTGGCTATCGTGCAGTGCATTCTGAACACATGGAGCCGGTTAAAGGTGGTATTCGTTATTCACTTGGCGTCAATCAAGATGAGGTTGAAGCACTTGCGGCGTTGATGACGTATAAATGCGCCTTGGTTGACGCGCCTTATGGTGGTTCTAAAGGAGGGCTGACGATTGATCCTTTGGCCTATGACGAACATGAGCTTGAGCAGATCACCAGAAGATTTGCCTATGAGCTAATCAAACGCGATTTGATCCACCCATCGCAAAATGTACCGGCACCCGATATGGGTACAGGTGAGCGTGAAATGGCTTGGATTGCTGATCAATACCAGCGAATGAATACGACTGATATTAATGCCCGCGCCTGCGTTACTGGTAAGCCTGTGAGCGGTGGCGGTATTGAGGGTCGGACTGAGGCTACGGGCCGTGGTGTGCAGTATGCGTTGCAAGAGTTTTTCCGACACCCTGAAGATATCGACTCTGCAGGGCTGTCTGGCACTTTGGACAGCAAAGCCATAATAGTTCAGGGGCTTGGCAATGTGGGATACCACGCTGCAAAGTTTCTTAGTGAGGAAGATGGCGCACGGATAACAGCGGTGATTGAGCGGGATGGTGCCGTTAGTAATCCTGAGGGTTTGGACATTGAAGGGCTGAAAGCTTGGATTGCTGAGTATGGCGGCGTGAAGGGGTTTCCTGGGGCCTCCTATACCCCGGATGGTACATCTATCTTGGAAGCCGCATGTGATATTTTGATCCCCGCCGCCCTAGAAGGGGTAATCCACCGTGATAATGCGAGCCGCATACAAGCGCGTTTAATTGTTGAGGCTGCCAATGGGCCTATAACTGCGGGCGGAGATGTTATCCTGCGTGAAAAGGGTGTGGTGATCATTCCTGATATGTATGCCAATGCCGGTGGTGTGACCGTGTCTTACTTCGAATGGGTGAAAAATCTGAGCCATATTAGATTTGGCCGGATGGAGCGCCGCCGTGAAGAGTCGCGCAACCATTTGATTGTGAATGAGTTGGAGAGGTTAAGCCTTTCTGATAACGTGAATTGGCAGCTCACTCCGAATTTCAAGGAAAAATACCTTAAAGGTGCCAGCGAGTTGGAACTGGTACGCTCGGGTCTCGATGATACAATGCGCGGAGCCTACAATGACATTGCCGAAGTCTGGCGCAGCCGCAGTGATGTACCTGATATGCGAACAGCAGCCTATTTGGTGAGTATTGAGAAGGTGGCTGGGGCCTATAGGGCTAAAGGTTTGTGATGACCAAGTCGATCTTTAAATAGCAATCCCTGTGGCTTTTTAAAGCCACAGGGATTGCTTCAGTGGAATAAGTTTACCCGATTACTCCGGTCATGCCCTCATGGCTTCCGTCAGACGTTGACACTAGAAAGTAGCTATGAAAATTTATATGCGAGAGTTGGCATTAATTGTTGGCTCGAAATCTGGGAATTTCAAATTTGCGATACCTACCCAAGTGGATAAAGACACAAAGAATTAGCTTGATAGGCTTCGTGGCTGCTGCTTGCCTTTTTAATATGCTCGCCTTCCAAGTTCCGTTGCTGAAATATGCTTTTAGTGTCAGTAATGTGAATGAACTTGATGGCCTCATCCAAATAGTCTCATTACAAGTACTTCAATTCTGCCTCCTCGCAATGCTGCTGTTTTTGATGTCTACTATTTCTATATTTGTGACGAAGTTAGTGGCTGCTGTCTTACTGATTTGCAATGCCGTTGGTCTATATTTCATGATGAGCTACGGAATGGATATTGACCGATCCATGATCGCCAATATCTTTAATACAGATATCCGCGAGACTACTGGCCTGTTGCATATCGCTATTGTCCCTTACGTTTTATTTTTAGGTCTTTTGCCGGCTTTGTTGGTATTGCTGGTTAGGGTACGTGCACCGCGTCGTATTTGGCGTTTTGCCTGTGCTGTAGGATCTATTGCAGTACTTATCCTCTGGATTGTGTCTACTTCTTTTACTGTGCTTTGGTATGATAAACATGCGTCGCGCATGGGCAGTAAGATCCTGCCTTGGTCTTACATTGTGAATACCGGGCGATATTTTAATCGCCTGGCAATGGAAAACCGTGAGCAGGTTCTGCTACCCAAGGCTCATTTTATTGCTGAGAGCTCCTCAAAAAAAGACGTCGTGGTCCTTGTGATTGGAGAGGCGGCACGTGCTGATAGGTTTTCTGCGCTGGGCTATGCACGTGATACCAATGTATTTACTGCAGACCAAAACCTTATAGCCTTTCCAATTGGTTTGTCCTGCTCCACTAACACTATTTCTTCAGCCGCCTGCATCCTCACTCACGAGGGCCGAAGTGCGTCTTCACGCACTACATTTGAGCCCTTGCCAAGCTATTTAAAGCGGCAGGGAATCTCGACGATTTTGAGAACTAACAACTCTGGCCCGCCGCCAATGGATGTGGACCTCTATCAAACAACTGCCGAAATTTTGGCTGGTTGCACAGCCGTAGATTGCCCCAAGCAGGGTTATGATGCGGTTTTGAATTGGCAGCTGTCGGGCCTCATACGTCAAACAGAGTCAAATCGGGTTTTTGTCACCTTGCACCAAACAGGCAGCCACGGGCCGGCATATTACAACAAATACCCGCCTGAGGTTGAGTACTTTAAGCCAGTGTGCAAAACAGTTCAGATCGCCAAGTGCAGCGATGAGGAGCTTAACAATGCCTATGACAACACAATAAGATACACCGATAGCTTGATCGCGGATCTTATCACGCAATTGGAACGAATGACTGACGTAAACGCAACGCTGATCTATGTTTCCGATCACGGTCAATCCTTGGGTGAAGATGGCTATTACCTACATGGTGCCCCCATTGCCTTTGCCCCTATAGAGCAACGAGAAATTCCATTTTTAGTTTGGATGTCAGACGGTTTTCAGCAATCTCGTGGGTTAAGTGCGGCTACTATTTTAAGGGATGAAACTTTTCCACATGATTTTCCATTCCATAGCGTAATGGGAGCTTTTGGGCTGCGCAGTGATATCTACAAACCCCAATTTGATATATTTAATATTGGTAAGGGACATTTTTAGCGTGACTTTTATGGACACTTTCACTCAGCCCTTACGGATTTTTTATAGGCACACTGTTCTGACCATTATGATGGTCATAATCATTGTTTCGGCGTCCATCTACCCGAGTGATTTGGAAAATGACTATGCGGTTTCTAAGGGTGGGCACAACATGCCCCTTGTCTTAGCTGTTGAAAACTACGGCCGTCACATCAATACTGTGCTACCATTTGCATTGGCCTTATTGCTGAAGGATAAAGAAGGTATCAAACAGCTGGGCTTTATTACTGTAGCAGGTATTTTGGCATCCCATGGACCAAAACGATTACTGAATGATGTTGAAGTCATGGGCACAAGGCTTGGGCAAAGGCCGAGTACAGTCACAAGCAAACACAATATGCCCTCGGGCCATTCAACACTTGCGGGTGCTTGTGCTTATTTTGTCATGCGACGATACAGTATTTGGTTGGGTTTGATCCTCATCCCCGTTCTTTTAGCCACAATGTATGCACGTGTTATGTTGGACAAGCATACGATCTCTGCTACAGTTGCAGGGGCTGCGACTGGTCTTCTAGTGGCAGGTTTGTTTTCGACAAAATTTTCTGATTTCCACAAAAACCTATGGCGATGATTTAGGGGTGACATGACAACTATCAACTCCTCACCACGTGAGCCATTTTCGAAGATGCTTCCCAATATTGTAACAATTTTTGGGATATGTGTGGGCCTAACTGCTGTTAAAATGGCGCTGCAAGATAATATTGGTGCAGCCCTTTATCTACTTGTATTTGCTATGATTTTGGATGCGGTGGACGGGGGTCTTGCACGGGCATTGCAAAGTGAGAGCAAAATTGGTGCCGAGCTAGATACGCTTGCAGATTTTTTCAACTTTGGCATCGCTACCCCGCTGGTGATATATTTCACAATTTTTGCAAATTCGTCGGCCTCTAGGTTTGGCTGGATTTCGGTCATGATATTTTCTGTATGTTGTGCGCTGCGCTTGGCGCGTTTCAACGTGAGCCAAAGCGGTGAAGTAAAGTCTATTAACTTTGTCGGTGTGCCGGCGCCGGCTTTGGCCTGCCTTGGATTGTCACCGCTGTTTTTGGTGATGGCGGGCGTTAACGTGGCTGAGTATTACGCAGTGCCGGCCATCATCTTTGTGGTGGTATGCGCTGGGCTTGCTGTTGCTACCTTTCCGACCATATCCCTGAAGGGCATAACTTTCCCCGCCTCTTTGAGATTGCCGGTTATATTGCTGGTTGTAACATTTTTAGTCTGCTTGATCGTTTTTCCTTGGTATGCTTTGCTGGTAGCGAACGGTATCTATCTTTTAACGATACCGATTTTTGCATACGCAAATAGGTCCAAGCCGGCTAAGGGCGCCTAGATTATGACGCGGAAAAGGCCAATGCACCAGTTAATGCTTGTTGTGGTATCTGTTGCTGTTTTTTTCGCCCTTCATAACGCCACATTCTGGGGTATCTGGGCTGGAATTTTTTATGGATCGATTGGTCGTGGTATCGTTTTTGCGGTAGCTTTCTTCTTGCTCTGCTGTGGTCTCGTGTCGATTTTTGCCTTCAATCGCCTGTTGCGCCCGACCATTGCTATTTTGTTTATCCTGTCCGCGGTTACATCGTTTTACATGGATCAACTTGGCGTAGTGATTGACCGGGAGATGATCCAAAATGTGGTTTCAACCACTATTACCGAGGGCAAACATCTGATCACGATGCCTTTTGTCATCTGGGTGGGATTGACCGGCTTGCTGCCTGCTTTATTGGTTTTTTACATCCAAATATCACACCGAAACTTTGTAACAGCTACCTGGCAAAATATGCTTACTTTATTGCTATGTGTGTTTGGTTTTGTTGGGCTGATTGCAACGGATTTAAAAGGCAATGCTTCCGTCCTTCGAACGCGCATTGATTTAAAATCTAGCTTTCAGCCACTTGCGCCCATTGCTGAGTATTTCCGCTATGTTGCCATGATTAGCCGATCTGTAACGTTGGAATTCAACGAAATTGGTTTGGATGCGGTTTTGTTGGAGGATTTTAATCGCTCTGGAAAGCCAAATTTAACCGTAGTTGTGGTGGGGGAAACGGCTCGGGCTCAGAACTTTAGTTTGGGCAGTTATGATCGATTGACTAATCCAGAGTTGGCCAAAAAAGACATCGCGTATTTTGACAATGTTTCAAGCTGTGGCACATCCACCGCAGTGTCTCTGCCCTGTATGTTTTCCAAATTCAATCGCTCTGAATATTCATATGAGCGCGGCAAATCGCACGAAAATGTTTTAGATTTGATTCAACGTGCTGGATATCGGGTAGAATGGATTGACAATAATACTGGGGACAAAGGGCTTGCGGACAGAGTGGTTTATTCTCATGTGACAAATGTTGATGATCCTACCTTTTGTGGAGAAGGCGAATGCATTGATGGTATTCTAGTGGCAGAAGTCGCGCGGCGATTGGCCGATATCCAATCTGATACTGTGTTAGTGTTGCATCAAATTGGTAGTCATGGCCCGTCCTATTATTTGCGTTATCCACAGGCTTTTGAGAAGTTTCAACCCGCTTGTAGAACCTCCAACTTCAGTGACTGCACGGCACAGGAACTTACTAACTCTTATGATAACACAATTCTTTATACGGATAAAGTTATGGCTGACTTGGTTAGCCTCCTAGCTAAGCAAAAAAACCTTATCACGTCGATGATCTATGTCTCAGATCATGGAGAGTCCCTCGGTGAAAAGGGTCTATACCTGCATGGCGCGCCCTATTTTATGGCACCGGATGAGCAAACTAAAGTACCAATGATCATTTGGCTTTCAGATGCTTATCAGAGAGTCACAGGTGCAAATCTTGAGTGCTTGACCGCTGAACCTGATCTAGACTATTCCCATGCAAATCTGTTTCACACTCTCTTAGGTATGACTGGAGTTCAGACAGCCCAGCGTGATCCACAGCTTGATATTTTTGATAATTGTAGAAAGAAACCCAATGGCTGAAAACCCTAAGCCTCATAAGAAAGTCCACGGTATTGCCCATATTTTTGCCGCAGCCTCCTATTCATGGTCTGGTGTAAAGCGACTTTGGGGAGAGACGGCTTTTCGCCAAGAATTACTGGCGGGCGGCTTTGTTTTAGTGTTTTTTGCCATGATTGGTGCGGATACTCATTTTTTCATCTTCGCAATTCTGTTGATTTTGCTTACCTTAGCAGTAGAGGCAATCAACACTGCCATTGAAGAAATTGTAGATCTTGTGTCTCCGGAATGGTCACTTGCAGCTAAACATGCCAAAGACCTCGGATCGTTCGCAGTGTTCTGTATGCTTTGCTCAAATGGAATCTTTGTGCTCGTCGTAACCTTAGTAACTTTTGATTGGATTTAGTCCCATGAACATGATGAAAGTCATAGCTGTCCCAATGCATCCAGAGGGCCGCAAATTTGTCGCTATTTTTGCGGTTATAACTGCGTTGCTTTGGTTGGTATGGGAGCCTCTGTTTTGGCTGGGCGTCGGCATGACTGTGTGGTGCTACTACTTTTTCCGTGATCCGGTGCGCTCAGTGGCGCAAAAGTCTGGGCTGGTCTTGTCGCCTGCAGATGGGGTTGTTTCTTTAATCACTAAAATTGTCCCACCGCCTGAAATGTTGTTGGGAGACAAGCCTTTGACGCGTGTGTCGGTGTTTATGAACGTGTTCAATTGTCATGTGAACCGTGCACCAATGGCCGGTGAGGTGATTGCTATCACTTATCACCATGGCAAATTCGTAAATGCATCGCTCGACAAAGCAAGTGAGCATAATGAGCGCAATTCCATCACTATCGAGGCTATGGACGAATCGCGGATTGGTGTCACCCAAATTGCTGGATTGGTCGCACGTCGTATAGTGTGTTTCACCAAAGTCGGCAGTAGCCTCAGCGTGGGTGAGCGGTTTGGCCTTATCCGGTTTGGCAGTCGCTTGGATGTGTTTTTACCCGAGGGAATTGAACCTGCGGTCGGTTTGGGGCAGACGGCTGTGGCCGGTGAAACTATTTTGGCTCATCTCGGCGAGACCAATGAAGAGTGGCCAATCCAATCCATTTAATGCCGTCTTATAATGCCTGTTTGGCATAGGCTGAGCGATCTAGCTCTTGCCAAACAGTCCATATTTTCATTCACTCCATCTTGTTCCTTTATTGTAGGTGGCTGAAAATGCGCTTTTCAGTTTTGAAAATTCTCACTGAAGGCCTGACCGGCAATCGCGGTTGGGGTGCACATTGGCGCGATCCTGAACCAGCTGAAGAATATGACATCATCATCATTGGTGGCGGCGGGCATGGGCTGTCGACGGCCTATTACTTGGCCAAAGAATACGGGCTCAAGAAAATTGCGGTACTCGAAAAAGGCCATATCGGCAGTGGTAATATCGGGCGTAATACCACCATTATTAGGGCCAACTATTTTTTGCCGGGCAATTCAGAATTTTACTCGCACTCTCTGAAACTTTGGGAAGGTCTGGAGACGGATCTTAATTACAACGTGATGCACTCCCAGCGGGGACAAATTAGTCTGTTTCACAGTGATGGGCAGCGTGATGCTGCGATCCGCAGAGCCAATTCCATTCGCAATCAAGGTGATGATGCCGAGCTATTAAGTGTAGACCAGCTGCGTAAAATGCTGCCGTATTTAGACTATGATCAGGGACGGTTCCCGATTTATGGCGGTCTGATGCAGCGCCGGGCAGGAACTGCTCGCCATGATGCGGTGGCTTGGGGCTATGCCCGCGGTGCAGATCAGCGTGGTGTGGATTTAATCCAAAACTGCGAAGTTATTGGTATAGATATCAAGGGCGGTGTCGTGCAGGGAGTGCAAACCTCGCGCGGGGCTATTAGGGCCAAAAAAGTTGGCATTGTGGTGGCTGGACGCAGCAGCCAAGTTGCCGCTATGGCTGGCATGCGCTTGCCAATTGAAAGCCATGTATTGCAGGCTTTTGTCACCGAAGGTCTGAAACCCTGCATCAACCATGTGATTAGTTTTGGCATGGGGCATTTCTACATCAGCCAGTCTGACAAAGGTGGCCTGGTATTTGGTGGGGATCTGGACATGTATGCCAGTTATGCGGCGCGTGGCAATTTGCCGATGGTAGAACATGTTGCTGAAGCGGGAATGACCTTGATGCCTATGATTGGTAAGGCACGGATGTTGCGCAGTTGGGGGGGCATTATGGATATGACCCCGGATGGCTCACCCATTATCGATAAAACTCATATTGAAGGCTTATACTTGAATGCAGGCTGGTGTTATGGCGGCTTCAAGGCGGTGCCGGCCTCTGGCAATTGCTTTGCCCATTTGATCGCCACCAACACAGCGCATGCGTCGGCGCAGGGCTTCCGGCTTGATCGCTTTCGAACCGGTCGCGGTTTGATGGATGAAGAGGGTACTGGCGCCCAACATAATCTGCATTAGGGGGCGGAGGTTGGCTTTCTCTCACCTGAATTGGAACTGTAAGACATGAGGATTTGATCAGATGCGGATAGAGTGCCCCCTCTGCGGCTCGCGCGATCGGCGCGAGTTTTACTATTCTGGCCACGCCTGTGCTTTGGAGCGTCCAGACCCTGCCTCTTCGGCAGAAGTTTGGGACGACTACTTGCATAATCGTGACAATCCGGCCGGGCTGACCGAAGATCTATGGCATCACGAGATGGGCTGCGGTGCTTGGCTTGTGGTGCAGAGAGATACTGTCTCACATACTGTGCTCGCTGTGCGCTTGGCCAAAGGAGATCAGCTATGAGGGTCTCAGGCAAAGGGTTAATCGACCGCAAAACGGTGCTCAACTTCAAGTTCAACGGTCAGCCGTTTCAAGGCTTTGCTGGTGACACTCTGGCCAGCGCGCTTTTGGCGAACGATCAAAGACTTGTGGCAAGGTCGTTTAAATATCATCGCCCGCGCGGGATCATGACGGCAGGATCGGAAGAGCCGAATGCTTTGGTCACAGTTCAACGCGGCAAATCGCAAGAGCCCAACACCCGCGCAACCGTGCAACGGCTCTATGAGGGGCTGGTGGCACAGCCGCAAAATGCATGGCCTTCACTCAAATTTGACGCTTTGGGGGTGAATGACCTGTTGTCACCGTTTTTGGCGGCTGGGTTCTACTACAAAACATTCATGTGGCCGCGGGCCTTTTGGGAGCGGGTCTACGAGCCGTTTATTCGCCATGCGGCTGGTCTTGGCGCCTTGGCTGAGGCCTATGATCATGATCTTTACGAGAAAGCCTTTGCACATTGTGACGTGCTGATCATTGGTGCCGGCCCATCCGGTTTGATGGCGGCACTGACAGTTGCGCGTGCTGGTCTGGATGTGATTTTGGCGGATGAGAATGACCGTCTTGGCGGTCGATTGTTGTCAGAAGTTGAAGAGGTTGCAGGCGTCGCGGGCCATATGTGGGTTGACGATGCTGTGGCTGAGCTGGTGGGCTTCGCCAATGTGCGGATCATGACCAACACTACGGTCACGGGCGCTTATGATCAGGGTACCTATGGCGCGTTGGAGCGGGTGGGGCATCATCTTGATATGGTCCCTGAGGGGCTGCCTCTGGAGAGTTTCTGGCGCATCACGGCGAAACGCGCCATTCTCTGCTCTGGCGCCTTAGAGCGGCAAATAGCCTTCCCAGACAATGACCGCCCAGGAATTATGACCTCAAGCGGGATGCGCAGCTATCTCAATTGCTACGGCGTGAGCCCGGGACAGAAAATTGCAGTGTTTGGTAATAATTCTGACTCCCATCGCACGGCCCGTGATTTTGCCGAGGCCGGTGTTGAAGTGGTGGCCATGATTGACAGCCGTGAAGGGATTTCAACGCAAGCGGACTACCCAATCTATGCGGGAGCAGAGGTTGTGGCCACCTCTGGCCGCTTAGGCCTTACGAGCATCAGCATCTGTCAGAATGGTGGGCTTAAGACTATTGAGTGTGATGCATTGGGTGTATCAGGGGGATGGAATCCGTCAGTACATCTGACCTGCCATATGAATGGCAGGCCTTTGTGGGATCCAAGCTTGGCGAGCTTCCTGCCCAAAGAAGGCGCTATCCCGGGCCTTGTGGTCGCTGGAGCAGCCTCTGGGGTGATGACCACTGCAGGCGCATTGGCGCAGGGTTATGAGATGGCGCAAAGTGTGGCGAAGGATCTGGGTAAACGGCCAAAGCACAGTGATTTGCCGCACGCTGAGGACAGGCCCTATGAGATTGAACCCATTTGGGACGTCGGCGGTAAAGGCCGGGCTTGGTTGGATTTCCAAAATGACGTGACCACAAAAGATGTCAGACAAGCCGTGCAAGAGAATTTCCGCTCGGTTGAGCATATGAAGCGTTACACCACTCAAGGTATGGCAACGGATCAGGGTAAAAACTCAAATGTAACAGCACTTGCGGTTTTGGCAGATGCTACCGGACGCGGTATTCCCGAAACGGGCACTACAACCTTCCGTCCACCGTATGTGCCCGTAGCGATGGCGGCTCTTGGCGCGGGTGGGCAGGGCAAAGGCTTCGCACCAGAGCGATTTTTGACCAGCGATAGGGCGACCCGGGCGTTGGGGGCGCCGATGATTGAGGCCGGGCTGTGGTATCGGCCCAGCTATTTTCCGAAAGACGGCGAAACCCATTGGCGGCAATCCTGTGACCGAGAGGTTGTGATGGTGCGCACTGCGGTTGGGCTTTGCGATGTGTCGACGCTGGGAAAAATCGACATCCAAGGTCCGGATGCGGTGGCATTTTTGGACCTACTTTACACTAATTCTTTTGCTTCTCTAAAGGTGGGACGGGTGCGCTATGGCTTGATGCTGCGTGAGGATGGGCATGTCATGGATGATGGCACCTGCGCGCGGCTTAGTAATAGTCACTATCTAATGACCACTACCACTGCCGCCGCGGGCCAAGTGATGCGGCATATGGAATTTGTACATCAAGCTTTGCGGCCAGATTTGGATGTGATTTTCACCTCTGTGACCGAACATTGGGCCCAGTTTGCCGTGGCGGGGCCGCAGGCGCGAGCTTTGCTTAATGGTATTTTGGATTGTAAAATCAGCGACAAAACAATGCCTTATATGGGCTGTGGGCCAGTACATTTGGGTGGGGTCGCGGGCCGTCTATTTCGCATCTCCTTTTCGGGCGAACATGCTTATGAACTGGCGGTGCCGGCGCGCTATGGCGACAGCCTTTTTTGGTTGTTACTTGGACAAGCCAAGGCTTTGGGCGGTGGGCCTTATGGAATCGAAGCGCTGAATGTGCTGCGACTTGAGAAGGGGTTTATCACCCATGCGGAAATCCATGGCCGCATCACAGCCTTTGACATTGGCATGGGACGGATGATCTCTGACAAAAAAGATTGTATCGGCAAATCTATGGCTGCGCGGTCAGGTCTTAATGGGCCAGAACGTGATCAGTTAGTGGGGCTGCGACCTGTGGGTGTGGCGAAGAAAATCATCCCAGGTGCGCATTTATTTGAACCGGATGCCGCGCCTATTCGAAAGAATGATCAAGGCTATGTGACATCAATGTGCTACTCGCCTACGGTTAAAACGGTCATTGCACAGGCATTCCTGCGCGATGGGCGTAATCGGATGGGGCAGGCTGTGATGATGGTGGACCACCTGAGTGGCGCTACTACGCTCTGCGAGGTTTGCAATCCTGTTTTCTTTGATCCTGAAGGAGGGCGTCTTCGTGGTTAAATTATACGCAACATCGGCGGCTGAAGCGGCTTTACCCTTAAAAATTGGTGGTGTGTCTGTTGCTGAGGTGGTGACATCCTTGTTTTTGGTTGCACCTTTCAAAGGGAAATCTACACAGGCAGCCGCAGTTTTGAATGCGCAGATGGGCTTGGAGTGGCCAGCAGTGCATGAACTGAAGCACATGGGGGGGGGGCATGTGCTGTGGTTCGATCACGCGCATATTGCGTTCATGGGTGCTGAACCATCTGCCGAACTGGCCCAATATGCTGCGGTGACGGATGTCAGTGATGCCTGGTGTATTATCGATATATCAGGCGTCTCGGCGCGAAATGTCTTGGCACGCGTTACGCCTTTGGACTTAAGGGCCAAAAGTTTTAATATTAGCATGACACAGCGCAGCATGGTCATGCATATGCAGGCCAGTATTACTTGCTTGGGCAAATCAAAGTTTCGGGTCATGGTGTTTCGCTCGATGGCGCGAACTTTGGTAACTGATCTTACTATAGCGATGGAATCAGTGGCGGCGCGTGAAAAGAAGGTTTAGAAAAACCTATGTCATTGCCGCCTGGATTTTTAGATGAACTGCGTAGCCGAACCTCGATCTCACAGGTCGTGGGACGCAAAGTCATCTGGGATAGCCGAAAATCCAATCAAGGTAAGGGTGATATGTGGGCGCCATGCCCATTTCACCAAGAGAAATCTGCCAGCTTTCACGTTGATGATCGCAAGGGTTACTATTATTGCTTTGGATGCCATGCCAAGGGTGATGCTCTGGGCTTTATCAAAGAGACTGAGAATGTGTCTTTCATGGAAGCGGTCGAGATATTAGCGCGAGAGGCGGGGATGCCGATGCCCGCGCGCGATCCGCAAGCTCAACAAAAGTCGGACAGACGTACGCAATTAGCTGACGTGATGGAGCAGGCTCTGCAATTTTTTCGCCTACACCTAAACACTGGCGGTGGCGCTGATGCACGGAGCTATTTAACCGGCCGCGGTTTGGCGCAAAAGGCGCTGGATAGGTTTGAGATTGGCTTTGCTCCTGACGCTTGGCAAGCCTTGTGGGATCACTTGACTGCCAAAAATGTTGAGGAAGAGTTGATCATGGCAGCTGGTCTTGCCAAGCCCTCCAGTAAGGGTAAGCGGCCTTATGACACTTTCCGCAATAGAATTATATTTCCAATCCGTGGCTCACAGGGCCGCTGCATTGGCTTTGGTGGTCGTGCGATGGATTCGAATGACAATGCCAAATATTTGAACTCACCTGAAACCGAACTCTTCGACAAAGGCCGGAGCCTCTACAATCACGGTCCTGCCCGTGAGGCTACAGGTAAAGGAAAAATTCTGATTGTGGCTGAGGGCTATATGGACGTGATCGCACTTGTGGAGGCGGGGTTTAGTGCAGCGGTGGCGCCCTTGGGAACAGCTGTGACTGAAACCCAATTACAGCTAATGTGGCGAGTGTCGGATGAGCCTATTATTGCTTTGGATGGTGATGTTGCAGGCGTTCGGGCAGCTCAACGTGTGATGGACTTGGCTTTGCCTCTTCTGGAAGCTGGAAAATCTCTGCGGTTTGCTATGATGCCTGAAGGTCAGGACCCGGATGATTTAATTCGTGCGGGTGGGCCGGCGGCCATGCAAAAGCTGTTGGACAGTGCACGCCCAATGGTGGACTTGCTTTGGGAGCGAGAAGTTTATGGTAAAAACTTTGATAGTCCCGAGCGCAAAGCGGCCCTTGATAAAATTTTGCGTGATAAGCTTCGGCTTATCAAAGACCCTTCTATCAGGGGGCATTATGGTCAGGCAGTAAAGAATATGCGCTGGGAGCTGTTTCGCCCAAAAATGCAAAATCGCAAATTTTCGTCTAAAGGTGGGCTCGCACCAGCAGCACCGCAAGCAACAACACGATTGTCTTCCTTGGCTAGCTCACCTGAACATAGCCATGTTTTGCGACAATCGGTAATTCTGGCGAGCCTGCTGAAAGCTCCTGAAGCACTCATGGCTGTGGAGGGGCAGTTAGAAGATCTACAATTCGTCAAACCACAACACCGCGATCTACAGCGGTTTTTATTGCAGTACGTGGCCCCCCTTGAAGAGCTTTGGGCTTCGGCTGAGAAGGTTTTTGGGGCACAGCAACTGGAAGCTCTACTTAAGCTTCCGCATGTACTGATAGCACCCTCGGTGCGCAATTGTGATGATGTTAAATTTGTGATTGCCTGCCTTCAACAAGAGTTTGCTCAGATGTTTGCAATTGATGCTCATGGGCGTGAGGTGGCAGAGGCAGTACAGGATCTCTCGGACTTGGATGACGAAGGATTGACTTGGAGGCTCAGCGAGTCAGCAAAGCAAATGCAGGAAACGACACAAGGCATTCAAGAAGATAAAACGGAATATAAAATGGCAAAAAATGGCCTGAAAGTGAAGCTAGAAGAGCAAAATACATTGGATAACCTACTTAAGCAGATCAATTTTTCAAAACCTAACCGATAGTAAGCTCTGTGGGGGTGGGAACTGGTAACCGAATCAGGCTAGATAGCCAAAAGAATCACTGGGTAGACCGATTCGTTTTAATGTTCAGTCTATGGTCCCCAAGACAAGGAGCCACAGCGTATGGCCGCCAAGGATAATGACGACCGCAAGCAAGACGCCGCCGTAAAAGAGCCTATGATTGATATGAGCCAAACAGCGGTCAAAAAAATGATTGGTGATGCGCGTGAGCGTGGCTATATCACTTACGACCAGCTCAACAAAGTTTTACCACCCGATCAGGTCTCCTCCGACCAGATTGAGGATGTAATGTCGATGCTTTCGGAAATGGGTATTCAAGTAACTGAAGAGCACGAGTCTGAAGAGGAGGAAGACAAAGGCCCAACGGATTTGGTGTCTACAAGTCAAAACCGTGATTTGGCTTTGGCTGGAGCGAATAATGAGAAATTAGACCGTACAGATGATCCTGTTCGGATGTACCTGCGCGAGATGGGGTCGGTTGAGCTTTTGAGCCGTGAGGGCGAAATTGCGATTGCCAAACGCATCGAGGCTGGGCGAAACACTATGATTTTGGGTCTTTGTGAAAGTCCTCTGACCTTTCAAGCGATTACGATTTGGCGCGATGAGTTGCTGAGTGAAGATATTCTTTTGCGCGATGTTATCGATCTGGAAACCACATTCGGCCATCATATGGGTGAAGAGGAAGTGCCGCCCGTTGTTGCGCCAGCCGTGTCTGCCGATGAAACAACTTCTGACAGCCCTGTTCTAGATGCTGACGGCAATCCAATTATTGTTGATGATGATGACGATGAGGATGAGGTTGCTAACCTTTCGCTTGCGGCAATGGAAGCGGCTCTGAAGCCACATGTATTGGAAACTTTGGAGGTTATCGCCCACGATTATGGCTTGCTATCGGAAATGCAGGACGTGCGAATATCAGCTACGTTAAATGAGAATGAAATTTTCTCTGAGGCAGCAGAAGCCAAATATCAAAAGTTACGGTCAGAAATTGTTTTGCTAGTGAATGAATTACATTTGCATAACAACCGAATAGAAGCATTGATCGACCAACTTTATGGCATTAACCGCCGGATCATGTCGATTGACAGCTCCATGGTTAAATTGGCCGATCAGGCCCGGATCAATCGCCGCGAATTCATTGACGCCTATCGTGGACGTGAGCTTGATCCAAATTGGCTGACCGATATGAGTGAAAAACCCGGCCGCGGCTGGAAAATGTTTATGGAGCGCAGTGTAGGTAAAGTTGAAGAATTACGTGCTGAAATGGCCCAAGTTGGACAATATGTGGGCCTCGACATCAGCGAATTTCGGCGGATCGTTCAGCAAGTTCAAAAAGGTGAAAAAGAAGCTCGTTCAGCAAAAAAAGAAATGGTTGAAGCTAACCTTCGTTTGGTAATCTCTATTGCTAAAAAATATACTAACCGTGGTTTGCAGTTTCTGGATCTGATCCAAGAAGGTAATATAGGGTTGATGAAGGCGGTTGATAAGTTTGAATATCGCCGAGGATATAAATTTTCCACATATGCGACTTGGTGGATCCGCCAGGCCATCCCACGTTCTATAGCTGATCAAGCACGTACCAT
>Ga0114995_10001411_pt1 | contig 17014 bp, 25 predicted proteins | sample ArcticOcean_MG_C_11_FD_87038 | JGI IMG/M metagenome (GOLD analysis project Ga0114995, IMG submission 87038) | Marine microbial communities from western Arctic Ocean - ArcticOcean_MG_CB2_154 | ecosystem: Environmental > Aquatic > Marine > Oceanic | place: Arctic Ocean: Canada Basin | collected... | reverse complement strand
GAATTTTCAAATTCTATTTCACTTTTGTTTTTCACGAAGAAAAATACTTTTTGAAAACACGATTTTCGTGTTTTTGATGAACAGAAGTTAACTGCTTTCGTTTTAAAAATGTCGATTGAAGCGAAAGTAAGGAAAAACGTGTCAAAAAAACGAAGAAATCCGTGAAATGCGGCTGCTCAGAAGATATAAAAATATACGTCAATCAAAATGAGACGGAAGGTTCTGCTATGTGGAACCCACCCCAAGCAATTTAACGGTTATTCAAAAGTGATGTACGAATTATCTAGGGAACTTTGTAAGTACGAAGACATAGACTTACACATATTTGGGTTTCAAAATTTTTACTCTGACGAAGATCACACCAAGGAGCGCATACTTCCGGACAAGGTGACAATATACGATCCATTCTTGGCAGAAGAAAAGGGAAGCAAGGGATTTGGAGAGAAGTTAATAAAAGATTACGTCATTGAGCTGAGTCCCGACATTGTCATCATATATAATGATGTCATAGTGGTCAGTGGCTTGATGAAGCAGCTTTTAACGATTGAAGAGAGGAAGTTCAAGATAGTACCTTACATAGATCTCGTATATCAGAATGAGAAGAAATTGTACTTAGACTACATTCACAAGTCGTGTGATTCGATAATATCTTTCACTGATTACTGGAAGTCCGAATTGCAGAAACACGGATTTTCGAAAAGAATTCACGTATTGAACCATGCATTCAATGACCAGAACTTTTTCCCGATCCCGCAAGCTGTTGCCAGGAAGTACTTCGACCTAGGCCCGGACGAATTTATAATATTGAATCTCAATAGGAATCAGCCTAGAAAGCGGTGGGATATTTGTATCCAAGCATATATCAAATTTATAAGTGTTCACAAGGGCGAAAAGGTAAAGCTGCTTGTGATGACAAATGTGCAGGGTAGTTGGGATTTGATAGAATTGTTGAAGTTTGAGGGCGCGAAGTACGACATGGACATAAGCGATCTCAAAAACTATTTCACATTCATTCAGAATCCACAAAAGATATCTGACGCCGAAATCAATGTAATGTACAATGCTGCGGATATCGGTTGGAACACGTGTGACGGGGAAGGATTTGGGTTATGTAATTTCGAACAGGCTGGTGTCGGGAAGCCGCAAGTCGTGCCAAACATTGGTGGTTTTAAGGATTTTTTCACAAGTGTGAACTCGCAATTGGTAGAACCGGTTTTGGGTATATACGGGGACACTTCAAAGGATGCGTGTGGCGGATTTCAAGAACTGTGTTCAATCGACGCGCACGTAGAGGCTCTAGAACGATATTACTCTTCACGTGAGCTGATTACTCAGCACGGCAAGCAGGCCAGACATGACATTCGAAAATACACATGGCCAGATCAGGCCAGAATTTTACGGGATGTGATTCTTGAAGAAACCGCCGACTTGTTTCCGGACAAGGCCTCGTCGCGAACTCTCCTACAGTCAATAAATGAAATTCTCGAAGACAGGGGCGAAGGAGACAGCGGGTTAGATGACGAAGACTTAGATGATGTGGCGAATGTTAACATTGACAATTTGATTGCCGCGAAGCTAAAGCTCAAAGAAGGACGTTCGATAAAAAAGACAGATGACGAAAAGCTGGAAGAGATGTCGCCGAATGATCTAATTCAAATGCAACAAAAGATCCAGAACATTCTGAACATGAAAAACATGTCACAAATGAGTTAATTCCGATTGATATTTTTTTCTCAAATTAGAGTAATATGGAAAAGAAAATACAAATTGCGAACGATTCTCTTTTAGATCGCATGTTTGAAGATGTACAGAGGACGAATATTTATGTTGACAGAGCCAAGTTTTCAAAAGAACGTGGTTGTGCGGAGACCGTTCGGACACGAGATAAACCGGACATCGAACTTGACGCGGGATATGAGTCGTTAAGAAGCAACACATTCTACTTACAACCGGATATACAGAATAGTTTTCACAACTACCCCGTCAGGCAAGAAGATGGTAGGTATTGTTCACAAAACCATCAGGTTTTCAATAATTTTACTCGCAGAAAGATTGCGATCAAACCCGAGGTCAAAGAAGAGGACCTATCTGACATAATCCGTGAAGACGAACCGATGATGACGAAATTTTCGTCATGCAAAATTCTGTTGCAAAATTGACGATCCACTAAAAGGATTTTTTCAACAGGTGGAAAAGTACTTTACGTTACAGCTAAAAAACAATGTCTGCCCTCACCAAGTACTACAAGCTCACCTCCAAGTTCCTTGTCGACTACAACGCGGAAGTTATTTCCAAGTTGACCGACACCCTGTCTTTGTCCGAAGAACAGGTATCTAAGATGTCCGAAGCTCTCAAGGCCGACGACATGCTCGACCTGAAGAAGCTTTCTCGTCGTGGAGGATCGAAGTCTGGTACGACGCGTCAACCGACGGAATACAACAAGTTTGTTCAGTCCAAAATCCGTCAGCTGAAGACCGACAACCCTACCATGGATCGAAAGATGCTCATGAAGGAGGCTGCTGCTGCTTGGACAGCGCAAAAGGCGGAAAGGCTAGAGGATACCTCGGCTGCGAGCCCTCGCAAGAAGGCGAAAATTTCTTCTCCAAAGTGAATGAACGAGAGAGCTATGAGTTTTTTAGCACATTGAAGTTTACGCTTCATAACATGAAATACCTCGAGGAGTGATTCTTCGAGTGTTTTTCCGTTGAATGGTACTAATTTTTATGACTTTTGATGACGCTATCTAGCCGAGAGAGTTTAGCCACAAACCATTTAGAAAGTATATAATATCTTCATTTACTTTAAATGCTGGTTAAATATCTTCGAGAAAATAGTGCGATAGCTTCATTCGTGTCGATTTTACTTGGGTTGGGTCTGGCATCAATGTTTCGAACAGTTTGTAAAGGGAACGATTGCGTGATTAACAAAGGACCTAGCATAAAAGAGGTTCAAAAAAGCATGTTCAAAATTGATGAGAAGTGTTACAGATACAATCCTAAATCTACAAAATGCGAATGAAAATCGAATCCGTCATTCAAGGATCGACTTTCGGATGCAACGAAAAAAATATCAGTAGAAGTTAAAATGCTTGATTTTCTCAAGTTTAATTATTTGATAGTGTCGTTCTGCATTGGGATATTCTTTGTGTACATATCATCTCCGGCCAAAAGACTCGTGAACAAATTCCCTGGCCCGCACAACTCCGACCTGGTTTTCACTGACCAGAATGAGTCTTGTTACAAATACGATGCAGAAGAAGTTGAATGCGATGGTGAAGCGAAACCACAACCAGTCATAGAAGATTTCACTTCTTGTCACTTGAATAACAGCTCTACTTTGGCAGATCTTTGAGTGCGCCGGAACAATGATTGACAAACCTTTTGTAACCTTTTAGATTTTTTGACAGAACGTATATACAGGCCGATTGAATAATATTCAAAGAAATCAAAATCTTATACATCTTACACTTTAAATACAATTTTATATATACTTTTGACACAACAGACGTTCGTGCTTCATCTTCCTATGCGACGTAAATCTGCTCCCGGGATATCGATCGGAAGACTTGTCGAATGTTCCGATCCGACGACGTTGTCAATAAGTGTTGCATCGGATACTTCCTGAAAAAATAGCCCGCCAACGTTGTGGTGGGCGTAGTCGTCGGCGTAGTCAACGTCCGTATCTGCATCCGAAATAGAAGCTTTCGAGAGGCAGATGGATAGGGCTGAGACAGACTTTTTCATTTCAAGTGAGTGTCCATATACCTGACGACACTTTGGTAAAGACGATGGTGAAGCCGTAGTCATGGTATTGCATGTGTTGCACCGCGCGCGCACGTGAAAGTGAGACAAAGTCGACATCCGATCTCACACTGTCACTGATTATTTTTCCCTTGAAAATGAAAGACCAATCTTGAGGCTATGTCAGAACAATTTTCGCCCTTCATGAAAATCCACGAAATCGCCTTCCAAAATTGATCATTTCGGCTTTTCTTATTTGACTTGTGATGTCGTTTACTTCTCATCTTGACTTTTCCATAGACCTCCTCTAGCAAGTACCAAATAGATTCTTTCGTGTACAACTTCTCAAGAATAACTGCGGCGATAATGTGCTTGTACTTGATTGTACTTGAGCTATCTAGTTGCCTGAGCGGGTCGATTTGTATCGTCCGCTCGTAGGTCGGACATTTGATCAGACGGTCTTCTTGCTGTAATATGAAGTTATTATCGATTAAAAGAGTCATCTTCTTTATAGCTTCTACATCAAAGTTGTAGCCCTTGTGTTTTTTTTTTAAAGAACGTAGTATAGGTGTTGCGATGAGATCTAGGCTTTTATGTTTACTTTTAGTCATGTCACAATGGGCCCTTGTAAAAATAGGCCTGTTGAATCTATAATCTACGATCTTTTCGATCACCGGGACGATCGTTTGTGCCCAACTAGGTTCGGAAGCTGTATAAATGTACAATTCGACAGGGAGATTCTTCTGTTTTATTGCTCTTATGAAATCTACAAAATATGGTCTCAATAACCCCTTATTGTAATCTTCAAAAAGAAGTTTTGTATTGTATTTCAAACCGACTTGTTTCATCAAAGTGTACTCTTCGACTTGCGGCGAGATATCTCCCTGTATTGTCCCGTCTATATCAAGTGCGAGTATTAACATTTTTTCTTGGTTCTACTGAGAACCAAGATTTTTTATCGCCCCCACGATGTCGCACGCGTCATGTTCTACGTCGTGAGTCAGATATACAAGAATCCAACGTTTGCTCTGCATCCTGTATGAGGTCTACTAAGACAGACTGCTGAAAGCGAAGTGTCCTTAGTTGTTCTTGGAGTGTGTAGATGGCAGACCTTCGAGCGCTATTTTTATCGTCATCGTTGTGTCGTTCTTGGACTTGGATGGGTTGCGTTTGTACGACCTTCGAAGCCATTATCGATCGCAACACGGATTCGGTCGTTGTGATTTTAGATTGAATGTCAATGTTCGATGGCGACGTAGTTGCGACGACGTCTTTGAGAGTGGTGCTCGCGGCGACATATTGCATCGGTACTGCGCGCGCCAAAAAGTGTGCAAAAGTGTGAGAAAGTTTCACAAACTTTTCCATAAAAAATGTTTCATATAAGTAAGATGGACTTTACCTCAATAAGTGCGGGAACAGATTTGGCTTCAGCGTATTCCCCGCCCGATTTATTCGATGCACATGTGTCTTCAAGTACCGATAAGCATCAACAAGCTGTGAGATCAGTGGAGTATTCGACTGAAATACCCGAAGCAAAAGCAGACATCCCGACAGCAAGACAAACAAAAGTGCATCAAGAAGGGCAAGGGCAGGGGCAAGGGCAGGGACAAGGGCAGGGGCAAGGGCAAGGGCAAGGGCAGGGGCAAGGGCAAGCGCACTTGTACAATCAAAGTGAATTTCTAGAGGATATGAATCAAAATAATCTGAAAGATCAGATGAACGTCCTACGCAAGGAGATGGCGGAGCAAAAGAATGCCAATAAATTACAATACAAGGAAAATTACATTCGAAATTCGATGTACGACAGAGTGTTAAAAACCACGAATGACGTGTTCCGGTTCATCTGCCTGGCCATGATCATTATTTTCGCGCTTGCTTTCCATGAGATCATATCAAAAACCTTGAATAGATACATCGATTCAATAAACGTTTCACCGAAGAGGGAATTCGCGATGCAGATGTCATACCCCGTGGCGATTCTACTCTTGTATTGGACTTTAAAATCGATGAGGTGAGGAGGTGAGGAGGTGATGTGCACGAAATGCGTTCAACAGCATTGGGAAAATATATCTTGCATAGCAAAGCATACAAATGCGTTCAACACCAGTCGAGCATTTATTAGACGACCGTGGTGAAAGTATCCCCGACGAAGATGACATGGAAAAAGACATTTCTGAAATCGAGGATGATATCAAGAATTCTAAGGCGGATGTTGATGTTGTTGATGTCGATGTTCATGTTGATGTCGGATCCGGTTTGGGAATAGATTTGCAGACCGAAGGAATCAGTCATGAAATAGATACCATGCGAAACGAGTTAAAGCGGCTTAAACAAGAGACGCGGACTACTCGTCCAGAGTATCGGCAAAACGAAGGTAACATATTCGATGCGATTCTTAAATACAGAAAAATCGACGACTTCATCGAAATCGTAAGTCTACTATCTGTGTACATCCTGTTCACGCTGAACACACTAAATGAAGTCACCGATAATCTCATCCCGTACATGTTTTATCAATATTCTCCACTGATCAAAGGGATGGTGTTTGTGATTGCTTTTAGATTTATTCGATTTTCATTACAAAAACTACTTAAAAAGGAGTAAGTATACAACAGGAAGATGCAAACAGGATTGATATCGTTTTGTGGAAAGACAGCACTTAATATAAAGTCAAATGATGCGAAAACAGAACTCAATGATAAACTACAAGTCTTGGGGATCGACATTTTAAAAAAGCATTTTGAAAGATTTGGTAAAGAATCTCAAAAGAAAATGAGTCAAAATCAGCATCTGCTTTCACTAAAAAGTAATGGAAACCCCTACTTGTTATTTTTAACTAGATTCAACAGTGTTGACACATGCATGTTTGTCGATAAAAAAATTCAACATGGATACTTCCTTCCACGGATGATCATCGATAGATTGTCATTCGAAAGTTCATTATTTGATGATACCGTAATCGATTGCGAGATGGTCAAAATAGACGAAGGAAACTGGGTGTTATTGTTCAATGATATTTTTGTTTACAAATCGAAGAGATTAAACCAACTAAGTCTGGTCAAACGCCTACATATTCTTCATAAAATTTTGAAGTTCAAGTACTTTCCAATTCCAAACCAAAAGTACTCGATTCAGGTAAAGAAGTATTTTGACACAAGTCGTACAGATGACGTGTTGTCGTTTAAAGATTCATTGAAATATTCTTCAAGAGGTATGCAATTCAAACCTAATAAGAACAAGTTCATATACATTCTCCTTAATTTCGATGACAGCTTGGTCACAGATGTCAAACGTGTTAAGTACTCTTCTACTAACAAATTTCTGGAAAGAGCACCAGATGAACCGGATTTCAATGATAAAAACTATAACAAAAAGTCCAACGAGTCCAACTCAAATGAGTCCAAGTCCAACGAGTCCAAGTTCAAAGAGTCCAAGTCCAAAGAGTCCAAGTTCAATGAGTCCAAGTCCAAAGAGTGCACAGAATACGATATCAATTTCAAAGAGTCCCAATTAAATAGTGTGAAGGTTTCACCTACAACATGCCCAAGCCAAGGTGTGATTAAACGATTTCATTTGCAGAAGACTAATCGACCAGACGTGTACAAGTTGTTCGACTCGGATACGGAATTGGGTATCGCGTCTGTGTCTACGATGAAAACGAGTAAGATGTTGAGGCACGTATTTGATGATGTAAACTTAAACGAAAAAATCAAATTTGAATGTGAATTTTCGGAAAGGTTTGGGAAATGGGTGCCGCTAGCACCAGTAGTTACATAATAGGGAAAATAAAAGCAAAGTGGAATATAAAAATTTATATATTATATATATAAAATGCAGGATTTGCATATACTCGGTATTATTTTATGCATCGTAACTCTGATCGGTGCATTAGGAGGCTCTATGCGATTTCAAGAAAACTTTTACGAAGAGGTATTTGATCTGGTAGATTCTATTGGAGAAGACGAAAACGAAAACGAAAAACCGCCTACCGAAGATCCTGCCGAAGATATAGGCGGAATCGATGCATCCTTCCCCGTACAAGCTGAGGTAGAATCGAAACCGATTCCAGAACCAGATCTTTCTGAGATCGAAAACGTAGGAGTGGATGAGGAAACCGAGGAGGTAGTCGAAGCATATGATCAAGACGAAGTATTTGCAACGATTGCGTAATGCTCAGCGACACATTGAGGTCAAACGTCAGTCAAATCTACGTTCATGACTCCCCTACATTATTACATGCGTCTATGACATGCGTCTCTGAAATGCTCCATGAGTTTTTTATCGAACTGTTGAAAGTTATGCTCCTGTAAAGTCCCGATACAACCCAGATTAGTTATGCAAAAGTTAAACATGAGTCGTATCTTGTTCTCGTCGGTCTTATCCTTGATTCGGTCGTACTCTTGCATGTAGAGTTGTTGTTTTGTTTTGTCTCTAAATTCCAAGGTCTTCTTCACGAAAATGTCCTCGTAAACTTTTGACCATCCTGTGGTATCATGTGATTCTTGTACCAGTTCGTCTTCAAAAAGATTCGGCAGGTATAAAAAATTCTCAGGGTCTTCAAATGCATTCTGCAGGTCTTTAACTGGAACGTCGTCGTCGTCTTTTAAGGAACCTTTGGCACTGCATTTGTTGCCAGGCGTGACTGAATCAAGAATCGTTTGTTGCTGCGTCGTTTTCGGTGTAACCTTTGCTTTCTTTCTCGCAGAATGTATTTTCGACGGAGTGTCGTAGGAATCCATGAGATCGGATTCCTTACACTTGTCTTGAAGACGTATGTTAAACTTATCCAAAACATCGGTTGACATTACCTTCTCGATAATGCGAAGAGGCCAAACCGTCCCAACATACTTTGCAATTCGTCTTTTTTTTTCGTCGTCGTCGTTCTTGGGACATAGTTTATTGAAAACACGTTCGCAAAATTCTGCAGAATGCTTTTTTAGATCTTCCTCATATGTAATTTCAGTACCCGATAGATCGGATGAAACTTGGCCCAAAAGTTCGACTCCAATAAGTTTTTCCCACACACTCAATCGAAATGGGTGAACCATTTCAAATTCTTCATCGTCGTCATTTTCAGGTCGGTTTTTCAGACAGGCTGTAAGCTTTTGTTCAGCCTTTTTCATGTCTTTCAAGAAAGACGCGTCCTTTCTGATCTGAAAATACAAGCTCAATAACAAGGAGCCCAAATATCCAGGGTAGCAGCCAGTGTCTTCTTGGATGTCCTTGGGTGTAATGCGCTTGAGTTGGTTCCACGGGTTGACGAGGTTGCGAGCGTGGAGTTGCTCGACGTCAACTGCGAGAATGTTGTTTGGGATTGTCCCTGTCGCGGGCCACTCGCAAATATCCCGATCGTACGTGGTTTTCTTCGGTCGGCCTTTGGGTTGCAACCACTCCTTCATCGACTGAACATCGCGGCAGCACGCTTGACACAAAACGTCCTTGTTGCCTGGTTGTATGATCGAACACTTACATACACCACATGGCACGCCGTGTTCGTCGATCGTGAGTTCGTTCTGCATCGGTTGAGTACCCCGCGTCGCTTCAAGTGGTGCCCACTCCTTCGATGCGTCCTTTTGATGGAGTTTGATGGAGTTTTTTAGGTTTTTTTGGTTTTTCACGGTTTTGATAAATAATTATCGTCTATGAAGTTTCTGAAATTATTAGAAGGTTTTGTTTGACCAATCAGAACGCTTGCTATAAGAAGTCACGCGTTTTTCCATGAAAGTTTCCAGAACGTATTAGTCATTCGACAAATCAGAACGCTTGCTATGAGAAGTCACGCGTTTTTCCATTGGCATTCCAGAACGTATTAGTCATTCGACCAATCAGCTTTGGACCCCTCGTTTCTTGAAACGACACGGCGCTTCCCTAAAAGCACGTTGTGCTACACATCATCAGTGTTGCTGATGCGCGCACAGGCGATAGCTACCCTTGAACGATAACGACCCCCCTTTCTGACAATGACAGCGATCGAGTGGACGAAGAAGCGCAAGATCACGGCGTTTAAAGCGATCCATACTGCGTCGACGCAGTCGACGGCGTCCCACGATGCCGCATCTACTGCGACCGACTTTCAAGCCGCCGCATCTACTGCAGTGAACTTTTATGGGACTACCGCGGCGTCCTTCGACGCGACTGTGACGGCTTCTACCCGATTACATGATCGTTTAGACAGACACATCGCGGCATTGAATTCGAATGGACTATCTGACAGAGCGGAGTCTAACAACAAGCATGAGTCCGCCAGGTTACTCGCACTGTTTTCGTTGGCTTGGACTCGTCGCGTGTTGGATCAAACTTCTTACATTTTGAATGATTTTTGTTTATCCAAGGAAAACGGGGTCATTGGCATTCTTGTCAAATTGGCTGGGCACATGAAAGAACTCGAAGATTCTTACAACTGTAAAGGAGACTTCGACGCTGTCATTTTCAACGAAGACGATTTTTTCAATAAAACCATCGTCGTCCCAGACAGGATCTTATACTTACTCCATGACCATGTGAATTGGACGGAACTCATTGATGGATTCGAACACAATCTCAAGAGGAGGTACCTGCCAAAACACCAATCCAAATGGTCAAAAGTTTACGAGGACATTTTCGTGAAGAAGACCTTTATAAGAACGACCCCTATATCGGAGGTCATCAATTTTTATTCCAGGTTCTGGAAGTCACCTGACTCCTTTGTCCAACAACACAACTCGTCGACGAATCACGATCGCGACTTTACAACGGGAGAGTATTCGAATGCTTTCAATCTATCATTAAAAAAAAAATACGAGACCCCATGTGATGAGTTCCTGGAACCACTTGGCGCCACAGATGAAGTCGGTTTTCATGCATCTGATGTAGCCATGTGTGAGAGTTTTGGGCTCTCATTGGTTTCTGATGATGAATCGAACAAGCAGCTTGAGCTGCTGCTGGATCTGCTCATTTTACCATTCACGAAGCACATTTCGCAAGAGTGTGTGTCAAACACGTATGACATGTCAACTGCAACTGACATGGGATCTAATATGGGGGAAGAATCTATTCGGCTATTTTAACCTTTAAGCTTACTATGTATCGTCGCAAATAGTATTATGGAGTGGTGTTGTTGGAACGTCTGGTTCCGCATAGTTCTGTAGTATTTTAACATCATATTGATTTAAGAAATAAACAATATAGCATATTGCAACAATGATAACTGATAATGTGGATGACATAAAAATGAAATGTAAAAGCCTCGATAAAGCATCTACGCCGAGGATGACGAAGTACGAGCTGACAAACGTATTGGGTTTGAGAATAGAACAACTGAATTTCGGATCGAAAACGCTTTTGGATAAGAGCGACCTAGACAAATGCAATTCTATTGCAGACATTGCGAATAAAGAACTAGAGGTGGACTTACTTCCATATATAATTCAAAGGCAAATATGTGACAAGAAAAACGAATACTTTAAACTCAAAGATATGATCGTTTATAAATGAACGATGATATTTGCGACGATACATAGTAAGTTATGACTTTTGATGACGCTATCTAGCCGAGAGAGTTTAGCCACAAACCATTTAAGATCATCGAGAGAATACGAGTATGAACACAACAAATAGTAGCAGAAATATACAAAGAATCAATATTGATGTGAAAAAGCACACATAGGGAAACAGTTCATTGTAAACCATCGAAATGATTGGTTTCACAACGTGATTGCGAATACTCGTCTCACAGTCCACTCCTAAAAAGAATTCTTTTAGGAAATCATAGTCATCTGATTCTTTCTTCATAATTATGCATCACAAAAAAATGATTCAACAAAATCTTCGGCGTTTAAGCAACTTCTCCTGAGTTTCGACTAAGGTGTTCGCACTTTCATCGAATTCGAAACGTTGCGATTGTAATGTACGGTATTTCACAGCCTCTCCCAAATTTACCCTGAGTGTCTTTTCTTCACCTGCATGAATGTAAATTATATTGACGTAAGGGTCTGTTCTTTCATCTACAATGAAATATGCGTTCGGTTTAAGGAGACGGATCTCGAATTTGTTCTCTTCGTCAACAACAGCTGATCCAATATTAGGACTACCTTCAAATGCCTGCCTTTCCGACGCATATGGCAAAGCAGAACCAGGAAAACTCGCACGATAATCCGCAGGAGACGGTGCGTAAAATCTTATAGGAGACTGAACGTGTTCAGTAAACCTCCCGATGACCACCAGATCATATTTACCTTGGACGACTTTTACATCACAGTCAATCATCATTGAAATATACACACAAAAAAAATCAAACCTTAAATGTTTCTTGACAGTTATTACAGTAATACATGTATATCTTCTGCTGATTGTCTTGTCTTAGTAAAATGACTTCGTTTTGTTCATGCTCCGTGGTTGTGCAACTTTTGTTAGTACATTTGACATCGTTCCTCCTCGGTAAAGTGACGTCGTGAGCGATGTATTTTGGAATATTTGTCGTGGTTGTAGTTTGTATGTGATTTAACGATTCAAATGAATAAACGTGTGAACAATATTTGCAAAAATACTCAGCTACGATCTCTTCGTCCTTTGGCACATTTCTTATAAAAAGCATGTTGTCACAAAATGTACAAAAGTGCATTTTCGCGTATTAGGTTATAAATAAGCTTTAGTTTTTAAATGCTTTTCTTGCCAGCTAATTTTTTATCGATCCATAATGTAAGAAACCGAACATGAACAAAAAAGAAAAATACACGACCCCGATGCTACGAAGGACGCCTTCTTCGGAAAGTCCTTCAACATTCCAACCTTTGGCTCCTAAAAAAAAACCAAAGGAACGCGTTTCCACCCCCACCGTACCATCTTCGAATGAATCGCCAATAAAAACACCATCGCCTTCTTTATTTGCCCCAGGCGTCGTATACACTTCTCGTGACAAACAAATTGAAGAGCGAGCACCCGTCAAAAAGACGACACGTGAGGCGGCCACCGACGAATATTCGAAGCGATTGTTTCATAGCCCAGAGAGGGCATCACGGAAGTTCAACATCATGGATACGCCGAAGCAGGGTGCTCCCAGAAATGTATATGGCGAAAAGATCGACACCAAGAGAAATATCGTTAACGCGCTGAATGCAGCAGCGGTTGAGCCATCGAATAAAGTTCAAAGCAATTATTATAAACGGCAAAAGCTAGGTGGTGCAAAGAGAGCTTCTCGACCTACTACCACAGCAAGATGCCCAAAGACCAAAAAAGAAGTCGTGGTTTTGAAGAGCGAAAAAAAAAAGTAGTCGTTCTGTAGTATTTGCAACAGCCGCACTCTCAGCTATCTAAAACCACAGTGAATTTGTTGGATGAATGGGTATAAATGTATCTCAACAATTGTTCTCTTAAATCTTCGTGGAAGTAATAATCAATTGACTTCATATGCGTCGGGAGTACACCGTGGTCAAGAAACTTTGATATGGTTCTCATAATTTTCTCCACTTCCTGTGAATTTTGGTTAACTTCTTTCCAGATCTCAAATGGACACGCTTTAGGCATAGCTAGCTCTCTAGCTAGTTAGTTATATTGTACCTGTACGTACATTAATGTGTGTGTTTAATTTTTATATCTCTTTTTACCTCTAAAATGATTTAAAGATAGTTTCATGATATAGTACTATCATGTACTGATACATTCCTTCATATCATATCGGATCATAAATGGCGACAACCAACGCCGGCGTGTTCACAACTCCGTATGACGAATTAAAAAATATGAAAGGACAACTTTCTCACTCTGCATATACTGAATTAAAAAAAATGTGCGACGGCATGCCACCAGATGAAGAGGATCTATCCAATGCGAAGGTTGTCAGAATCACCTTCGACGAGTTGTCACATTTTCTCGAAGAAGACGATGAAGCACCCGATTTCACCGTAAATCTAACTGAATACAGTTGTCGCAAAGGATTGTATATGATTACGAACGACGAAGCTTGTGGATTTAAGAGATTCACAGATGGTAAAACGACCGAAATACCCATTGATAGTTTGAAACTCATGCAACAAAAGATGAGAGATGAAAACGGATACATAAAGACTTATTGTGGTGACTTGTATAGGATATCGAACATCGAAATTATTCAACTGGAGTCCGAAAAGAAAACAAAACATCAAATCGCCGACGAGTTGTTTCATTTTAAAAATCAGTTCACTGATTACTCTTACCTGCGGTTGATGAACTTCCTGATCGGTAGGAACACTGTTGTGGACGTGACCGACGCCAAAATAGTGACTATAAGCGGAGACGAGATATTTTATAGCATGGAAGAAGATGATGGGGAAATCAATTTGAATGTGACTCCGAATTGCAAAGCTATGCTCACAGTCACAGATGATCCGCATGATGGGTGCGACTGGCAGTTTTTTGCCAACAAAACACAAATTTCGATTGCAAGAGATTACTTGAAAAAGATTGCCGAAAAGATGAGTAAAGGCAAATATTTGAAAGCACCTTTCGAAGATACGAAACTCGGGCATAATCTGTACAGAATAATTGACATCGAGATATTACATTGACATGGTAGGTACATTGGCAAAATTATTTAAGAGTTTATGATAACCTATATATAATGAGCATAACAATGGATCTTAAAGACATATATATCACGTGTAATAGAGATCGTCTGCTTGATATGTATGACGAGTTAATAGACATGTGTTCTTATACCTCGTATCTCGACCTACCTAGTTCCAATAGCTCTGATTTGATCGAAACGATTAGCGATAACTTGGTATTCGTCGATGGCGTTTTCGACGAGGACGACGATTATACCGTCGAGGACTACTACAATTTCGAAACATGAAATCACTTTCGCGCAAATCCGCTCAAGCCATTACAAGAATCAGATGCCTGACTTTCAATTTTATTCACAACCCAGTGAAACCTGTCCCAATCCTGCCTGTCGCGAAGCATCAATGCTTTATATGAAATGAGACAGTAGGTTATGTAGCTGACTCCAAGTGTCCCTGCGATCATTTTAAAAAGCCTCGCACTCATGTTATTTTGCAATTTTATAGCGATAAGCAATCCTAACACGCACGTCAGTAAAATGCCATTCCACGCCATCCGCTTGTATTCCATCGTCTCATTGATTTTGTAGTGCGTCAGATTATTTTTCAACTGATGGAAATGCCCGCTCACACTATGTTCCTTCTCCAGTTGCTTCAGCATGTCCATGTCTTTCACCTGAGAATCAGACAAAGCGTCAAAGTATTCCTGCTTGATTTCGGTCGACAACACCTCACTGAACTTGTCAATGAAATGAGCAAGAGCCAGGACTCGGTTGCAACTTTTTGCTGTCGTCTCATCTTCTCCCTCCACATTAGTCGTTTCCATTTGAAAGCCCAACTCCGCATCATTTACAAAGTTTTCTTTGATTTGCTTATTATTGCCCATGATAATTCCAAACAGTTGTTTGATGAGATGTAGGCTGAGAATTAATGAGGAAATAGCAGCAATAGCAATTGCTTTCGTCGCTTCGGGAACATTCTTTACAAATAACAGCCCAGTGAAGATTACGACAAGAATCACGAATAAAGTGATTGTGATATACAGTCCTCTTCGGCCATTTTTCAACACGTGAGTATAGTTCTTGTCTCGTGATATAAAAGTGTATAATCTCTTACGCAGTGTTCCTACTGTTTCTTTCGTGCTGTCAATTTGCCGTTGCTTTTCCATTATGTCAACGACCAAACTGTTCATGGCGTCGGGACGCTTGGTATGCTTGTATAAGTCGAACAATTCCGCAATGTCCAGTAACTCGACCGAGTTTTTATCGTCAGTGGTGAGACTTTTTCGAACGTCTTCCTTGATATCAGGGTTTACGGAAAATGCCATCAGGTAGTCAAAGAAAGACTTTTCATCTGAATATATTTTGAGAGCTTTGAACTCTTTTGAAAATGATGTCACGTTGGAGTTGTTTATTTCATCCAAATCTTTGACTGCACCCGCGAAGTACTTGAACACTTTGGAGGATACAAATTTACCGAGTTCTGCTCTCACAGAATCCTTGTAAGTTTTTAAACTGAACTCGCTTCCCGATTCACCAGATGATACTCGGGCGTTGACTTTCAGTCGATCACCAACCTTTTCCATCGGAAGTAACTCGATTGAGCGATAATCCGTCAAACCATTTTCCTTAAAGTTCGTCATGTAAACGATTTTTGGCATGACGGGTAAGTAAGTAGATGTGTACCCCTCTACGAAAAATTCGAAATCCTCTATTTTTTCCTCAGCTGTCTGCAGAGTCAAAAACTCTTCGTATATTTGTATCACTTCTTTGGAAATCATACCGGTCGCCTCTACCTTGTCGGATACCGTACCATCTTCGGAATCTGTTCCCTGAAATCCGTGGATAATCTTGAATACATTCATGAATTCTTTTATTTCAGTGCCCAATACGTTTTCTAGGGTTCCGAGCTTTGTTAGAACTTGCAAATATGTGCTATCCAAACTGCTACTCATAGTCTTTTGATATGATGTGAGAAAAAGTTTCTAAAAAAAACGATCCAAACCAAAAATATACATTTGTCAAAATCGAATACTTACTCACTTAAAGGGATTGTGCGTCTAAAGAAACTCGATTATATAATCCCCATCTGATATAATGTTCAAGAAAGTGTTTGACCTTTTCATTAAAGTGGAAAAACCTATGCTGGGTCGCTGGTCCGTGAAATCTTGTAGTGAAATTTCAACATCCATAAATTCAGTGTATCAGAACAGGGATCATTGCGGCGATGTCATTTGTAAAACTCCTAAGAAGGCATCAGAGTACAAGGATGTGAAAGAAAAGCGCGATCACAAAAATGGAACATAGAAAGGCAATAAAACAACATTCGGGTCTTTATATTTCCAATACGCAGCCATTGATACGATCTGGTCTATCAAGGATCCGATAACCAGCTTGTCCTGTCGGAACGCCTGCAAAAATATACATACGATTGTCGTAAGTAGGAAATCGACGTAGACTTTAAACTCCACGCCAGACTTGCTTTTAGCGTAATACTTCCATCTCATGATCTTGATAACGTTGTAATAACCGAGATGTTCTAATGTCACAATGTTTCTTGGCGATAGTTTGAAATCCACATATGGCGCACCACCTTTGATACGGAAAAGGTCAGAGTCTGGACCACCGCCGCCTTGGCAAGGGATCTCTTTGTTGAGGCGATTGACTATTTCACGTAAATCGACAATCATGCCATTTTCCTCCTTTTCACCATTTTTACTTATAATGTAAAGAGTAATATTATTCCGGGCGCCACAAGATT
>Ga0114995_10001391_pt1 | contig 17093 bp, 12 predicted proteins | sample ArcticOcean_MG_C_11_FD_87038 | JGI IMG/M metagenome (GOLD analysis project Ga0114995, IMG submission 87038) | Marine microbial communities from western Arctic Ocean - ArcticOcean_MG_CB2_154 | ecosystem: Environmental > Aquatic > Marine > Oceanic | place: Arctic Ocean: Canada Basin | collected... | reverse complement strand
GTGGTCAACCTCAATGCTGTGACCCGTGAGACAGGCCTTACGGCTTCCGCCGAAGGCAGCAATTTGATTCTTGTGGGTAACGGTGTTCAGAACGTCAACATAGAAAACAAAGATTATACAGTTACGTCGGTAGCGCAACCCACTATTGACACACTTGTGACGGCAGCAAACGTACGAACGGCTACATGGCTGGCTGCGGATGTTAAAGAGGGTCGGACGCTGACGTTGTCAGTGAGCGGCTCGACTCTGACAGCAATGGGCGGTGCTTCGAGTTACTCGGTAACAGCGGCTGCTGGTGAAACCCCGACTACAATGGCAGCTAAGTTCTACGATTTAATTATTGCAGACATGGTCGCCACGACACCAACTGCTGCTTTTACTGCAGATAATCATGTCTCAGTGAGCGGCGCGACGATTACCTTCAACGCCCAAGCTTCAACAGGCTCGGCGGATATCGCGATGGGCGTAACTCAGCTCACTGCGGGCAACTTAATGTTCAGCGCAACCAACGCAAGTGAATACGGTTCACTCAAGCTGCAAAACACAACAGGCACACCAATCTCGATCAACTTTGGAAACAATGCGAGATCTGATGGTGAGCTTGGTTTGGTTGAGATGAATTTGGGTGATACAACGTTTGATGACAATAGTCCGGTAGGTGCGACGGCTACGGCTACGGCATCAGCGGTGTCTGGCATTGGCTTGCTCACCTCAGCAGCCGCGGAAGAGGCTCTTTTAGCACTGGATGCAGCGCTTGAAAAGGTTACTCAGGATCGATCAAACCTGGGTGCGGTTCAAAATCGCTTGAACCACACGGTCAGTAACCTTTCGAACGTGGTTGAAAATACGTCGGCTGCTCAGTCCCGTATCTTGGACGCAGACTTTGCAGTTGAGGCAGCTGCGCTGGCAAGGTCGCAGATCTTGCAGCAGGCGGGCACAGCAATGCTTGCACAAGCGAATGCTGCACCTCAGAACGTGTTGAGCTTACTTGGTTAATCGCTAGGTTAACTGCGAAGGGGGCGAAAGCCCCCTTTTTTTTGGCATAAATTTTGCTGTTTTCTTTGAGCGGCAATGGCAAGGGACGTGAATACAGTTTCTCGGATTGTGTTTTAGTTTTACAGTCGACAGTCATGTGGTTGTAAGCTGTTTTTGATGGGGAATATAGAAGTGAATGCTCGAGCGAAGACAGCCAAGAAAGAAACGCGCAAAGAATCCCCTGCAGTAGTCAGTAAACTTTCTTTGATGAAGCAGCGGGACAAACTAGAGAATTTAATAAATCAAACTTTGGCGCGTCATGATTATGAGGCCGCCTCCCTGATCATGGATCAGTACCTAAAAAAATTCGAAGACGATATGTCATACGATCAGTTATGCGTTATTGCAAATACTTTGAGTCTTTTAGAGCGTAACGAACAAGCTTTCAAGCTCACGATGCGTGCGTTACGCATGAACTCCGATAATCCTGGGGCTCCAGAAATATTGTTTTGGATTTATCTTAATAGGGGTGACAAGCAAGCGTTGACTGTCATTGACCGTTTGATTGAGGATGGACCTGCAGAGCGTCGTCAGTCCTACCTGTACTGGAAAGTACTGTACGCTAATAATACGAAAGATTCGGAAATGCTTTTTTCTTGCATTGAGGTGGCTGGGGGGTTGCCTAGTCTGGATTTTGATAAGTATCATCATGTCGTATTTTCTTACATCGTAGCCTTGTGCGAATCTGGGCGGGCCGATGAGGCTGAACCTGTCCTTGAGGGTATTCCGAGAGAGATTTTTTTCAACACGCAATACTTGCCGATGGCCGAGGCGCATCTTAAAAAGACCTTGGGCCAGTACGGCGAAGCAGTGTCAATTTATGAAGAAATGCTGAAAAGGCACCCCGGTATTCCCGAAGCGACCTGGAATAAATCGCTCGCCCATTTATCGCTTGGTCAGTTAGAACAGGGCTGGATCGATCATGAGGCGCGGTGGGATTGGGCAGGATACCCATCCCCTAAAAGACTATTTGACACGCCTAAATGGGAGGGTCAGCCACTAGAAAATAGATCGATTTTGATATGGGCCGAGCAGGGGCTTGGCGATCAAATAATGTTTCTGACACTGGCTTTGCCCATTATTAGGAATCCTTTGACTCGAGTCGTTATTGAGGTTTCTGAAAAACTAGTCGAGCTCTTTACTGTGTGGTATCCGGAAGCGGAGGTTCGGCCTTTTGGGGACATTGACGTCCGCGGTAACGCAAACTATTCCGAGTTTGATTATCAAGTACCAAGCGCTTCTCTGATGAAGCAATTTCTTCCAGATATTGAGAGCGTTAGGTCGCGTCCAATAAGGTTTCTTGGGCATGATGCTCAATTAAAAAAGGAAGTTTTAGAAAAAACGAGCGAATTGCCATTGGTGGGCATTTGTTGGCGTAGTTCAGTGGTTACTAAGGATCGTAGTTCACACTACCTCAACGTACATGCTGTGGAAAAAATTGCGCGTGAGATGAAAGGACTCGCCAATGTTGTTTGCTTGCAGTACGCGATGGATTCCGATGAGCGCGAGATCCTAGGCTCGATTGATAATGTGTACATTTCGGAAGCTGACTTCTACGATGATATTTTAACCCACACAAGGCATATTGGAATTTGTGATTATGTAATTACACCGCCAACCGTGGTTAGCCAAATAGCAGGAATTTGCAATAAAAATACTTTGACCTGGGGTCTCAAAAGCTGGGTATTTTTGGGTCAGCGCCAATATCCGTGGTATCCGAATCATGCCACTTTAGAGTTGTCTGATAACTACAGCGTTTCGTCACTGGTGTATGGAGTGTCTAAATGGATAAGGTCGGCGTTACTGCACTTGGATCACACCTGATTTAACGTCAGTCCACCATGCCTACTAAGATATTTTTCTCGCAACTAGCCTGTGCCAAGAACGATAATCTTTGAAAGATTTATATCCAACAGCTGATTGAGGTTTTTTGCGGGAGCAAACTCATTATCAGTCACGCTGTCAAATCCCGGTGATTCAGCAACTAAAAATTTTCTGCCTGACTGTCGTGCTAGTGATATTTTTTTGCCAGAGTCTATGACGGAAAAATTTGAATATGCTGCTGTGACAGGGCTTTTTTATCGATTACTTTTGCGAACTTGGGCAGATTTTCCGGGTCTGCCTTGATGATTGATGTGCGATGGTCGCTCAGTTGGGTGCTCGCTGCGGGGTGGCCGGAAAAGAGTTACCTGAATTCTTATTCACTTATTCCGTCTTGCAAAATGATCGTCTGTATCGGGGGGGGCGGTGATAATGCCGAGTTTGAAATAAAGGGTTTTGGGCGGGAGGATATGGCTTGCCAGTTCAGTGTGGCCTCGGCGGAGGAGCTTGGAGCGAGTGGCTGAGGAACGTGGCCCTGGTTCGTATTTCTTGATCAGTTAACAGTGTCTTAAGTAAGTTGATGTCTAATTAAGACGCTCAGTACTGATCTCTGTTCGTTGGAGTCTTGCTCAATTGCTAAAAGTCTTTTGAATGTTAATAAGACGCGAAGGATCGGCGTTCTAATAGCGGCTTACTTTAAACAGGCCGTGCATGTAATGAGTGTTTCGAAAGGCCTCTTCAAAGGCATATCAGAATCGTGTTTGATCCAATTCAATGCGGCTTGCGATTTTTTAAGCGCCAAGCTTGCCGTGGGGTGCAGCGCTGTAGCGTGATTTTACCCGCTACAGCGTTTGCTTTTAGACAAGTAATCTTTCAACTTCCCTCGGATTAATCGATTGTTGGGCAGCAGTAACGCTGGCAATATCTTTAAGAATTTGCTTCTTGATGCCCGCAACGATTTCAAGTGCTTGTTCTTGGCCCGCATCCGTAGTTTGTTCAGACCCGTCCGGTAAATCTACAGTTGTAGCTGGCATGGTTAGACTGAGCTCGCTTCCTAAGCGACCGAGAACTGCCCCCATGCTACTACTTTGACTTGTAAAGCTGCGCATCGCTTCCTCAATGAGGGCTGAAACATCACCGACAGAATTGAACAGTAGTTCCTTCAATTCAGCTATTTCATGAGCGGCCATCACCATCGATCCGATATTGATTCCGTTGAATGCAGAATAATAGGCTTTGTTATTGGCCCCGCCGCCATTGTGCCCGGTAGAGTATGTAGAGGCAGAGAGAATCTCTCCTGAGCTCGATTGTCTGGCAGTACTGTCAGAGAATTGAAGGTTTTCAACACTTGTCAGTGTGTCGGTCCCGTGGCGCCCTAAATTGTCGGTCACTGTGACACGTCCATCTGCAAGGTTCGTTATTGTGTATTCGCCGGACGCTCCCGCGTAAATGGCGGTATCAGTTCCGGTTCCCCCAATGATTGTGTCATCACCAGCACCACCAGTAATGATGTTGTTTGCCGAGTTACCCGTAATCGAGTCGTCCCCGGCGCTGCCAATCACATTCTCAATCATTGCGCTAAACGCGATACCAAAGTTGTCTACTCCCGTATTTAGATTGGAGCTTGTGATGTAAGACTGTGCCGCGCTCAAGCTAACGCCGATACCGGCGGCCGCCCAATAAGCCTCTTGGTCGGCTTCAGTCGCGTAACCAATGCTCGAGAGTGATCCAGGCGTCAGGTCCACAATACTTTTGTGAGCGGCACTGGATAGGTCGAGTGTATCGGTTCCCCCTGTGTCAACAATGGATTGTATTTTTTGATGATCGGTGTTTGAAATTGTGTAGGTCGTATCACCTGAATTTGTATCTGTGATGTCTCCGTACAGATATTCGACAGCCGCAATGTCATAAACCATTGGAGTGCTTGAGTAAACGGATTTCGTAGCTAACGAGCCTCCGTTGTTGTAGTACACTTTGGAGTTACTTTGTGTGTAGGACATCACGGAAGTGCGCATATCATCGGTTAGCCCATTTCCGGCTAATGTCTCCCCCGACCCGCTACCCGCGTCAAATGGATGACTCAAACCAATTGAGTGACCTATTTCGTGTAAGGCCGTGAGTCTGCCATAAGTATCTCCCGCAAACGTGAGGTTCGAAGATAAACTTGCATCAGCACCTGAGTTTTGAGCGCCATCTACGACGTACCAGGTGTCACCCCCGACAAAAGAACCGCTGGGATAGTAAGCAAACGCGGCTGCGCCGGCTTTTAGAGATTTATCGGTCATGTAAGCGACTCGTAAATCACCAACATTGCTGGTGCTTTCATCAATTTTTTCAAACTCAAATGCTGCGTAGTCATCCCAGAGTGCGTATACGACATCCATCTCTGTTACCTGAGTACTGTTGAAGGCAGCTACGGCACCCGGATAGTCACTCTGGCCCCTTCCTGTGTAAGAGCCATAGGTTACGGTGCCGTCATAGTAAGAGTAACTGAGTTTTTCAGAAGCCCCCAAATCCCAAATAGATCCCTTAACCAATGGATCGATGTAGTCTGTTCCAGAACTTGCTTTAGTTGTGGATGACGAGCCGGATGTTGAATTATTGGTCGATGTGTTTCCACTTTGTACAACATTAGGTTCGACAACAACATAGGCGTCATTCGGCCCAGCTCCGGCGGCGGGTGTGGAATTTCCGGACTGCGGTCTCATTGCCTGACAAATTGGGCAGCCATCTGGTAAGTGATACGCGTTGAGGAAATCTGTTTCAGAAATTTCGATAGTCGCTAAAGCGACGGACTCAAGATCTGCCTGACTTAAGTTTAGTCCATTCGCGAAACTCGCTTGATTGCTGACTGATGTGATTTCACCATTTTCCACAGCAATCGTCGCAGATTTCGAGATAACACTTAAGCCAAGGTAGCTGGACATTTCTGATTCTATGTTGTCAATTGCCTCGAGAACAAGTCTGTGATCTGAAGACCCCTCCTCGAAGGATTGCAAGCCATTTACGGCAGTGCTTAGGTCTTCTAAACGCGCGATTAAACCATCAAGCTTATTTGCTTCTATCTGGGCTAATGTGATCGACGCTCCACCCTCCGACAGTGTGTCCCTCAAAGCGAGCCACGTTCCCTTGGATGAATCAATTTGGTTCGATTCGAAGTAAGCGTTTGCAATTTTGCCGATAGAAGCTTCAGTGGAACTGTTTGTCCCCTCAGTGGGCACATTACTGCCGCTTGTTTTTTTTAACAATCCGACAGCGTTCTCTGCAAAGCCAGGGCTTATAACTGACATGAACTAAAATCCTTCCAACTAAATTTATCTAGGCACCGGCAATAACCGGCAATTTCTTGCCTTCACGCAATAACAAATCGGCAAGATATCGAAGAACTTTAGGAGCTTTCCGTATAAATTTCTTGGTGGGCTGACGTATCTTTCGCCCCCTCTTGGCTTGATCAATAAAAAAGGCTGGATATTAAATCCTCGACAAGGTTTGCTATTTTTCAAGATGCAAAAGTAAGGCGCTTGGTGAGGTATTGCTGCAAATGACTTCGCTGGTCGATGCACTTACCTAATAGCTAGCCCGCAGCTTCAGTTCTATCGAGATTCGGCCGTGCAGTTTGACTTTGGCCGGAGGCAACGTTTTTCCTAACCTTGCGCATCCGGGCAAGATTTAGCGGGTAATGGCGGGGCGCAGAGCCATGAATACTTCTTGGCTTGCTTGCCCATTATGGATGCAGGGTCGAAAAAGCATGGTATGAAATTTGCTTGTAAGTATTTACTGATTGTTTCGAGGTGTGCGCTTTAGTCTTAAAGAATACTACTCTTTAAGACCACACGAATTATCTCCGTGCAAAACGGATTGCCCGAAAGGTGCAGTGAAAAAAAGGCGATTTATTTCTAGCGCTGATGTCACAGCGATTGTTTCGCCAAGATTTTCTAGTCATATTGACTTTTTGGCCATTAAAATGGTTTGGGGATTGAATTAGTTTGAACGAAAGAGGTTTGTTAATGACGACTGAATATCATCTGAAGAAAGCTCATCTAGGGTATGTTGAAGTACATCCCAAACCCTCGTTAGAAGTTCTTGAAGAACACTACCAAAAAAAATACTTTCAACAAGGACTTGGAAGTTACAGTTTGGATTATACAGCCGCCGAGCTGGAATACTTTACGAACCAAGCTCGAATTTGCGATGCGACGATCAACAGATATTTTCACTGCGGTACGAGCCTGCTTGATATTGGCTGTGGTGAAGGCTTTTTTTCGAGTTATTTCCACAAACATGGATGGGACGTTTCTTGTATTGACTTTTCTGAAGCAGGTTTGACTCGCCAGAATCCTCATCTTCTGCCTTTTTTTAGAAGAGGTGACATCATTCAGTCATTGGACCAATTTGCGGAAAACTCCTCTGAATATGGGCTACTGAATTTAGACAATGTTTTGGAGCATGTGCTCGATCCGATCCAGTTACTGGAATCCATGGTGAGGTTGATGGGAACAGAATCGCTAGCCCGCATTGATGTACCAAATGATTTTTCAGCATTTCAAAATCTTTTGACTACCTCAGGATGTACCGACGAGACCTGGGTGGCTCCTCCGGAGCACTTGAGTTATTTCAATAAAACAAGCTTGGTTAATGTCGTTGAGAGCGTTGGCCTAGAAGTTGTCTCGCTCCAAGCTGATTATCCAATTGAGCAATTTCTATTGAATGAGAATTCTAATTATTGGAAAAATAGGGATCTTGGTAAGGCGGCTCATTACACGAGGGTGGCATGCAGCAATTACCTTGTTGAGCAGAATATAGATCGGCTAATCGATTATTCAGAGGCTGCTGCAGATCTTGAATTTGGGCGAACGCTTACGGCTTATGTTCGCCTGAAAAAGGGGTCGGCTTAATGCGCGCCTTTTGGTTCGTTTGAGAACTTTCGTTAATTGGTCAAAAGATCACAAATCATGAGATGGTCAAGAGTTGATAACTATGATGTCATGTCAATTATTGGCTAGCTCGAGAGTTTTGGTGCATGAACAGCGCTTGAGTGTGCCAATGGGTTTTTATGACAGGGCTACATAGAATTGAGAGCAATGAATTTTCAAAGGTTGCCTGATTTATGAATGCACTTTTTTGGAGAGCAGTTTGATTCTATGAAAGTCGCTATTTTGTCTGATTTGCACGCGAACAAATACGCGGTGAGAGGTGTGTTTGATGATTTGAGAAATGAGTCTATTGACAGGATTCTCATAGCAGGCGACTTGATTGGTTATTATTACTGGCCGAAGGATGTTGTTGAATTATGCATGGAAGACAGTCGAGTAACGTGTATCCAAGGAAATCATGAAAGAAACCTTCTTGACGCACGGACGAACCATGAACTACGCCATAAGCTTACCAAAAAATATGGGTCAGGTTATGAAAGCTGTCTCTTTGATCTTACGACTGACCAATTAGATTGGCTGAAATTATTGCCACAAAGTTTGGAAATCGAGCTGGATCAAAAAAGCTTTTATTTGGGACACGGAGCTCTTCTGGATCCCGATCAATATTTATACCCAGACTCCTGTCATGATCAGATTGTCTCAAATTATTCTGCGTGTGATTTTACTATTTTTGGGCATACCCATTATTCATTTGTTCATTCTCATGAAAATAAAACCCTTCTAAATCCTGGCTCAGTAGGCCAGCCACGAGATATCGGTAATTTGGCGAGTTATGCAATTGTTGATACGAGCAATAGTAGTTTGAGATTTAAAAAGGTGAGATTCGATGTTGAAGGAATTATTTCGCAGGCTCAAACAAGAGATCCCGATCTGCCATATTTACAGCAAGTATTTTTGAGAGGCTGGTCGTGAACCTGCTTATTAGTGGAATTGCGGGCGATATTGGTTTTGGCATTAGTAAGGTTGCAAAGACCTGGGGCGTTTTTGATCAAATTCATGGGATTGATACAGATCAAGATCATCTTGCGAATTTTCTGCTTGATCACTGTGAGCAATCGCCCAGAGCCGCGGAAGCGAATTATCTCGAGTGGCTTGAGAGATATATTGAATTGAATAAAATTGACTTATTTATCCCGAGCAGTGAGGCGGAAATGGCGGTCATCTCCAAGGCCGGATTGGAGAGGATTGGCCATTCACAAATACTAATTAATAGCCGGCATATAGTCACAACCTTTCTCGATAAATATGAAACGCTAAGATTTTTGTCCTCGAAGTCCGTTTCCGTTCCGGATCATGGGATCCTCAGTGACTCGAAGCCCAATCGTTATCCGGTGGTTTTAAAGCCGCGGTTTGGACAAGGGAGCAAAGAAATTTATATAGCGACTGGAAAAAATCAATTGCCCCACAATACTGACGGCTATGTTTGGCAAGAAAAGCTGGATCCTGATCATGAAGAATATACCTGCGCAATTTATGTTTCCAGGGATGGCATCAGGCAAAATTTGATTATTAGAAGACGCCTGGCAGGCGGGTTTACGAGCATTGGTGAAGTCATTGAAGATGCTGAGATAGAAAATTATCTATTGAGCATTGCTGATGCGGCGGAGCTGACTGGATTGATTAATGTTCAGTTACGAAAAACCCGCGATGGCCCACTTCTTTTTGAAATAAATCCACGATTATCGAGTACGCTTGTTTTTAGAGATTTGTTGGGTTTTCAGGACTTTCGGTGGTGGGTTTCAGATACTGTGGGCTTTCCGAAATTGAATTATGTTAGGCCCCTTACTGGCACCAAATTTTATAGGGGCATCTCGGAACATGTTTTTAGACCCGGTGCATCCTGATGTCTGAGGATTCGTTATTGTTTGATTTGATCGTGCCAACAGACAGTCAAACTCAAACCCTGTATCGGTTGTTAGAGCAAAGGCCGCATGCGATCAGTCATAAAAAAATGCCATGCTATGCAGACCACCAAGCGTTTGTTGAGTCACACCCATATCGGGTTTGGTACATTGTCACGCTAAAGCAAGCGCCGATTGGATCTGTCTATATTTCGAATGAAAATACGGTGGGTCTAAATATACAAAATAACGTGACTGATAGCTGTCTGGATGGAATTCTAAAATTCATCTGTCGCAATCATAATCCACTCCCGGAAATACAGTCTGTCAGATGCCCGCAGTTTTCGATCAATGTGCCTCCCACTAACGTATTGCTTCAGGAGAGTCTGAGCCGGCTTAAGCGCAAAGTGTTGCAAATTTCTTATGCTCTAGATGAGTAATAGTTAATATTCTTGAGTCCCGATCTAAAAAGACGTGAAGGCAGTTTTTGTCTGGCGAGACATCCATTCTGGTCCTTTGGAATAATGTGCAGACCGCCTCTCCATTATTTGCCCTAACCTTGAGTATTTAGAGTCCCTTTTTTCATATCCTCGTCCAGTCGGTTTTGGTCTTGAAAAAGGGCTTGATGCTTCATGGTTGCAATTTTCCAATCTGTTTCAGTGTCAATGTCATGGCATGCATCTGCTCGCACAATGATCGATCCAGTCTTACCCGAGAATAATTTATCTTTTGTTTTTAAACATTCTGGCTTGAACCAAATCCATGATCCAGAGTCGTGAAAAGAGTCCGGAATATCCTGAGAGCGCGTATTCAGGAATGCGGGCTCTCTAAATGAAATTTCGCCCGCATGATTGCGGGAAAATGCTCGGTTGATCGGGTAATCAAAAGGAGTTATTGGAAATACGGCATTAAAGTTTTCTGACATTAATAAATTTAAGCCTTTCAGTAGTTGCGGCGGCGTAATAAATGGCGCCGTTGCATATAAGCAGCATACTGCGTCGAATACAGTGCCGTTAGTCTCATATGTAGATACAACTTCCATCAAAACATCGGTGATTGTGGCGTAGTCGTTCGAATTGAGTTCGGATCTCTTGAAAGGCGTTGTGGCGCCATAAGTTGAAGCGACGCTAGATATTTCTGTGCAGTCAGCACTCACCATGATCGTATCAAAAATGTCTGCATTGGCTGCTGCTTTGATGGACCACGCGATTATGGGATGTCCGCGAAATACTTTTATATTTTTCTTGGCAATACGTTTGCTCCCCCCTCTCGCTGGGATAATTGCCAGCAATTTTTTTGCGGAGTCAGACATCGCTTGGGAGGCCTCCCAAGATCATTGATTCATCGATTGGCTCTCCGAATTTTATAGCTCGCGTGGTTTTGGTGCCAAGTATGTCAGGTAGAAACTTGGGTTTTAGTCCATAACCTGGGCGAATTGATCTAACGTTGTTCTCTGTGAATTGCTCCCCAGCGGCAAGATCTGAGGTTGCGTAAAGTGAGCGTCTATTTTTAAAAACCATTTTTTCTGATTCGAGCAGGGTGAAGGTCGGTGTGCCAAGGGCCGTGTCTGCCGATTTAACTTCTTTAACAAGATTTTCAAGCTCGGATGCCTCTAGCGAGAATGCACTATCAACACCACCATCTGCCCTATTTAAGGTGAAGTGCTTTTCTATTAAACAGGCACCAAGGCTGACAGCTAGAATTGATGTAAGTATTCCAGGCGTATGGTCCGACAAGCCGGTCTGAACTTTAAATCTATTTCTAATTTCAGGGATTGTGGACAGGTTCGCGTCACTTATAGCAGCAGGATAACTGGAAGTGCAGTGTAAAATGACGAGATCTTCCAGACCTTCATCACGGGCCGCTGTTATGGCCTCTGAAATTTCGTCAGACGTAGCCATTCCTGTCGATATGATAAGGGGCTTGCCAGTGGCCGCAGCCTTTCGAATGAGCGGAATATCAATTATTTCAGGAGAGGCTATCTTGTAGGCTGGGCAGTTAAGGTCTTCCAGAAAGTCAACAGCAGAGTGATCGAAAGGGGAAGAGAAAACGATCATTCCGAGCTCTTTACCTAATTCGAATAGTTCCTGATGCCATTCCCACGGGGTATGAGCTTCCTCATACAATTCATAGAGTGCCCGACCTTTCCACAAACCAGTATCTAAAACAAACTCAGGGCCAGAGTGGTTAATCGTGATGGTATCAGCCCGGTATGTCTGCAGTTTAACGGCATCCGCACCTGCTTTTTTTGCAGCGATGACCAATTGAATTGCACGATTAATGTCTCCGTTGTGATTCCCTGACATTTCAGCCACAACAAATGTCGGATGACTGCTTCCAATTAAACTGTCTCCGATCCTAATTTCTGGAATGTTATTCATGATTTGCCCCGGGTTAAATTTTGCTTGCTTTCTTCCGCTTCCATAAGCTTAATTCTGAATGGAAGTTATCTGCTGTCACATAACCGAATGTTCTAGAGTCTTGGCTTATTAGATCAAACTGATCTTCTAACCATTTGATATAATCATCTCTGGTCGTTGGGATTTCCACACCTGCACTACGTTCGGTTTTAATTTGCTTGCCTTCTTTGATATTTCTTAATAATAAAAAAGTTGGCTCTAGCCTCTTAATTTCGGATATATAGTTCTGAACAACTGGCGGCTCCATTTCTTGGAAGCTGTGGTAATTTACAAATAAATCGATCGGGCCGCTGAGGTTGCTGATATCCCAATTTGGCCTAACGTGAGTGCCTGATAAGGATTCTATTTTGACGGATGAATCCCAGGCCTCACTTAAGTTACTAGAAAAGTGGCTGGGCAGTGCGCGGGATAAATAATACTGTGCATAGATACAGGTTGGCGGTATGTCAAAGTTAATATATGTTTTTGTTCCTAATGAACTTTTGAACAGTACTTCTCCAAGAGCACCATGCCCGCCACCTAGCTCGACGACAGTATTTATTTGAGCATTCGGGTCTGCGCACAACAGATACACTAGTCCCAGGATGTAATTGTTAGTTGGCCTTGAGAGTTTTCTGCCATCAAAAATGAACTGTTCTTCAGGCTCACCTATCTCTGATTCATCGAATTCGGAGAATGGATTAAAACCAAGGGCTGTTATGCAACCATTAATTGTTCGGTAGTCTGCATTTGCTTGGCTTTGACCGGATAAAAAATTAGTGATTGTGTTTTTCTGTTTTAGAGTCCCTGATTTTGCGATTCTGTCTATCTGAGCGAACTGAGATGAACTGAGCCCCATTGCGTGCACGCCATAGGTTGGAACAAAGTAAGACAGGCAGGCTGGGTCTTTTCGAAATTGATGTATTCGGTCTTCCGCTAATGCAGTTGTAAGTTCATTGGATGCATGACGCCAGAAATCAGTTGTTTGGTACTCAGATATTTGTGATTTCTGCGTTGCTTCCAGTGCGTCGAATAATAGTTTATGAGTCGTCATTGAGCACCTCTTGGATTGATTTGACCACATCAATTACATCGCTTTTAGTGAGCTTGCAATGCAGTGGAAGCGTTAAGCCAGTCGAGTAATAATGCTCCATGACTGGAAAGTTCAGCGCATCGCCAAGGCTGCGGTGGTACGGGTGTCTATATATCGGAATGTAATGGAAGCTGGTCGCTATATTTAATTGCCTTAAGTGATCATGAACTTTATTTCTTGTTGACGTGTTCGTGAATCGCGCCACGAGTAAATGATTAGACGACGCTGATCGCTGATCCGTGGTTTGGAATTGGATTGGAAAAGATGCAAGCTCAGCCTCGTAAATATGTCTTAATTCCTCTCTTTTTTTAGTCAGGACTCTAATTTTTAGCAGTTGAGAGTTCCCCAAGGCAGCGTGAATATCCGACAGTCGGTAGTTCCAACCTAAAGATTCCTGTTCGTAGTAAAGCTCTTCGGGCAAGATTTTCTGAGATTGCCTCACATTTTTCGTTATTCCGTGCGATCGAATACTGCAGAGCGATTCATAGAGCTCTTCTGAATTGCACGTTATGATTCCGCCCTCACCGCATGTTATTGGTTTTACTGGATGAAAACTAAAAACTGCGGCATCCGAGTATTTGCAAGCACCGACATATTCTTCCGGCGTTTTTGATCCTAAGGCGTGGGATCCGTCTTCAAGTACTTTGAATTGATATCGCTTACTCAGGTGAGAAAGCCTCTTCATGTCTACGGGATTTCCACCAAAGTGCACAGGAATAATAACTTTGGGCAATATTCCGTTGTGGCTTGTCGTCAATAATTTATGTTCTAGCAGATCTAAGTCCATATTCAAGTCTGATTGATCGATATCGATCAGATCAACTTTTGCACCGCAATACAGGGCTGCGTTTGCAGTGGCGACGAAAGTATTTGGTGTAGTCCAGACGTGATCGCCAGGTTTAATACCTAGCGCAATCAATCCAATGTGAAGCCCGGCCGTTGCGCTGCTTACTGCGCAACCAAACCTGGCGCCTGTAAAATCCGCGACAGAGGACTCGAATTTTTTGACCATCGGTCCTTGCGTCAGGTATTCGGATTTTAGAACATCGGTTACAGCGTCGATATCAGACTGATCAATTGATTGGCAGCTATAAGTGTTTAAAAGGCTCATTTGTCGGCTTGACCTAATTCTTGGATAAGAGCCTTTAGCTGGTCTACAGTTAAAAAATCGGGATTTTTATCAGATTGATAGGCCTGTCCTGGAGGTAATTTTGTTCCTTTTTTTCGCTTTGCATATGCATCAATTTCGTGCCCGAATGTTGACGGTAGTATCGCGTAATATTTACCAAGATCAACGGTATGATAGCTATCGCTTTCGGTAATCATTTCTTCGTGAAGTTTTTCCCCAGGTCTGATTCCAACAATTGTCTTCTGGCAGTCTGCGCACACCGCTTCTGCAACGTCCATTATTTTATAACTTGGAATCTTCGGAACAAAAACCTCGCCTCCTTCCATGTTTTTCAAGGCCCACAAGACCATATCGATTCCATCGGCTAAAGAAATATTAAAGCGTGTCATTTCTGGATCAGTTATTGGGAGAATTCCACTGTCTTTAAGTGACAAGAAAAAAGGAATCACTGAGCCTCGGCTGCCCATTACGTTCCCGTAGCGAACCACTGAGAACCTTAAATTTCTGGATCCTACAATGCCGTTAGCTGCCGTAAATAATTTGTCTGAGCAGAGTTTTGTTGCACCATATAAATTGATGGGGGCTGCTGCTTTGTCGGTTGATAGGGTGACTACTTTTGATACGTTAGAGTCAAGGCAAGCCTCGATCAGATTCTGTGCGCCTAAAATATTTGTCTTGATGCACTCAAAAGGATTGTATTCAGCAGCCGGCACCTGTTTCATTGCGGCTGCGTGGATAACGATGTCAATGCCTTGCATCGCTCTTTTTAGGCGTTCGGCATCCCTCACATCGCCAATAAAGAATCGAACCTTTGAGTTATTTGCAAACTCCTTAAGGCAGGCCATCTCGTATTGCTTTAGTTCATCTCTTGAATAGATGACTAAACGTTTGATGTCTGGGTAGGCTTCGAGGATTCTCTTTGAGAATTGCTTCCCAAAAGTTCCGGTTCCCCCCGTTATTAATACTGCCTTACCTGCCAGCATTCGCTGCCCCCATCCGTCAAAAAAACCACATGCATAAATTTACAGCAAAACATATGCCAATGTATCCTCGTTGATTTGATTCCTGATACTTTTGCTTTTCAAAACAGGACAACGATTTTTCGGTGAATTTGAGATAAATGTTTTCTTGAAACTGCGATTTGTGAATGATGGTTTGTAGCTTGTTTTTTATGTAAAGGTTTTTGAATTTTGGCCGATTAAATACTGGGATAAAGGAGGGATGATGAAACTAACGCAGGCGAATTACGTGATCTATCTAGTAATATTGCTGATTACTGCCTTTATCCCGAGATTTGTAATGTCTGCTGTTCATGGTGACGTTGTTTCGGTGGATGCTACTGATGGGAATGCGGCTTCTTCCTCCTCTTCCTCAAATTCACAGGGCCTCTCAATCGACTTTTTTAACTCATTTAAGCGGGTCGGCGATCTCAAGAACCGTGCGATTCGCGATTATTTTTCAGACTTTCCAGCGCAGATCCCGGCATTTCGTGGTTATACCAATAGCTTGGTGAACGCGGCACTGATCTCCGAGTCTGAGGCCGATCGAATGATGCGGGCTGCAGTCGCGAGCGGGGCACCCACGCCCAAGGCGAACAGTGGATCGATGCTGCCGAATTCGGTCAATACAAATGTTCCTGAAAATGATCAAAAGAAGACTTTGTCGGACAGTGATCTGTCTTACGGAGAACGAATCGCGCTGGCTGATTTGAGGAAAAAAGAACGCGAGCAAACGAAATATTTTTTCGATGTGGTGAATTCACTTGAGCCCACTTCTCGTCAAACAGAACAAAACCTCCCCGCGACCTATCGTGAAACACGAGCGATCGCGATGCAGTTGGATGTTTTCCTTCCTCTCGAACTATTGCGGGCACAGAAACGATCGTTATCGCCTGGTTTTGGCAACAAGTTTAGGTCGATTGAAAGTTTTAAGTCAGAGGAATTCCGAAAATTTTTTCAGTCTCATCCCGATGAAATTTGGGCAGTCCGCGAGTATTTTCAGCAACTTGTTGATATTGAGCTGCTGTCACAAAGAGATGCAATTGAATCAGTAGCGCTTGCGTTTCAGGCGGCTAGCGAGGGCATCAGTAATGATCAGATCATTCAAGCGAAGACGGTCAGTCTCGTCCAAATGCGGCGATCAGCCGATGTCGTGGATTTGCCTGACGGTGTTCTAAGTGGAGTGGTCAGCAGTTATTTGAAGAATGAGGGCAGGCCTGAGCTGATCGAGTTTGGTGTGGTTCCCGAGCTTCCTGGTTCAGATGGTGACAGCGCAGCAGCAGCTATCAAGACACTCGAGCAACATGAGCGAAGACGCAAACTTGCTCTGACGGCGACAAAAATCATGCGTGCGTTTGCAGCGAATAACGTGCCCCGGTCTGAGGTCGGGAGGAAAATTGCAGAGATCATGCAATCCGAAGTCGAGCAAAAGGTCACGACTGAGGTCAATGAGGTTGTGAATGAAGCAGTCGATCAGGTGACGGAACGGTTCTTTGATTCTGGTCGAGCAAGCGTCGATGCATTCACGAGCCGAGGGCCATCTTATGAAGTCAGTGGCCTGAAGTCGTTCGAGTCATCAGACGCAGATCCTGTCTTTACGTTTGGTCAAATTGGCGCCCGTTACGGCGATTCAGAGGCTACGTTGAATCTTGGTGTGGGTGTGCGAGCGATTGACCCAACTCAGATAGTTATGGCCGGAGTGAACGTATTTTATGATCGCGAATTCCCTCGGGGCCATGAACGGGCCAGCATTGGTGCGGAGATTATTAGTAGTTCTTTGCGGTTTAACGCGAATCGGTATTATGCCCTCAGTGGAGCCAAGGTCATTGATTCTAATACGTCC
>Ga0114995_10001388_pt1 | contig 17104 bp, 13 predicted proteins | sample ArcticOcean_MG_C_11_FD_87038 | JGI IMG/M metagenome (GOLD analysis project Ga0114995, IMG submission 87038) | Marine microbial communities from western Arctic Ocean - ArcticOcean_MG_CB2_154 | ecosystem: Environmental > Aquatic > Marine > Oceanic | place: Arctic Ocean: Canada Basin | collected... | reverse complement strand
TGGAACTGTTGTTCACGCTTTTGTGCCACCCGCCCTCGCCGTGCGCTTTCCGGTGCCTGTGAAAGATAAATAAAAGAAAAGTGGTTAACGTCTTGTGTCGGCACGCAGTCAGACAGTCGTCCGGGATTTGGGAAACGCGCAACACGTCGTACCTGCTCATCGTGAGGTACGCTATGGTCTGCGCGGTTTTCCCTAGCCCCATTTCGTCCGCCAAAATAGCACCAGGCACGTCTTGTTCATCCAGCAGTAACAAAAAGTTAATGCCGATCATCTGGTACGGCTTCAAAGAGTCGCACCGCGAGTTTTTGCCCGCTAGCGAAGCGACATCCGCCGCGCTGACCAACACGCGCTTTTTCGTCGCGTTCTTTTTGGCACCACCGCCGAGTGCTCGTGCGCTTTGTTGCGACGACCCGCCGTGCGTCGGGGAAAGCGGCCCATCACTGGACCCGACCCCGTCGCCAAGCGCCCGGCGCAACCGCCGGCTGATCTGCGCGCACCGCACGAGCGCGGGGTCCTCGGTGTGCGCCTTGTCACCGCCTGAATCGGAGTCGTCGTTTGAGTCGTCGTGTAACTCGATCGGCGACGAACGTTCGCCTTCATCGCCATCGCCTTTGCCCCCAACCAAATCCACCTCGTCACGCACGTTGGCTTTGGCCTCAACACTGGCTTTGGCATCCCGATCCGCAGCGCTCATCAACCTCTTGGTTGGCTTGTCGTTCGCGACGTTGTCGTCGTCGGAACCGTCGGCCACCACGGCCGCGACCGCGACGACACCGGTTGTGGCAATCGGTGAGTTTGTTTTTTCACCAGGCGCCGCCTCGTCGTCGTCCGTCTCGCTGTCACTATCAAGCACGTGCTTGCGCTTGACGCGTATGGTGGACATAGGGACACGCGCGGGTGGTCGTGACACGCGACACACGGCGTGTGCACCGAACGCACCACTCCACCGTCCAAACCTGCGCGACCGAAACTGCGTCAGGAGGGCAAAGTATTTGAAAGAAGTGCCCAACGAAACGAAAAAGAAGTTTCCCTTCCGCAAAAAGTGACTGCGAGTTTGATAGTAGGTACCTGGTCTGGCTTTTGTTAGTCTTTTATTAAACTGTTCTCCATCCCCCACTACCACCCCCGCGCGTCGTCGTTCTCGTCTTCATCATCCCCCAACTCGTCCTCGTCCAGCCAAAGCGACACGTCCCCGGCGCCTTTTCTGATCAGTTTGGGGAGCGGGCCGGACAGGTCGATGACGGAGGATGGCGGGTTCTGGGTGATCCCGAAATCGATCACGAAAGCTAAGCCGTCCCCGAATTTATCGGACATCACCGCCGGGTCTTGAGGTTGCGCTTCGTCGTCGTCGTCGTCGTCATCAGAAGAGAACCTTCCATTCGGGGGTGCCGTCGTGCTTAACAAAGGCCGGTCTAGCAACTCGAGCAAAGCGCTCGTCACCGGGTGTCGCGGTATCCGCACGCCGACGGTTTTCCGCGCCTTGCAACTTTTTGATTTTGTTTTCGGATCCTGTAAGCACAGTTTCGGCAGTTCGCTGGACGCGTTCAACACGAACGTGTACGGCCCGGGCAGGCACTTCTTCGCGATTTTAAACGCGAGCGTTCGCCCTGGGACCACGTTTTGCGGAAAACCCTGCGTGTACTTGTCGATGTCGGCGAACCCTTTGCAAAGAATCGACATCGGTTTCGAGGACGACGCGCCTGGCACGATTACCGCCGAAAGTGTCAGTCGGTCGTAATCTGTATATCCGGGATTGGGAAGGGGTCCGACGGAGTGGTGTGACTTTCTGACTGTACTACTAGTAACATAGTAGCAGGTACGCACGGTACAGTCAAGTAGTACAGCAGCGCGTCCATCAGGGGCGGTACTCAGGGAGGCGGAACGTGGTACACGGGAAAGGCCTTACCTTTCAGGTCGTACAACAACTGCACCCCTTGTCGGCTTTCCAGGTCACCAGGGCGTACTTGGTGTCCGTGGGGACAATACCCACGGCGCCGTTTCGAATCAAGGTCGCGATATCGTCGAGTCTCCAGTCGTCGCTGCCGTCGCCGACGAAGGTTACGTACGTCACGGCACTACTTGCGGATTCTCGTTTTTTAGTTGCGACGCCAACGTTACCACCGCCCCCCGGGGCTTTCTTTCCCTTCTTCCCGAACGCGATCACGGTGTGTCTTGATTTGGGTGCGTTTCCGCGGTGAGGGGTGGGTGGAGCTGTTCTATCACAAGAGTCATACCCGACCAATCCCCCGGCGGTCGTGGACCACACCGGCGTTGGCGCGGAACACGAGACGCGCATCGCGGAGTGAATGACGAAATGGATAACAACGAACGACCTGCAAAGTGCTGACTCGTTTTCGTTCGTACCAAAAATTTGCCCGCAGTGGTCGTCGCGCCATGCACGGCGCGGCCGCGTACCTGCAGGACGCTACCCGGGTTTCGAGCGAGGAGGACGAGGAGGACGAGTTTGGCGCGGTGGAGGTGAGGCGGTACGTCGGTGACGCGGAGCGGGTCGGGTCGGGTTTCGCCGCGCTAGAGGGTGGGGATGATGAGAATGAAAGTGCGAGTGATGATGACGAAACGTCGTGGTCGTCGTCGTGCGATTCGTCCGAACACGAATCTGATGAGACTGACTTGACGTTCCCGGACACCGCCACCGTGGATGACATACTCGCCCTGGTTTCCGCCACGGACGACCACGGGGCCGTGGTGTACAACCGGTGGGCGTGGAGCACGGGAAGAACGAACGCGGTGCGTGACGTGACCAGGTCGGGGCAAACCCAGGGCGGGAAACGGAAGAAAAAAGTTTTGCTGATGAAAGGCGAGAAGCGGCTTTTGAAGAAGCGACACATGAATGAAGTTCGCGGCCAACGGAGCGCCGTGAAATACGGATTCACCCCTCTGGACGTGAAAAACGCGTTGGACCAGTTAGTGGGGAAGAAAAGTAAACAACACGAATGGCGGCCGCCGAACGGTGTGTGCGGCTGGAGGGAAGCCAAGACGGTACGGGCGCTTGTTCGGTGTTACCCGTCTTTGAGTTTTTGTCTTTTCCAAAAAAAAGGAAAAAAAATATCATTCGCGGTGCGCCGCGACGAGACGAGTTTCAGAGTACAAGTAACAGACGTTAAAAAAACAGACGCGGACACGGTGGAAACGACGCAACCGACGTATCGTGACACGAGTGTTGACCGTTCTTCAGGCTACTCGCTGGTTGACCGTACCCTGGCCGAATCTTTAGCCAAACCGACTCCTACCCGGCACGCGTTTCTTAAGGATCCGGCGCGGTTGGCGAAACTCGGCAAGGTTCTTTTGAAAAAGAAGAAATTCGACGACGAGAAAAAAATCCCGCCCACGCAAAGACATGGACACAAAGGCGCCGGGTCACACAACGCTCCAGGTGGTAAAGATACGGACGGGCGTTTGGGAAGGAAGGCGGGTGGTGCTGTTATTGGCGATTTGACCCTGGACGCGTTCGCAACCGGGGGGACGCTTACGGATGGCGGCGCTGAGGAAACGAAACCTGTTTCGTCGTCGTCGTCGAAACGCAGTCTCGCATCGGTTCCGGGCGGTCCGAGTATCCATACTTCTATAAACCCTTATACGTGTTCCGAAAGCCCGATTGACGAAACTGTCTTCGGGGGTTTCGAACGACACACCACCGGTTTCGGGTCACAAATGCTTGCAAAAATGGGCCACAAACCCGGTCGCGGGTTGGGGGTTCATGGGAAAGGAATCACGGAACCTTTGGTCGCGAAACAGCGCGAGAAAAACTTAGGACTGGGCGCGACTACTGGTAATAAGGGCGCTTAGTTTTTTCAGTCTTGCGCGTCGTCGTTTTTAATTCCTATTAGCAATACAATGTAGCAAACTCTTCCCATTTAGTCTACAGTACTCTTCCCATTTGGTCTCCCTGACTCACACCCAATCTCACATCGGCACCGCGTGTTCCCCAGAGGAGAACTCCGCGGTGCTTCGCCGAAGCAGCATGTCGTCGTGGTTGCACAGGATCTTTATCACGCCGTCGGCGAGCCCGCTGTTTTTCAGGGCGGAGCGCGAAACCCCGACGGCGCGGCCGTTTTGATTCGTACCCGTAGTATGCGAATCAGACTGATTACTCATAGGACTCGTCTCCGGTCCTGCCATGTCGAAGATCTGGCAGGTTAAATCACCCAAGGAAACGCACTGCGTGCCGTCCTTCCACACCTGGTCGTACAGCCACTTTATGTCGTGTACGGACAACACCCCGTCGCCGTCCACGTCGACGACGCGCCACCAGAACCTCCACGATTGCGGCGACGACGTCGGCGCCGCCGCAAACGCGATCAGCGTCCGAAACTCGTCAAGACAAATCAAACCCTTGTCGTCTGTACTGCGACCCGAATCGGTACTACAACTGGAATCGGTACTGCTTTCGATGCCGTCCCGATGCCCCCCCCCAACCCCCCCCCTAACTCCTAATAAAATCCTACCGAACACCCACTGTTCCCAGATCCGCTCCACCGTGAGTTGCGCGTAGGACGCGAAAACCTCCGCCCGTAGTAAATCGTCCAGGCTTAGAAACCCGTCGCAATCGGTGTCGAGTTTCGTGAACTGCACCGTGGCCAGCGCGGCCGAAGTGTCGTCGCGCGCGGAGGCGATATCCAGGGAGAGGGTTTCTTTTTCGCGGCGTAACTTTTGGACTAACAGCTCAGTGCGGTGCAGCTCGGTTGACACGGCTGCGTGCGCGCGACAAGTCGCGGCGCAGTGGAGACACTGCGCTTGTCTTCCGCTCAAAGGGGTGGATCCATTGAATCCAAAACCACTGCGCGAAGTTGGGGAGGGAGTCGCCAAAACAGGCGGCGTTTCCACAAAACCCGAAAGCGACGCCCCGGTCGTTTTCGCGGGCGGCGGCGTCAAAGGGTCTCCGCGGTTTGTTTTTTGTGTGTGAAACGAAAACGAATCGTCGGCGTCGTCGGCTTCGTCTTCCTCCGATGAATCGCGCCCCCCCATCTCGAAACAGGAAGGGAGGACGCCCTCCAAATTTCCGACTGGGTGGACGTTGCGGGACGGCGTGGGGGGCGAACTCACGCCTGCTTTCGGCGGCGACGGCGACGAACCCCTACCCTCCGACCACGCCGGCACCGCGTCCAACGTTCGCGTCGGCGAGTGCGGGAACCCCCCCATCCGCCCCCACATGTTCGGCGGGGAGTCTTCCACTGGGGAGGCGCTTTGCGTGACCAGGGGAGGAGACCAATTGGTCGGGGACGAGGGTTGAGTTTGTCCGCGCAGCGCCGGAGGGGGCGATTTTTGTAACGCGCGTCTCTGCGGCGACTTAAGAGCCGCCGCTTCCATTGCCTCAGATTTCCCCACTTGAACAGACACCGCGTGGCTGTTTTTTAGCGTCTCCATGGCTCGCTTCAAGTTGGCGATTTCCTCGTTCTTAGCATCGCACGTGTCTTTCCAAATGTCTCGTTCCGAAACCAAAGCGCAACGCTCCACTTCCGCCGCCGCGTTCTTTCCCTCCCAACTCGTTTTTTCAAAACACAACTCCCGCAACCGTAACCGTAACGTTCGCGGAGGCGTGACCGAAAGAAACTCCCGCGGGTGACACCGTGCGGACTGTGTGCGCGTAGTGCGCGTAGTGACACCAGGACTATGGTGGTTAACCGTGTCCCTGCCATCCCGCGCACCGCGGTTCGAAACCGGCAAGGCGGGTTTGAAAATCACCCGTATCGCCCGCGCGACGGGGGGCAACGTCCCCGTTAAACTTTTCAACGAGTACGGCGACGCGTCCGCGCTCCAGGCTCTTTGCCGACCGTCACGGCCGTTACGACCGGTTGTTTCTTTCCTCCAAACGTACCTACGCAGAGTCTCCATCGCCCGTAACGACGTTGTTGGTGGGTTTTGGGAGTTAACCGACCGTGACGGGACGCTCGCGCCGGCGTCGGTGGCGTCGTTTTCGGCGCGCATTTCCGCGGCAAACGCAGTTGGCCCATTCTCACAATTCTCGCCGTCATCGTCGACCCACGCCCCCACCCCGTGTTCGCTTCCCGGTGCCCAAACCGGAACGGTGTCCCTCGCGGTGGCTTTGCAGGCGTGTTTGTCAGTCGTCAGTGTCGGTCCCAGGAACCCGCCCCCGCCCCAGCCGCCGCCCCAGGTCGAGGTGGCGGTCGCGGAGCGTTGTTTCGCGATATTTACTCCACGTTTTTGTTTCTTCTCCCCCCCCAACGGAGGCGTCCGCGGGCGATTGCCGTCGAAGGCTTCCCCGAACACTCGTCGCGCGCTGGGTGCAGATTTTGACCAACTGCTTTTCACCACCGCGTGTCGCACCGCGCGCAACAACACGTAACGCGTGCGTTCTGCTGACTCGTCATCGGTCGATTCGTGTAAAGGCGGCGTCACGGAGAGGCGGGGAGTGGAGGGCGGGCGAGGCGCGAACGCGGCGCACATGTGGTTTTCGTTTTCCGTGTTCGCCACGCGATGTTTCGTGAACACCGACGACATGCGCGTCCGAGGCTTCAGCCGGTGCGGCCGTCCCGAGGGTCGTGTTTTCGCGGGAGGTTTTGGTTTTGCAGTCTTTGTTGACGCTGTTATCACTGCTGCCAATTCGTCGTGTGTGTCGTCCATCACGGGCAGGCGCGGCGCGGACGCGAGCCCGGTCGTGACCGTCGTCGCGTCCCGTAAATTTGAGATGACGCTTAGTCGTTCCCCTCGGAGGTGCCGGTTTTCGGCAAAGGAAACCGACTACGCGTGGCCTGTTTTAGGGTGTGCGCTTGCCGTTCACGACGATTTCAGTCGCGCAACGCCTGTCCAGTTGGTTCACCACAAAGGAGCACGCACTCAAGCCTTTGCTACCCCCGCGGTCACCACCGCAGCGCGGGGTCAGTGTGATGAGTGCCGTGGAATGTTTTGCCTCCGAAAAACGGAGATGGCCAAAAAGCTTGGCCAAAAAGCTCGGTCCACATGCTTCCGGTCAGCGCGGGTTGTTTCGGTGAATTTGTGTCGAACACACCGGTTAATCGTGTCCCTCTGCTGCGGTGAAACGAAGACTTTGAAACCGCGTATCACCACGCAAGGCAAACCTGACGCGTATCTCCCGCCATATTTCAGGTTTCCGCCGGCATCCCTCCGCAGTTGTCGCGCGCGCCCTTCGGCTCCTCGCGCGCCTTGATCGCCCAAATTCGACCCCGAAATGGGCACCACGGCAAGTTCGTCCCGGTCCAAGACCGGTAAGCCCGGGACCGGCAGAAGCGCGGCGGCTTCCGGCACCGCGAACGCCGCAGATGTGCGGGCGGCTGCCGCGACCAGGAAACTCGAACCATCCCTCAAGTCGTTCCCCACGCTTAAAAACATCCGGCGCGTGCAGGACGTGTACGACATGAAGTTCGTGCTTGGTACGGGCGGGTACGCTGTTGTTTGGTCAGCGACGCACAAGCACACCACGGAGGAGTTCGCTATTAAGGTGATGAAAGCCACCGCGAGCGCCAAGCCCCAGGACGACGAAGTCACCGTGGATGAGATCAGAAACGAAATAGACGTGATGAGAAAGCTGCAACACCCGAATGTTATTTACGTCAAAGAGTACTTCGTGCAAAGCGGCAAGTTCTACATCGTCATGTCCTTGTTGAAAGGAGGCGAGCTGCTTGACGCGTTGTTGGACCTAGGGAACTACACCGAGGAGGATGCGAAGAAAATCGCGAAACAGCTGTTGGATGCGCTGGCGTACATGCACATGAACAACGTCACGCATCGCGATTTGAAGGTACGGCCGTTTGGGCTTTCCCAAATCCAACGGCCACTGTTTCTGCCGGCCCTCTTTGACTGTTCACAGTGCACTACTGGTAACATTTCCTGGCGGGCCCTGTGGTAAATTGACACCGCACTGGCGACTGTTACCGTGGTAACTAAAAATACAAACCCACACTCGCGACGGAAGAGACTGACGCTTTGTTTTACCCATCCTAAGCTGGAGAACCTATTACTGTCGCGGCCGAACGACGTTTCGTCCGTCGTGATTGCCGATTTCGGGTTAGCGCGGAACAGTAAAAACGCGCGGCAGGTTTTCCAAACCCAGTGCGGCACCCCCTCTTACGTCGCGCCGGAGATTTTACTGGGCAAGGCGTACTCACCCGCGGTGGACGTGTGGAGTATGGGTGTTATTTTGTACACCCTGCTAATAGGCAGCTTTCCCTTCGCGCACGACGACCAGCAATCCCTGTTCAAACTGATCTGCGCCGGCGCGATGGACGACCAGCAACCGGAGTGGACAACGATCAGCGACGAGGTGAAGGATCTGTTAAAGGGGTTGCTCGATGTGGATCCTAAGAAACGGTTAACGGCGGCGGACGCGTTGAACCACACCTGGTTCACGAACGAGTTGGATTGTTCGTCGCACGATTTGCGGAAATCGCACTTAAGACTCGGTACGTTTTTTGGGCTTTCCCAAATCCAACACACTGTTTACCGTGCCTCTTTGAGTGCACTAATGGTAACACTTACTAGCAACGGTTCAACTACACACATCACAAACGCGCTGTTCCGCCCGATTACTCTCCCAGTGCCCTGTGTCCGGCCCGATTACTCGGACCCCGATCCCCCATACAGCACACGCGTACCTCGCGACTGACCCTTTTCGTTGTTTCCCAACCTAGCCGCCCACGCGGACGCCATGAAGCTCGCGATCAAGGATTTTCAGCCCGGCCAGGCATTGGTGGTGCAAGGCGAAATCGGCAACGAGGTTTTTTTGATCCGGGACGGGACGTGCGACGTTATCGTCGTCGGTCCGGATGGGGACAAAAAAAAGGTCGCGTCGCGGGGAAAAGGCGACTTCATCGGCGAGATGGCGGTGAGTGTTAACGACTTGCCCGGCGAAAACGTGGCGGGGAAACCGCGAACCGCCTCCGTGTTCGCCACCTCGAAAGTCACCGCGACGTGCCTCACGAAATCCGACATGCGTTGGGCGGTGGATCACGACTACAGTTTGGTAAGCGCCTTTCCCACCCAACACGCTCCGCCGTCCGCGATTGCCCATACGAGAATAAAGGCTCTCCATTTAAGCAAAAAGAAAGCCGATCAAATCAGTGTTGAAAACGATTTTTCATCGGCAGGTTGACGTACGTTAAAAGGGATACTGACACATTTCATACTGACACTTTTCTTTCGTTTTCCTCGCGCCAGGAAAACCAAATCGACGCCGTTATCGCGGCGCGAACCGCGGAGTTAGCGAGTACGCGCTTGTGACGGTGTATGGGTAGGGTCGTAAAGCGGTCAGGGGTAAGCGGTTAGGGGAAGCGAGGAAGCGGTTAGGGTAGGGCACTTTGTGGTAATACGTTACGTACCAACGCTTTGCCGGTTTTATTAAAATACAATCGCCCGCTACACGAACGCCGCGCTCGGAGCGGAACGTCTCTTCCCTCCTTTCCCTTTTTCGGTGTTCGACCAAGTCGGAAGCGCCTCCGACTTGATACTCCACCGACTACACAAAAACATCAAATCACACGTTGAACGACTCCCCGCACCCGCACTCGCCTTTCGCGTTTGGGTTTTCGAAGGTGAACTCAGAGCGGAGTTTGTCGGAAACGAAATCCATCTGGCACGATAAAAGCCGAAAGTGTCAGTCTCTCGTAATGTGTATTCCGGGATTGGAAAGGGTAGACGGAGTGGGTAGTACTTTCCAACTGTACTCCATACAGAGCAGTAATCAGGGAGGCGGAACGTGTTAAACGGGAAACACTTACCTTCGTCCCGATGACGTGCATCAACGCCGCCGGGTCGATGATAACCTTCACTATTTGTTTTGTGTTCGCGATCTCATGAGTCACTAACTCGTCAAACTTCCCCTTGTCCCCTAATCCGCGTAGTTCAGCGTGTACGTCATGCCGTTGCACCCCCTGGTACGGACGCCGATTTTTAGGTACGGTTTGTTTTTCGCGGTCAACAGGTTCGCTAAACGCAGCGCGGCGTTTTCGGTGAGCTCCATGGCTTGTTTCCGAACCAGTGGGGTTCTCGTGGCCTTGCCGACCGCCGCGGCGGCTTGTTTCAGGGCGCCTGACATCGTCACGATGAACTCCACCTGATTCGCCTCTTTGATGTTTTCTTTCCACTACCACCCCACACGCCGCCGGTCCCGACGTGTCCCCAACGAACCCAAACTTCGCCCGCCGAACCTTCCCCGCCCTTCCGCGAAATGCTTCACAAACTCTTCACGGGCGCGCTCACGTAAACGTCCCTCCGGTCGGTCCAACAAGCTCCGGTCCCGCGGGGTTTCACCTGCCGCGAAGTAGCACGCGCGGACGCGGACGCCTCGGGTCAATCGCGCGTGAACCGAGTCCGAGCCGGGTCACCGCGCGGCGGACTTGTCCACAGATCTGGCAAAGCCACGTCGGAGGGGGTGCTCCCCAAAAATCTCTCCAAAAACTTTTCCGTTTGCCAAACTTCATTTCGTCAGCTCCGACACGAAACCAAAACGAGGGGTACGCGCGTTCCCTCCATTTGCATTCATAACGTCGCGCCGCGTGCCGACGACGCCCGTACGTACGCCAACGCGTACCGGCCTTGGGATATCGACCGAACGCGCATTGTCTTCACAGCAAGCGCCACGACCGGACACGTGTTGTTTCGCGGACCGAGACGCAGGAACACACATCGAGTCAGGGACTCTTTCTCGTCTTCGTTAGGACGCGCACCAGTTTGAGTCGCGCGCCATGGGAGGGGACGAGCACGTCAACGCCGTGAGCGTGGGGTTCGCGCGCACGCCTACCAGGCACGCGCTTACCGAAAACAACGCGAACGACATAAACGCGCCCAGCAGCGCGGCGAAGCTCGCGAGCTTCAAGGGGAGGTACGTGTGACGAGGACGCACCCCGGACCCGAACGCGCGAGATTGCAGACGTACCCCTGCCGACGTTTTGGCGACACTTTTTTCGTTTTCAAATTTTCCCGACTGCTTTGCACTGCCCAAAAGTTTGTTTTATTTCTTTTTGTGAATCCAAAAAATCCATCGCGGCGACGCACGGCGACGCCCACTACGCCGGCGGCGGCTGACCCTGTTTCACGTTCCTTCCCTCCCGTTTCCCAAACCTCCAGACTGAACGGCCTGCGCCGCCGTAGCATGGCCCCTAAAGATTTCCGGGGAAACGACGGAACCCTGTCCCTGGCGGTGCCGTGGCAGGAAGCCACGCGCGTGGTGGAGCTCGCCGCTTCGGTTTTCGACGAAGGCGAGTTCGTGGCGGGTGTGGAGGCCATGGTGTTGTTCCGGCCAAAGCTCAAGAAAACAGACGGCGACGCGTACGTCAAAGAACTGGTTTCGCAAATCAAAGCCAGCAAAGAAACGCTTAAGATGATGCTGCACAAAAAAGACCAGCTCGTCGACGCGTGCAAAACGTTGGAAGAGGAGATGCTGAGTGACGCGCTGGTGATGGCGCAGCACGCGGTGGCGGACGCCACCGCCGCGGCGAACGCGGCGGCGAACGCCAGCGACACGGACTTGCTGGGCAACACCAAGATGGCCACCACCGCGGAGCTTCAGCGGGTTTCGGATGAAAAAGAACGGTTACACCGGCAAAACGAAACCCTGCAACAAAACCTCGTAAAGATCGAAGAAGCGGAGCTCGCGCTTCAGGTCGGGATTGATAACTTGGAAGAAGAGCGCGGGCGGATTCGGGTGGAGGAACATTCCAAGATCAAGCAGAGCTTGTCCAAACGGGAGGCGGACTTGGAGCAACGGATAAGCCTCGCGGAGAAAGCTGAAGCTGCCGCCGCGAGAGCTCGAGACGCGCTGGCGAGCTCCAAGCGAGGTACGCGTTGCGCGTTTGCCAAATTATAGACGACTTGTTTTCCCAGGTCACAAGACTGACACTTTTTTTTACAATCCATAGGCGCCGCCGACGTCGAAGCGGTGAGCGAGGCTTTCGCGAAGGAAGCTGCTTTGCTCACCGCGGATGCGGATGCGTTGCGTCATGAGCTTTCTTGTGTCAAGCAACAGCTGGCGCACGAAATGCAGGCCAAGGAAACGCTCGGTGGTGCGTACGAGCAAACCGCGGGCGACGTGGCCACCGCGCGCGCCGCGAACGACGAACTCAAAGCGATTGTCGCGACCCTCGAGGCGAGCGTGGTTGAGTCGAACGCGAAGACGGTAAAGGCGGAGCAAGCCGCTTCAGCCGCTTCAGAAGCCTTCAACGAGCAGCTCGAGTCCGTGCGCCACGAGCTCGCGATGGACAAGGACGAAGCCCTGAAGATGCTGGAGGATAACTTCGAGGAGGAGATGGCGAGGAAGGATGAGGAGAACGAGATGAACTGGAAATCCTTCGCCGCGAGTTCGGTGGAGGAACAAGGCCAAAAGCTGAAGCTGGAGTGGGACACGAGGGAGGCGAGGCTGCAGGACGAACTAAGAGAGCTCCGGGACAAAGCCTCGGTGGCGTCCACGGAGTGGGCGAACACGCTGGCTGAGGTGAAGGACGTTTCCATCGCGAGGGAACAGCGCGTCGCGCAAGAGCTGTCCGTTCAAATCAAGGAGCTGGAAAAGAGCCTGTACGAAGCCAAAGCCGCTGCGTCGGCGTACGAGAACGAAACGAGGTCTTCGTTTGAAAAAGCGCAACGCGAGCACGATGCTTCCATAGAGATGCTTACCCAACGAATGAGCGGCGACGCCGCGGCTTCGCTCGAAGTGCTTCGCGCGGAGCTGGACGCCGCCACGCAAGCGGCGGTTGCGACCGCGATCGACGAAACTCGCGCCGCGCAGAGCGCCGTCCGCGACGCCGCGCTCGCAGAGGCGGAGCGCGAAGCCGGCGAGGTGATGAGACACCTGGAGAGCACGTTAAGGGACGAGCTTGGCACGGAAAAGCGACTCGCTCTTGAAGCGCAGGCTGTTGAGCTCTCGGCGCGTGCGTCTGACGGTCTTTCGCAAACCGCGCATGCGCTTCGCGCCGAGCTGGAACTCGCGAAGACTGAGGCGCTTGATCGCGCGGCGGCTTCAGCGGCGGCGGCGATGGAGGCGGCGCTTGATGTGCAAGCCGAGGCGCTGGCAACGCAGGCGAGGGTTGCGACGGAAGAAGCGCTGGAAACGCAGGCTGCTGCGGCGCAGGCGGAGATGGTCGCGGCGCTGGACGCAGCGGCGGCGACGGCGGAGGCGGCTTTGGCGTTTGCCGTGGCGCGGGTTACCGTCGCCGCGGACAAAGAGCGCGACGACGCCCTCGCCGCCGCCGCGCTCGTTGCCGCGGAGTCCTTGTTGGATCGCGAAGCCGAGGTACGCGCGATGTGCAAAGCTGCTGGTGAGGCGAACGTGGAGAGTGCTCTTGAACACGCCACGTGTGCGTTTGCGATGGAGAAGCAAAGCGCGCTTGACGAAATGGACGCAAACCACCTTTGCGCATTGGAAGCGGCGCTTGCCGAGGCGGAGCAGGAAAAGAGTGACGCGCTCGCGGAACTCTCTGTGCAATCGGCAACCGAGCTCACCGTGAAACTCACACAAGCGGCTGAACAGCGTGACAAAGAGGTCGCGCTCGCCACGCAGTCCGCGCTTGAACAAGCGCGCGTGTCTCTGGCGGAAGCTGCGACGGCGGCTGCCGAAGCAAAGGCCGCCGCGCTCGCGGAGCTTGAACGCGGGGTAAGAGCCGAACTCGCGACCGCGCAAAACGAACACGTGGACGCACTCGAAATGAAGCAACACACCGCTTTGCTTGAGCTGGAGGCGCGGGTCCGGTTCGAGTGCGGGGAGACGAAACGCGCGGCGCTCGCGAACGCGGAGACGCAGTCGGAACACGCGATTTTCAACTTAAGGGAGGAGATGCTTGTTGAGGCGAAGGAGGCGCTCGCCGAAGCGAACGCCGCGTTCGCGCAAACCGCGAGCGACGCCGCCGCAAAGGCGAAGGCGAACAAAATCGCCGCGCTGGAACGGCAAGCCGAGGAGTTCAAACTCGCGGCGGAGGCGAACCTCTGTGATAAGCTCGCGTTGCTCGAGCTGAACCTGAAGAACCAGGCTTCGGCGGAGATGGCGGCGGTGAGAGCGGCGGCGGCCGCGGAGAAGAGCGAGACCCTGGTGGGCGCCGCGAACGACAAATCCGTGCTCCTCATGAGCTTCACCGCGGAGAAGGAAACTGCGCTCGCGAAGCTCACGGATTTGTTGACCGCGCAGTTCGCCACGGCGAAGGAGTCCCTGATTTCAACCGCTGCGGCGGAGCGAACCTTGGCTGCTGAAACCGCGGCCGAGGCGACAGCCGCCGCGCTCGCAACGCAAGCCTCCGTTTTGTCCGCGGACTTCGCGTCTGCGCAAAACGCGGCGTTGGCGGCGTTGAGACAAACGCTCGAAACCGAACGCGAAGCGGTGATTGATTCGCTAACGGAAACACTCGTGGCGAAGCACTCGGCGGACACGACCAGGGTGCTGACCACTGTGGCTGGCGAACACGGCACCGCGCTCGCGTCGTTGGAACAAGAAATGCGAGCCGCGGCGGGCGCCGATCTGGCCGCCGCGGCGGAGTGGCACGAGGTTGAGAAATCTTGCGCGTTGGAACAGCAAGCCGCTTCGTTTTCCGCAGAGAAGACCAAACAGCTGGCGCTCGCGGCTCAGGACAAGGCGTCCGCTATTTCCGAGATGCAAACGCGCATCACCGCGGCTGCGAGTGACGACTTATCCGCCGCGGTGAGTGCCACGCGAGTGGAGCTTGAATCAAAGCACGCTTCGGCGTTGGCGGCGGCGACTGCAGCCGCGGCAGAGCAAACGCGATTCGAACTGGCGCGCGTCGCCGCCGAGTCCGCGGAATGCGAGCAGGCGCTACTGTCAAGGCTCGCCGACGAAAAGCACGAGGCGGTCGCGAACGCGGTTGCGGCTTCGAAAGCAGCACTCACCGTTGCTGCTGACGAGAACTTGGCCTTCGCCCTGTCGGAAACCAAAGCGGAACTCCAAGCGCTGGCGGAGTCGGCGGCGGCGGTTGCGCTTGACGAGAAAACGCAGGCGCTGGAAATGTTGCGCGTCGTGATGGAGGCGGACAAAGCCAAAGCCGTCGCGTTTGTTGAGACAGAAAAGGTTGCGGCGCTGGCGCTCGCTGAGACGGACAAAGCAGGCGCGCTGCAGCAGTTCGAGTCGCTGCTCACGGAACGCTTCGCGCGGGAGAAAGACGCCGCCCTGGATCAGCAGGCGGAAGCTGCGATGGAGGACAAGCTGGAGTGCGAAAAAGCGATCGCAGCGAAAATGCGCGCGGAGTTCTTGCAAGACAAGGAGAACGCGCTGTCTCAACAAAAGCTCGAGCTCGCGCAAGTCTTCTCTACCGAAAACGCCAGTGCGGTCGCCTCGGTGCAGGCCACGCACGTCGCGCGGTTGGCTGAGATGAAAGCAACCTTTGAAGGAACCGCGCGGTCGTCGGTGGTCGAACACGAGTCCAAATTGAACGACAAACTCTCCGCGTTGCGCGTGGAACTGGTAACCGCCGCGTCGGTTGACCGCGAACTCGCGCTTTCCGCGCTACGCAGTGAACTCGAAGGTGAAGCGAAGCACTTGAGGCAGGTCGCGGTTGAGGAGACGCGCACGCTTCACGAGTCACAGCTCAGACAGATGGAACACTCCTTGTCCTTAAGCGCTACGCAAAAAGCAAACGAGTCGTTCCGGGACCAAACCGCGCAAAACGACAAACGCGTCGCCGACGCCGAACTCCGGGCGGCGACGCACAAAACGCGCCTGGACGGCGTCATCGCGCAGCTTGATTCGGAGAAGGCGGAGTGCTTAAGAGTCAAGACGGCTTCTGCTACTTCTGTGGCTGCCGCGGAAGCCAAGGCTGCCGGTACGTATTGCGTGTTTCCCAAGTCCGCCAAACACTGTTTTATCTCTCAGCTGGTGACTGTTTGTCCATACATCGCCCAACACGGGACTGACACTTTTCTGTTCCAATCGCAGCCGTCGCCGCCGCGTCGTCGCTGCGCGCGGAGTCCGCCGAGCAAAAGGCGCGAGCCGCGGAGTCGACCTGCAACCAGATGCGCGTGGAGCTTGAAACGCTTAACGAAGCCCGCGGTGCTAGTGACGATAAGCGCACCGCGCAGTTGGTGGAAGCGAAGCGCGAGATGGAAATCACGAGGCAGGCGCTTCTGGATGAAAAGGCGCGGGTGGAGGCGGAGGCGCACGCGGTGGCGGAAACCACCGCGCGGTGCGCGTCCCTGGAGCAACAACTCGTCGAGGCAGATGAGGTGAGACGGGCGATGCACAACCAGATTCAGGAACTCCGGGGGAACGTGCGGGTGTTTGCGAGGGCCAGGCCTGCGCTTGGGCACCAAGCGCAAGGACCGGCTCTTTCTGCTGACGTGAACAGACCGCTCGCTGTGACTGCTATTGACAGAGGTACGTATCGCATTTCCCAAATCCCTCCGACTGTTTGACCATACAATACTGACCCTTTTCTTTAAAACTCAAAAGATGCGATTTCCGTCACCGACCGCCTCGGCGACGCCGCAGTGTTCACCTTCGACAAAGTGTTCGGCCCCGAGTCGAAACAGGACGAAATCTTCCACGAGGTTTCGCAACTGGTGCAGAGCGCCTTGGATGGGTACAAAGTGTGTTTGTTTTCGTATGGGCAAACAGGCAGTGGCAAGACGCACACCATGCTGGGCGCCGGCGAGGGCGACCAAAGGGGTATCATTCCGCGAGCGGTGCAAAAGGTTCTGGAACAAGCGGAGAGTTTAAAAAGCAAAGGGTATTCGTACACGATGGAAGCTTCTTATGTTGAGATTTACAACGAGCAGATTCGGGATTTGTTACGACCGGGCGCGGATCACGACGAGAAGCTCACCATCGCGGCGGCACCGGCGGGGGGGTGCCCCACCGTGACCGGTGTTGAGCGCGAGATTGTGGACTCCGTGGACTGCGCCGCAGGGCTGGTTCGGCGCGCCGCCGCGGCGAGGTACGGCCTCGGGGCTTTCCCGAATCCTAACACTTATGTTTACCGCTCCTGGTCAAACGCACTACCGCCGTAACAAGTGCACTGAGTAGTTACCAACTCGGGTGACTGTTTACGTAATACAAGTCACGGCAAGACTGACACTTTTCTTTTGCAATCACAGGGCCGTGGAAGCCACGCAGATGAACGCGCAATCCTCGCGCTCGCACACGCTGTTTCTGCTGTACATCACAGGTACGGCCGGACGG
>Ga0114995_10001381_pt1 | contig 17147 bp, 15 predicted proteins | sample ArcticOcean_MG_C_11_FD_87038 | JGI IMG/M metagenome (GOLD analysis project Ga0114995, IMG submission 87038) | Marine microbial communities from western Arctic Ocean - ArcticOcean_MG_CB2_154 | ecosystem: Environmental > Aquatic > Marine > Oceanic | place: Arctic Ocean: Canada Basin | collected... | reverse complement strand
AGTTCGCGCAACCGCTCCGCCCGGGCGGCTTTGTCGTGAATCGGAGGCAGCGCCAGGACGTCCGCTTCCAAGGTAACGAGCTCGCGCCGGAGCGCGGCGTGGAACTGGAAGATGTGGTCGATCGGGGACTGTTTCTTTATCGCGTTTTCCATTCCGAATTTGCGCCGCTTGGCGGGCCGCACAAACGATTGGCTCGACCCGCCCGCTGTCCCGCCAGGCGGCTTACTCGTTTCCAGCCAAGACGCCAGCAACGTGCGCAGCGGCCCGCGTTCGCCCGAGGTGGGGCCTTTCTCCAGGAAGTGCCGCACCCACCCGATGGGGAGGACCTGAATGAACCTGGTCACCAACAGAGTCTGTTCGTTTTCACTGAAGTTGTCGTTCAAAAGAGGCACCAAATGCGCCGCTTCCTTCGCCAGGTGCTGCTGCAGCACCGTTTTCGTGGCGTGCGCGATCCGCGCGGCTCGCTGTACCGCGGTGCGCAGCTTTTCCTTCGCCAGCGTGTGTTCCACAGAAGGCGTCGTATCCTTACCGGTACCATTGCCGGTAGCAGTAGCGGTACCGTTACCAGTACTAGCCGTCGCTACTAGCGTTTCCACCGCGCGGTTTGCATCGTCAAGCGCCGTGGTGATGCTTTCGAACAGCTCATCTTCCGCTTCGTGTTCCAGTTCGTACGCGTGCGCCACGTTTGGGACTCTCGCCGCGACCGCGGGAAGAAGCACCTCGTCCTCCGCGGCGACGTGCGCCCGGTACGTCGCGATGAGAAACGTCCATCGCGCCAGGAGCTCGCTCACTGTGACTCGGTGGGACACCGGATCTGACGCATCCGACGCGTCCGCCACCGCGCCCGCGGCGGATCTCAGATCCCGCACAAGCGCCTCGAACTCGTCGTTCAACGCTCCCTGGAAGGAAGCGTGGAACGCCTCCATCGCGGAAGGCGAACCCGAACCCGGCGGAACCGGTTGCGAAGGTGACGGCATGGCGCCCCGACAATGCCTCCGAGGCGAAAGCACACGTCCGCAAATTCTGTCGCGCGCCAAGCTCCTGCTCGATTTTTTTTTTTTGGTTTTTTGGCTGCGTTTCGGAACGTCCGAGATGAAACTGAGATCCAAGCCACAACAGCCGCGCATGCCACCCTCCGCGATGGCCCCCAAACCCAAACCTAGCCCCGATAATCCCGCGCGCGGTCGCATCGCGACTGCCGCGGATCAGCCCGACGCGCAAGCAAGCGTCTCGAACTCCGCCTTCGTGCGAGCTCCGTCCTATTCACCCGCAGATCTCGCGGGATTTCGAGATTTCGCTCTCGTGATGCGAGATGCGATCGGGGAGAAGGGTTCGTTCACGGAGCTTAAGCCTACACAAGCCGCGACGCGAGGATGCTTAGGCACGCTGAAAAGTTTGCATCGACGCGGTCCTGTGAAGTTTAACGAAGAGTTGTGTATGGCCGCGGCGTACGGCGGGCTGCTCAAGGTGCTGCAGTGGTTGCTCGAAAACGTCTGCCCGTTGGACGAGACAGCGCTTCACGGTGTGACGCCGCTGTACATGGCCGCTCAACAGAACTACAAGGCAGTAGCGCGGGCGCTGATCAAAGCGGGCGCAGACCTCAACAAGGCGAGTATAGATGGCTGGACGCCGCTGTGCATCGCCGCTTATTGTGGCCACGAGACGGTGCTAAGGGCGCTGATCGAGGCTGGCGCGGACGTCAACAAGGCAATGAATGGCGGCGAGACGCCGCTGTACATGGCCGCTCAATTTGGCCACGAGGTGGAGGTGCGCGCGCTGATCAAAGCGGGCGCTGACATCAGCAAGGTGAAGTATAACGGCACGACGCCACTGTTTATGGCCGCTCAACGTAACCACAAGGCCGTGGTGCGGGCGCTGATCAAAGCGGGCGCGGACATCAACAAGGCGAGTAAAGATGGCGGCTTGACGCCGCTGTGGATCGCCGCTCAATCTGGCCACGAGGAGTTAGTGCGGGCGCTGATCAAGGCGACGGCGGAAATCAACGCAGCGACGGATCGCGGCGCGACGCCGCTGTTCGTCGCCGCTCAAAACGGCCACCAGGTTGTGGTGCGGGCGCTGATCGAGGCGGGCGCGGACGTTAGCAAGGCAGCGGTCAACGGCGCGACGCCGCTGTCCGTAGCAATCATACCACCCGTTTTGAGAATTGCTCGAGGGAACCACGCGGCGGTTGTTACGCTTCTCGTGGGCGCCGGCGCGGCGTGATGACGGAAACCCAGGCGACTTAGGTGAAAGACACGCGATGTGATACGAGGAAAGAAAAAAAACTATCCAGGGTTTCATTTAAGTCTCCCATTACTCGCGTCTCACCTCTAACTAAGAGCTCTTAGTATTGCTCCCCGTCCCGTTTTCAGTCTCCGTCGCCGTCGCGCGGCCACCGGTCGCCGCGCACCGCCGTCTCTATCACCGCCTCGCGCGACGTGCCCTCAACACTGTCGGAACTCGCCATCATTTCCCGCAAGTCGCCTTCGATGAAGTCCACGGCTTTGTGCGACTTCGGGCCGATCCAGTACACCTGGCCCGATAAAAAAGAAAGTGTCAGTCTCTCGTAATGTGTATGAGTAAACAGTCAGAGGTAGTAGTCCCTTCTGGTACGAGTATGGGCAATCAGGGAGGCGGAACGTGGTGATTGGGAAACACGAACCTTTCGACACCGGCCGCATCGCCAAAACTCGCGCGTCGCGGCTTTGACTTTTTCCGGAATGTCGGGCTGATACCAATAAAAGAAAGTGTCAGTGATGTATGGGAAAACAGTCTTTGGATTTGGGAAATGCAACACGTACGTGATTCGAGATTTCTTCCAACGTCAGCTTGGTTTCCACCTCGCCGTTGCACTTAGCGCACCGCGTCAATAGCCGGCTTTTGCGAAACGTCAGCCCGAACCGAGCGGCGACGGCACCCAGCTGTTCCTTCGGGTCGTCTGCGATTCCGTAAAAGAAAGTGTCAGTCGGTCGCGGTCGTGATGTTCGTAACTACTTGAACGAGCAAACAGTCAGAGAGTTGGGAAATAATCAGTGGACGGACTGTACCTTCGCTGACGAAGAAAACGCCCACCGCGGAAAAGTCGCGCCGGCGCGCCATCCGCCGGTCGCGCGTCAACACGATTCGGTTTTCCGAACTCGCCAGCTCAAGCAAAGCTTGGTACTCCCCAGCGCACCCCGCGGGGACGTGCGCCGCGTCCACGCCGAGGGCTCGGAGCCACCGCGCGAGTCGGCCTAAACTGCCGTCCGTGACAAATCGTCCGTTGCGCTTTTCGGGAGGCAGGGATAACAAGTCTTCCGACAGAGTTTCGTCTTGTTGTGACGGAAGTACGTTTACCGTTGGAAGTCCTTCTTCGCAACCCCCTGCCACGGTGCTTCGCGCTATATCCACCACCTTCGCGTCGGTGGCTATCCGCAAAAGCCGGGCCGGGATTACGAACACCGAGTCCGACGACCCGGCTCCCGGAAAAACGCGCGCGTCGCCTTTTGCGAAAACGCGCGTATCCATCAAGGCTTTTATTTTAACAAGGTTTCCATCCGTATCTGCGAAATCCCTCAACCCTGTGGGCGGCATGCTTCCCGGGTGGTACCCGAAAACGTTGACGCACTCGTCAGGCGTGGCCAACCGGACTTTGCGTCTTTTCACGTTTAAACACAAACCGAGTTTCGCGAAATCCACGCGGTCGCCGCCGCGCAGGGTGAGGATGTACGGAATTCTTTTTTCCTTTTCGGCTGTTTTGCCAGAAGTTTCACCACTCACCACGATTCCAATCGCCTTCACCACGTCGTTTTCGTCAATACCGCCGCCCAGCGCGTTCGCCACGTCTTTGGCGGTCGGCCCGGTATCCACGGGCAGCGTGATTGGTGTTGAGTCAACCCCTAACGGGTTCAAACAAACCCGAAGCGCAGCCGCGGCGTGTTCCGGGGTGAGCGGAGGAACGCGCGTTTGTACATTTGTGGTCGCGCGGACCGTTGCTTTTACCCACGTCCGAAACTCACCGCAACGGGGTACCAAATCGTGTTCGCGGAACAACCACGACGCGGGGTGTGTGCGTTGCTGTTGCTGTTGCTTTCCTTTTCCGGGCTCACCGTTTGCCGGGCTCATCAAGACTGATGCGCCGTGGTGTAACAAACAACACGCTTCTTTTTTCGACAAAACACCAAGCAGCTTGGGGAACAGCAAAAGCAACACCCGCGCGTCCAAAGCGGCGTATTTTTTTTGTCCAAAACTGAGCGGCCGCTTGTTCCAGTCGCTGCAGGTTTCTCTTTTGTCCAGCGGTGACCCTAACAGGTTCTGGGAAAGGGAGGACAGACCGATGGGATGAGCGGTGTGTGCACCGCTGTGGTCTCCTTGCGCGAGTTTTTGAAGACAAAGCACCTTCGGAAGTGTTCCGAAAACGTCCCCGATCGGGCCGGGGTACGACCGGGCTAATCGTACGACGTCGTCGGCCAACCCGAAGCCCAACACGATTGGCGGTTCGGTTCTTTGTTCGGTTTGCGTACCAACCAAGGGCTCGGGTAACTCACTTATTAAGGCCCTTCCACCGGCATTACTCACTCTTGTTTTCGTGAGTATTTTCGTGAGTGCGTCGCACAGCGCGTCTGGACACCTGGCTGCTAAAACCGGAACGTCGAGTAGCACGACACTCTTTGCGCCCGCGATTTGGACAAGCGAGGTTGGGTTCTTTTTGTTGGTGTCCTTTTCTTTTTCGTCTCGGTACGTATCGGGACGCCACTCCGTATCGAGGCCCAACACGTGGTCGTTTGATAGGCACGTAACCGCGAGTTTCAAACCGGGCTCGTCGTCCACGAAGAGCACGTTTGCGAGTGGTACGTCCAGGGCGAGGAAACCAACCCTTTCGTTGTTCGATTGCGAACACGACTGGAGCGCGGAAAAGTGTACCCGGAGCGCACCCACCGCGGCACGTAAACCCGCGTCCGTACCCGCCAACGCATCCGCCACGTCCCACTGCCCTTGCGCGCACAGTTTGTGAATTCTTGTTTCTTCATTCACAGCGTCCTCTACCAACAGCGCGCGCCGCCGCGCGGCCCCGACCCGGGGACCCGGGGACATCGCGCCGCTCGCGAATGACAAACACGTCGATTGATGCACACGAAAAAGCCGAAACGCGAAAGGACAAAAAAACCGAAACGCTCGTCAAATTAAACAAGACTCACTCCCCTTCCCTCAAGCCTCTTCCGGGGTCCCCGGCCCGTCGTCGTCGTCAACGCCAGGCACCACCTCCGCTCTCCACACCACCCCCGGCCCGAACGCGCAGTGGACGCGCCTGATTGAAAAAGAAATGTCAGTCGTGTATGGGCAATCAGTCGGGGGAATGTGGTAAATGGGAAATACTTACCTGCAGTCCCGGGAAACCGCCGCCGCCCGCACCCGGTTCAGGTGTTTGAAATCCCGATCCTGGAGAATAGTGTCAGTATCGTATGGGCAATCAGTCGGCGGAATGTAGTGATTGGGAAATACGTACCTGCTTGACGCATTTAATCAACTCGCCCGTTGCCAAGTCGTACACGTAGGTTTCGCCGTCCGAGTTCCCGCACGCCAAGAAGGTTCCGCGGGGGTCGCACCCGAAGCTGGTTAAGGACTTTTGCAACACAGCTTTCTTGGGAGGGACGCACCCGGGAACCTTGAAAGTAACTAGCAAAGATTCGGCCGTCGGCGATTTCGAAACGTCCCCGCGCACGCAAATTTGTCCATCCACGCTCTTCGTCGCTAAGCGGTCACCGGGGAGGCACCGAACGCAATCCACCGGGGACGACCCGTGCGCCACCCCGAGGTTCACGGTAGTAGGGGTTGGAGACGCGATACTCGCGATGGGGGAATCTGAAACGGCACCCACGGTTCCGGCGAGTGACCCGGCGGGCGCGGGGACCGTTTTCTTTACTTTTTCGGTTTTGGAAACGATTGGCCACGCCAATACTTTCCCATCCGCGTGTCCCGTGTACACCACGTCCCCTTGGTCGTTCATTTCCATGGACAGCGCCCCAGGCGCGGTGAACACAGTACGCACACTCGCGTGGCGCCAGTCCCATACCGTAACCGTACCGTTCGTTGCCAGCACGGCGAGGTACGCGCCGCCGTCATCACCGGCGCCCGACGCGAGCGCCACTAGCTTCCCTGAGTGGCCCTTCAACAGCCGCATCACCTTGGCTTCCGCGACGGAAAATATCTGCACCACGTTGTCCTCACCGCCCCCCACCGCCAGCAGCGCGTCTCCGAACTCGTGCGTAGTGAACCCCCTTGCGTCTACCCAGCAAACGCAACTCAGCTCGCCGCCCCCGACGTGCGTCGTCTTCTCGTTTTTGAACTGCGACACAACCGCGACGTTGTCCCCGAAGTGCTCGTCGTCGTACACCGTGGCGAAGTCCCCGCCGCAGGTGGCGAACAAGTTCCCCAACGAGGTGTGGCTGATGCCATCGCCGGTGGCAGGGCCGGGGAGCGCGGTTGGGAGGTGGTTGAACCGCAACGCGGCGACGCTGCGGTCGGTGGTCTGTTCCTTCACGATCGTCTTGACAATCACCCTCGCCAGAAGATCGGCCTTGAACTTTTTCAAATCGGAAGCCTCGGCAAGCTCAGCATCCCTCGCGCGCTTCAGCGCCGCCGTGGGGCTGTTCATCGTGCCGCGTGGAAACGACGAAGAAACTGAGGAGAAACACGCGGGCGCGTCGTCCAGAGTGACCTGGCAGCGACCGGGCAGATCTCAGCTTCAAATCTCTGGCGTGCCAACTTTTCAAACTCGACGCAAATAAAACCTCTTCTGGCGTCTTGGCAATCGTGGGTCACCTGCCCAAGTGATCTGGGGCGTCAGACCGCTACGCACCGCCTTCCCTACCGGCGTGGCACCGGGTTTCGGGTTCCGGGTTCCGAGCACGCGTTCCGGGTTAGGTTTGATGGAGCTCGCGGGCACCGGTGGGTACGCCCCGATGGACGGCGCCGCCCAAGAACTAGGCCTCGCGCTGTTACCCGGCATCTCCCTCGCGGCGCAGCAGGAGATCGGGATCATCGAGTCCGCCACGGTGGGCAGCGGCGTGGATTCCCTGGCGTGGCACGTTTTGAAGATCCGGGAGAGACAGGGGGACGTTTCGCGGGTGGAGGGGGAGGTCCGGACACGAGTGCAGAGGTTGTTGAGGGACGCGGAACAGGGTGGAGGTGGTGATCGATCGGCGGGAAACGGGGATGGCGGGCAGTGTGAAGATGATCACGGCACCGGCGCGCCTTACCAGTTCGGCCCGTCGCGCCAAACCCTCGCGCTCCGGCACTACCGCGCCACACCCGCACCGAAAGGGTTAGACGACGACGACCGGGAAGGGCGGCAACGGAAACGGAAAAGCAGGTGGGAAACCGACGGTGGAGACGCCGCTGGGCCGGGTAGTCTCGGAACAACGGGAACCGCTAAACCCGGAAGCGCGCTTGCGCACGGCGGCGCCGCCGCGATGAAGGCGCACCTCGCCGGGATCGCGTCCAAGTTCGGTGTGCGGTCCGGGCCGGTGAATGGGCCTTTTCACGGGTTCACGCAAGGCATCGGCGCCGCGGACGGCGGGCCCACGCCCGCGGATTCCGACGACCCGGAAGTCGTCGCGCGGTATTTGCGCTTCGTGGAAGCGTCGCGCAAGCTGGACGAGAGGGACTTCACGGACAACAGACACACGCGCGAGCGCTCGCCCTCGCCGCCGCCAAAGTACGACAACCGGGGCGCGCGGGTCAACACACGGGAGTGGAGAATGGAGCAGAAGCTAAAAGGTAAGTGTTTGGGCCTTCCCAAATCCTGCCTCCCTGTTTGCCCATACAAGACTGACACTTTTCTTTTACAAAAAAAGAAACGCGGAACGACCTGGCGGGGTGGCTCGTCGCGCGGTGTCCGCACTTGTTCCGGCCGCCGCAGGACTGGTACGTAGTTCCCATTTACCACGTTTCGCCTCCCTGATTGATGCCCCTACTTGACGTCCACTCATCCAAAGGAAGTGCACTACTGGTAACTCTTCCTGGCGTACTCGCGTCTCTTACAAATACATCACAAACGCACTGTTTGCGGAATACGCGTTACGAACGTCACGACCGACTGACGTTTTCTTTTTCGTCGTACCAGGCGCCCCACGAAAAAGAAGCGCAAGATTTTCGTTCCCGAAAAGGAACACCCCGGGTACAACTTCATCGGTTTGATTATCGGCCCACGGGGGAACACGCAGAAGAGGATGCAGCGTGAAACCAACACGCGCATCGCAATTAGGGGCAAGGGGTGCATCAAAGGCAACGCCAACCGCGAACCCAACACGGATTACGCGGAGGACGAGGATCTGCACGTCGTTATTACGGGTGATACGGACGAAGAAGTGGACCGGGCGGAAACGATGCTTATGCAGCTGTTGAAACCGGTGGACGAGACCTTCAACGAACACAAACGCGCGCAACTTCGCGAGCTCGCGCTTATCAACGGCACGTTACGGGACGTGGAAGGTTTGCTGTGTCACGGGTGCGGGCGCCCCGGGCATTCGGTGGATACCTGTCCTGACAAAGGTAAGTAATTGTATTTCCCAAATCCCTCCGACTGTTTGCCCATACAATACTGACACTTTTCTTTTACAAAAAGACGGCGGGTCGTTCCGCGCGGACGTCGCGCTCGTGACGTGCAAAATCTGCGGCGACGGAGGGCACCCCACGATCGACTGCCCCTTGCGGAACAACCCCGGCGCCGCTAAGGGCGCGCAGGCGGAGATGAGCAGCGAGTACCAGAGCTTCTTGAGTGAGTTGGGGGTGGATAAAGTCCCGGGGGTTGGAAACCCTTCGTCCGGCGGTCCGGGTGTCGGGTTCGGAAGCGGCCGAACTCAAGGTGACCGGTCCGTGGACCAGACCAAGGTGTACGTCGGGTCCCTGGCGGAGCACATCGAGGACGGGCTGTTGAGGGCGATTTTCGAGAACTGCGGGCCCATTGAAACCGCCAAGGTCGTGCGGAACCCCGACATGACGCCAAGAGGGTTTGGGTTCGTGAAATTTAGCGACGCCGAATCAGCGCAACGCGCGGTCGCTTCGATGCACGGCGCACAGGTGGAAGGCCGGCGTCTCAAAGTGAACGTCGCGGGAGAAAAGGCTGCTGCAGCAACGTGGGATTTCAAGGCCACCACGAGACCGCCATACATGGCATCGGGGTCCCATTTCGGAGTGGGAGCGCCGCCCGGGCCGCCGGGGATGGGGGCACCTCCGCAGGGGATGGGGGCGCCACACGGCGGAATGGGGATGCTGCACGGCGGCGGGTTCATGCCTCCGCCGCCGCCGCCCGGGAACCTCGGGGGCTTCGCCCCCCCGCCTCCGCTGGTCATGGGGATGGGCGTGAACGTGCCTCCCCCTCCCCCGTTTGGCATGGGCGGCGGCGGGCACGTGGGTCAAATGGGTCAGGGTCACATGGGTCAAATGAACGCGCCCCCCGTACAAATGGGGTACCCGCAAATGCAAACGGGCGGGTACCCTCCCAACCTGAACGTCCCGCCGCCCCCCCCCGCGATGGGTGGCGGCGGGTTCCCCAACGTACCCCCGCCGCCGCCCACGGACGGCAGCGCGGGCGTTCCACCACCTGGGTGGGGACACCAGCCAGTTCCTCCGCCGCCGCCGCAGTTCGCACACTCAAACGTCCCGCCGCCGCCGCCGGTCTCCATCGGCGACGTCCCGCCGCCGCCGCCGCCGAGCGAAACACAAGGGGACGTCCCGCCGCCGCCGCCCGACGGAAACCAAGCCGCGGAGTACGAAAGGTTCATGCAAGAGCTGGGGAAGTAATTTGTAAGGAGTTTGATGTCGAAATAAAGGTACATATCGAGGCATGAAAGGTATCGAGGCATTATGACGGTATCGAGAGGCTTACAACGGTCAATTGATACGAAAGAAGTATTTCAAACCGACTATGCCTCTACCCTAACCCTAAACCCAAATCGACTACGCCTCTAGTTCCCCCGCGAGCTCCTCGTCGCTCAACGTCAAATACCGCACCATTCTCCGCGCTTTCTCGCCTCGGTCGTTCCCGACGTGCGGCATGATGGCTCGCGGCTGGAGAAATTTTACCAATTCTCGCAACTCGGAAAAACTCGAGTGTTCGCTGTAAGGCACCGCGTACTGAATCAGCTGGCCTCTTTTCGACCGTTTCGTCCCCCGGTCGTTTTTCTTTGTCTGCGTGAACGTCCACCCTGTTGGTTTGAACGCCACGATGGTGTCGTACCTGTTTTTGTAATACTTTTTGATGAGTTTCATTCGGTCGAAGGACGTGCTTCCCATGGGGACGACGTGAAGGTTCGTGGCCGTGTCGTCGCTCGTTATCAGTCCGCGCTCCTCTATGGTTAAACAGTCACCCAAGGCGTCCAGAACCTTCTTCTTCTGTTTCCCCACGTACAGCTTCTTCTGTAACGCCTCGGCGGCGGTGAAGAAAACCTTCTCCTTCCCGATGGTGTAGGTTCCGAAAAGGAACAGCACTTTCGGGTTGTGGTTCTCGGCTAAAACGGCGTCGCGCACGTTCTTAAGCATCTCGGTTTGTTTGGGAAACGCGTGCTGCGATGAGTAAAACAAAGTGTCAGTCCCGAGTCTTGAGTATGGGTTTGTAACAGTTACCAGTAAACAGTCGTTAGATTTGGGAAAGGCCCTATGCGTACCTTCGGGTCGCAATACGTGGTGTCCAGCATCACCGAGGGTTTTTTGGCGCTCAGCGCTTGAAGGAGTGGACAGTTAAGCATCCCGGAATGGAAGCGGCAATCCCCGGTGGCAAGCACCGGGCCGTTTTGGTAACTCGTTGCAACACTCGTTCCAGAACCGTTTCCAGAACCGTTCGGAATATCGTCAAAAATGATCATCACCGCGCCCGGGCAGTGATTCGCGTCCACGAAGGTTACAGATACGCCTTCCACCTTGAACGGTCTGCCGACATCAACGACTCGCAGGCGTTCTTTCTGGATCCCGAGTTTCACGATACACAGCTCCGCGGTTGGTCGTGAGCACCAAATTTTACACCCCACACCTGGCGTACTTTTCGTCAAGCCTTTGTAGTGATCCGCGTGGAAGTGCGTGAGGAACCAGTTTGTGCACCAAGGTTGGTTTCCCGAACTTCCAGACCCAAAACTACCACCCCCGCCGTGCGTTTTCCCGTACCCAAAGAATCCGTCCACGATGAACTTCGTGCCTGGAACCCGGATCCAGGGAGGGGGCGGGGGGCACGTCTCCGAGGAGGGGGTGTATCGGCGAGGTTGGTGAGCCTGAGAGATAAAGCAGAAAGTGTCAGTCTCGTATGGGCAATCAGTCAGTGGAATGTGGTAAATGGGAAATACTTACCGTCCTGTTTTCTGATTCAGTACCCCGTTCGGATTTTCCCGGTCGCGCGCCGTTTGTATTCCTCATATTCCTCATATTTGGCTTTGGCGGTGGAGGCGAGTTCCGCGAATCCGCGCCCGCTTTCGCGCCGCGCTGAAACACTGGCGCGACCGCGTGAGGAGTACGCGTGGGGTGCCACCCGGCGCCGGAACGCGGTCGCGGTGGTACCGGTGTTTCGGAAGCGACGGTTTTTGTTTGTTCTGTGTCTTTCGCGAAGTCACCAAGAGAAACAACAGGCGCCTCTCCAGCTTTGCGGGTAATAGCGCCGGCTATTCGCTTCCTGTCCCCGAGTGTCCCTATTTCCATCTCAATCAAGTCGTCGTCCGTAAGCCGGCCAAGCTCGTTCCAGGTTATCCGGAACCGCACCACGCGCTCGGCGAAAAAAAGTTGGTCCACGGAAATCGCCCACGCCGCGACAGCGTGCCACTCGCCAATTTGTGTATCGTCGTCCGAATTTATTTCGATAGGACTGTCATCGTCAGGGCTGCCATCGCGCCAATGCGCGTCGCCATCTAGGCACGCGTTGACGTGCGCGACCCGTGCTGCGTCGGTGTCCGCCACGTCGTTGAGCGGTTGAAAGCAAACCGGGCACGTCGTGACGTCGACGTTTTCGTGGGTCTCATCGTCCCTTTCCAACGCGCGTACAACGTCGTCCTCGTCTTCGTGGTACAACTCCGCCACGGACAGGGGTAACAGTTCTTCGTAGTCCGTTTCGGGGGGCTCGTCGTCGGATTCGGGGGACGCCGTGTTGCCGTCGCGACGGCGCGTGGCGTCGCCCTCGCACTCGCTCTCGCGTTGTGGTCTTTTCTCTCCAACACGAGGTACGTCCCCCACCACGCCCGACCCCGCACAGGTATTGCTTCGATCCCAAAGCGCGCCCCCCCCCGGAGGTGGTGCGTCGTGATTCCACACCCCGGCCATGCCCCGCGTCGCGCCGCAGGCGCGCGGACAAACACAAACGCGCGCGCGACTCTAGCTGTCGTCGGGTCCGAGATTGCGTTTGAATCTGGAGAGGGACAAAAAGAGTGGAAAGATGTCCCCTGGGGAGATTGTGGGGAGATTGTATTGCCTGCTACGTCTCTATCTACTCGTCCCCATCCCCCTCCAGCAGCGCCTTGCCCTTCGCCAGGACTCCCCGGAACGTGCACTGGTGGCTCTTGCGCTGCGCTTCGAACAGCCGTTGCTTCAGTTCGCGGTCCTGATCCGTGTCCGCGGCGAAATCCTCCGGTTCGCCGTATTCGTCCCCGTCTAACGCTTCGCGCGGGAAGGAAAGCTTTGGAAGTTTTTGTTTTTGTTTTCCATCGTTGTGTTCAGCGCTCTCGTCGTCGCTCGAGTCCCATTCACTCTTTGTGTCAATCTTTTGACCTGAAACGCCACCTCCACTCGTCTGGGGTGCGGCCACGGCACCAGCGTCACCTCCACTAACACCACCACTCAAGCCGCCCGCGGTGTCGATATCCCGCAGCCGGTTCGCCACGTCGTCCATGTCTTTTTCACTCTTTTCCGCCTTCTTTTCCCCGTCAACCCCACCCTCGTCCATCGGGTCCTCGAAAAGCTCCCGTGGAGGGCTCGCCCACGGCGTGTCGATTTCGTCGATGGTCATCTTCGCGCTTTTGTTTGTTTCGTTGAACATCAAGTTCGCCTCGTTCCAGACGATGGTTTTGCGTTTCCCAGGCGACAGAACGGGGGGGGGGGGGAGCGCGGTGCTGGTCATCGTGAAGGAGTGGAGTGCCGCTTGAACGTCGACACACGCAAGAAGTTCAACAATTGTGTTTTTTTGGTTTCGCCGATGGTGGTCGCCCCTTCGTTCACGACGCAGTTGGTGCGTCCGCGCGACACGTTTCGGGTTTCGGAACGGCCTTCAACGCGTGCCACGAACCGACCGCGGGTACGCAAACGCGGGGTCCGTGCGTGGGGGTGTGCAGAAGGGCGGTTGGTCCGGAAGCAGATCCAGTGTCGTCTGGAAAATTCTCTGACAAGTCTACGGAGTATGAAGCCTCGGCACTTTGGTAGATTGAAATGCCACGTATGAGACCGGTCTGAAATTTTGGAAAAATACCCTCTTTGTGGGGTGTCACAACGCGCGTGCGCGTCAGGGTACGCCGCCCCCTGTCTCGCCGTTCGAGCCAGCTGTTCGTGGGGCCATCCCCGGGCGACGTGCCGCGTAGATTTCCCGTGTGCGGTCTTGCGGGTCGTTTTCTGGGGGGGTTGAGCAGTTCCAATTTGAGATGCCATGATGACCTCACATGGTTTGAAAGGGTTTGATCGCAAACGTGTTTGCGATAGAAATTGCGATCAAAAACGTTATACTTTTCAAACCCATTTGAAAATCCCAATCTACCAAAGTGGCGAGGCTTTTACTCCGTGGTGGAAATACCCTCATCGGCAGTCGGGCAGTCGGGTCGACTGCAGAAGCTCTTCAAAAATACTTCCAAAGAATACTCTCGACGACGACCTCTCGACGACGACCTCTCGACTACGAGTCATAAATATGGTCCCCTACACATAAATCAAACCTCCACCTCCTCCCCCCCTGCCGCACCCCGTGTCTCCGCGATCGCCACTCCAGCGCTCCCCCCAAGTTTCCACACCCGGTCCACGGTGTCGAAAAGCGACACGGTCGCGCTTTCCGCTTGTGAGGTGAGCAGCACGGTTTTTTTATCAAGCGACCGCAGTGCCGCCGCCACCCGCGCGATACCTTCGGAGTCCAGGTGTTGTAACACCTCATCAAGCACCAAAAGGTCGCACGTAACACCCCCCCGGCTCATCGCCAGGTCCGCGTGCGCCAACGCTAACGCGAGGGCACACCTTCGGCGCTCGCCCCCGCTGAGTTGCCGCAACGATCGCGCCACGCGTTCGCCGTCCGGACGGTGCGCGTGGATCACGCGCTCGATCTTCTCCGCGGATTGCGCGCCGGCGGTTACGAAGCAGTCATCTGACTGGGAATCATCCTGGTCAGATAAGTCATCGAGCTCGTCGTCGTCCACTTCTTCGTCCACGTTCTTTTTCGACGTGCTTTTCTTTTTCTTGTGACTAACATCACTCGCACCCGCTAGCCGAAGTTCCATGGTGATCGCGCCGCCCGTGAGCGACTCCATGTACGCGCCCGTGCGTTCGCTCAACTCCAAAAGTGCGCCTTCGAACAGGTACGACTGAATCCCCTTGGTGCCGAAAACGGTGTCGGTTCTTTTGTATATCGTCAAGTTTTGTGTGTCCGTTGCGGATTCCGCGCGTTTCCGTTCCAGATCACACAGCTCAGCGTCGACTTGCGATTGCAGCGTCGTGCACTCCATCCAATGCGGATTCTGGTTCTGGTTTTGTGACTGGTTTCCGGAAGTATCCAACAATCGCGTCGCGTCCTGCAAAACCCGCAAACTCCGCTCCGCGTCGCCAACCGCGGTTTCCGCGTTTCGCACCGCGGACGCGCCGCCGTCCGCGTCTATGGGCAAACAGTCTTGGGGTTGTGTAGGTTGATTCTGTTCAACAGTTTTACGGAAAAAAACGACTGCGTCGAGAAAGATATCGATGCGCGTCACGACGCTCGCCACGACGACTGCGTTGACGCGCTGGTTTTTAACTTGTTGCAGTTTCAGCGAAGCGTTCCTCGCCGCGCTCGCGGTTCGCTCCGAGTTTTGTCGAGCCGACTCCCGGAACGTGCGCGCGGCTTCCGATAAATAAAAGAAAGTGTCAGTCTCTCGTAACGTGTATTACGTAAACAGTCAGAGGTAATATTTCCTTCTGGTACGAGTATGGGCAAACAGGGAGGCCGGGATTTGGGAAAGCCCCAACACGTACCTTCCGAGTTCTCGCGTAGCAACTGAACAACCTCGTTATACGCGAAATCACCTGAATTCAGGGACTCGAGAAGCCCCACGTGTCTCTGTCTCGCCGCCGTCGCGTCCTCCACCAACTTCGCGGCCGTGTCTTTATGTCGGAGAGGGTCAATCGGCTGCAAACACCGGTCGCAAGTCCCCATGGAAGGCGTTTCGTGGGCGGTATCAAAACATTTGGAATCGTCGTCAACTCCAGAGCGAGCTGGCGTGGAGAACCCGCCCACGCCTTGGAACGCGCCCACGGCGGCGTGCGCCGCGGCGGCCACCGCGCGTGCCTCGGCTTCCGCGCTTCGGTTCGTTTGCCCGGCGACTCGCAAGGTTTCGGCTTGGAGTTCCAGGGCGGCGGCGCGTTGGGCGAAATACGCCTCGCTTTGTTTCGGTGCGCCACCGTTTGACCCGTTACTCGTGGACTCCCCAGTTAACTCCTCGTTACTCGTTACCGTCTGTTGTTCCCACATCGCCCGTTCCGTGGACATCGCCGTTTCCACCGCCGTTTGCTCTACAACCGCCCACGCGTGGTCCACGGCAATCAACGCGGCGCGCGCGTCTGCGCACTTCTCCGCTGAGCTTTGACAAAACCCCCTCGCTTCGTCAACCGCGCGGCGCAACGCTTGCTCCCTTTGCGTCTCCGTAACGTCCCACCTGTCTCTCATTTCAATCGCTGAAGAAAGTCGCGCACTCGAGCGACGCACGTACGCCTCGCGCGCGGACAAATCCGCCAAAGACGCGTTCACCTTTTTCCGCGCGTCGCTAACCTTTTTTTTCGAAACCTCCTGGCACGATTAACAAGAAAGGGTCAGTCTCTCAGACCATGTGTATGAGGGATTGGTATGAGTGAACAGTCAGGGTAATAGTCCGAGGGAATGCGCCTTTCTGGTCGTAATAGTCCATTCGCAGGACGAGTATGGAGGCGGAACGTGGTGATTGGGAAATACGTGCCTTCGCCAAAGACCAGGTCTCCGCCTCCACCAGCTCGCCGAGCGCGCTTTTCAGCGCCCCGTCGTTCGCGTCCAACAAGGACCCCACGGTGTGCTGGCCGTGAAACGCCACCCGGCCTATGATGGACGCGCCAAGGTCGAGGTTGATCGCGGCTTGCGTCAACCGCGAGTCCGCTAACGTTTTATCGAAACCGTCCAATTGGTACGTCAGGGAAACCACTTTTGTGCGCGAAACGATTCTAGTAACCTCAAACGCCTTGCCGTTCACGGTCCCACCGACGGTAACAACCGCCTTCGCTGACCCGTCACTCACCACGTCCGTCTTCGTTAAACTCTTTTGGCTTCCCTGATCGATTCGCGAATCAGTCTTACCAGTCAGCGCCCACATCGGAGCCATCACCAGCGTGGTTTTCCCGGCGCCGTTGCTATCCGAGCACCGGTCGTTTCGGTTATCGCCAACCACCGCGCACACCCCGCGGTTTCGAAGCGGGTAACACGTTTTGTTTGAAAAAGCCCCGAACCCCTGCACCGTGACACGGTGCAGGGAGACGTGTTTCTGGGTGCCGTCTGCGTTCTGCATTTGCAACGACGCGACCGAGGTTCCGTCGGCGTCGGCGCGTTTCGCGATGCCGGCGGCGACGTCGCGCAGAATTTCCTTGCCGAACTCCGCCACTTCGCGCGGCAAATCGGCGGCGACGCAATACGCGTCGTACAAACCGTTCGGGCCGAGTTCCTCGGCAAGTGGAATCCTAGCGGGTCGTGCGACCTGTTCGTAGGTTATTTCCACCTCGATGCCTTGTTTCATCGCGTCCGCGATTGCGGCGCACGCGGGGCTTTCCGCGTTTTCGTCGTCCTTTTTAGTTTTCTTCACAACCGACCCCCCCAACCCGATCGCGCTTGACAACGGCAACGTCCACCGCACGCAATCGCCCGCGCGCGCGTCTTGTGGAAGGACACCAAGTTCTCCCGTGACGGAAAAGTGTCGCGGGCCGATATCGAGGGGGATTAGGGATTTTTT
>Ga0114995_10001374_pt1 | contig 17209 bp, 19 predicted proteins | sample ArcticOcean_MG_C_11_FD_87038 | JGI IMG/M metagenome (GOLD analysis project Ga0114995, IMG submission 87038) | Marine microbial communities from western Arctic Ocean - ArcticOcean_MG_CB2_154 | ecosystem: Environmental > Aquatic > Marine > Oceanic | place: Arctic Ocean: Canada Basin | collected... | reverse complement strand
TATTTCTATGAGGTTTCTTATTTTCTTTTTTTCTTTCTTATCTTTTATTTTTTTGTTTTCATCTTCACACTCTTTCCAAAAAGATGAAAAGTTCACTTTATCTTTTTCAAAATCTTGTGAAATTATTGGGGTAAATTTTTTTATAATTTTATTATCTAAGTTAAGATTTACTTTTTCAAAGTGATCTTGAAAAAATTTAGTATTCATAATTTGTCCCTATTTATTTTTATTAAAAAGTTTTTTTAATAGAATTCATTGTTTCTAAAAGAGCTTTTTGTATAGGTTCTTCTAAAGAGCTGTGCCCAGCTTTTTCAACAATTTGTAAAGTTGCATTTGGCCATGCGTTAGCAAGGTCATATGCACTTTCAGGAGGACATATTGCATCGTACCTTCCTTGGATAATGTGTCCATTAATATTTTTAATGTTATGAATATTCTTTAGAAGCTGCCCTTCTTCTAAGAATAAATTATTTACAAAATAGTGAGCTTCAATTCTTGCTAAATTTAATGCCATTTGTATGTCTACAAACTCTTCAGACACAGAAGCATTAGGCAGTAAAGTAGAACAGTTTGCTTCATATCTCGCCCATGCAACTGCAGCTTCACCATTAATTTTAGGGTCATTGTTTATTAATCTTTTGTAATAAGATGATAATAGTTCTTTTCTTTCATCTTTGGGCAAAAAAGAATTAAATCTATCCCAATATTCTGGAAAAATATTTTTAATTCCATGTAAAAACCATTGTACCTCTTTTTTCCTGCAAAGAAAGACTCCTCTTAATACAATGCTCAAAACATTATCTGGTTGGTCTTGAGCGTAGGCTAAAGATAATGAGGATCCCCAGCTTCCACCAAAAACTATCCATTTTTCAATTTTTAAAAATATTCTTAATTTTTCAATATCTTTTATAAGGTCTTGAGTTGTATTATTATCTATACAAGCTGGGGGAGTAGACCTACCGGCCCCTCTTTGATCAAAAATAATAATATTATAATATTTTGGATCAAAAAAACGTCTTAAATATATGTTTCCGCCAGCACCAGGACCTCCATGAAGGGCTAAAACAGGAATTCCTTTTTTATTACCACTCTTTTCCCAGTAAATTTTATGAATATTATCAACTTCTAGTAGCCCATATTCATATGGTTCAATGTGAGGAAAAAGATCTAGCATTATCACCCTAATTAAATAAATTTAATATTTATTTAAGAATAATTTAGTTTATTTGTTATATTTTTACTACATATATGTTTATATATTTGACTATATTGGACATGATAAAATGTTAAATTATAATTTACGTACAAAAATTTTTATAAATTCTCAAGACAATATAGGTAATTTAGTGGCGTTATTAGGCCCCACAAATACTGGAAAAACATATTACGCTATTAATCGAATGACTAAATTCTCTTCAGGAATTATAGGGTGTCCTTTGAGGCTTCTAGCAAGAGAAGTCTATGATAAATTAGTTAAAAAAAAAGGCTTATTAAATATAGCTTTAATAACAGGGGAAGAGCGAATAGTTCCAGATGGCGCAAAATATTTTGTTTGCACAGTGGAAGCTATGCCAAAAGATATAAGAGTAGATTTTGTTGCAATAGATGAGGTCCAACTTTGTAGCCACAATGATAGGGGCCATATATTTACAGACAAAATCTTAAATGTTAAGGGGGAGCAAGAAACTATGTTTCTTGGTTCGGACAGTTTAGAAATTTTATTAAAGTTTATATACCCTTCTATAATTATCAAAAAAATGAAACGTTTTTCTAACCTGCAATATACGGGAAAAACTAAATTACATAGAATGCCTAGAAGGTCAGCAATTGTATCTTTTTCTATTAATGATGTTTACGAAATAGCTGAATTAGTAAAACGAAAACATGGAGGAACAGCTGTTGTTTTAGGTGCGCTCAGTCCTAAGACAAGAAATGCACAAGTAGAATTATATGAATCAGGTGAAGTTGATTATCTAGTTGCAACTGATGCAATAGGTATGGGGTTAAATATGGATATTAATCATGTATCTTTTGCAAAAGTAAATAAATTTGATGGAAGAGTAACTCGCCCTTTGACTACTTCTGAATTAGCGCAGATAGCAGGAAGAGCTGGAAGATACAAAAGTGATGGTACTTTTGGGGCTACAGCAGGCTGCTTAGATTTTACACAACATATGGTTAATTCTATAGAGAATCATGTTTTCCCTCACATTAATACCATGGTATGGAGAAATAGTTCGCTCGATTTTTCTTCTTTAAGGGATCTATTAAGAAGCTTAAGTATTATGCCTAGCAAGCCATATTTAATGTTAAGTCCAGAAGCAGAAGATGAAAAATTATTAAAAGTTTTATCTAAAAATAAAGATATTATTATTAGGCTTATTGGAAAAAAAGAAATAAAATTATTATGGGAAATATGTTCTATTCCTGATTATAGTAAAAATTTTGATGACTCACATTCTAAACTTCTAGAAGAAATTTTTTTGTTTATTATAGATAAAGGAACAATTCCTGAAAATTGGGTGAATAAAAAACTTAATGAGCTAAATAATATTAAAGGTGAGTTAGACCTTATAAGTACTAGGTTGTCTAACGTTAGAACATGGAATTATATTTCTAATCACAAAAACTGGATTAATAAAAAAAGTGAATTAGGGGCTAGGGCAAGATATATAGAGAATAGATTATCAGATGCTTTACATCTAGGTTTAGTAGAAAGATTTGTTGATTATAAGATGGCAAAATTTTCTAAACATTTGGGAGGTGAAAGTGATTTAATAGCCAGTGTTTCTAAAGATAACTCAGTTTTGGTTGAAGGGCATTTCATAGGCAGAATAGAAGGGTTTAATTTTATTAATGAAGTTTCTAAAAATATAGAAGATAAAAAAGAGGTTTTAAAAGTAGTAAGAAGAACTTTATTTAAAGAATTAAAAAATAGAGTAAACCAATTTCATATTTGTGATGATAAAGATATTACCTTAGATAAAAACATGAATATCTATTGGAAAAAATATTTATTAGCTAAATTAATTAGTGGGCCTTCAGTTATTAAGCCTAGAATTTATATACAAAATTTTATTTTATTAGATGACCTAGATAAAAATATAATTAGAAAAAGGTTAGTATTATTTTTAAAAAAAATGATTAATAATAGCATTAACCCTTTGATAATACTAAGTGCAAAATTTAAAGAAGGCAAAGTTAGAGGTTTAATATACCAACTTAATGAGTCTTTAGGCGTTATTCAAATTTCAAAAATAAAAGAATTAGTTAAGGCCCTTTCCACAAAAGATAAAGAGATACTTATCAACTCTGGAGTAAAAATAGAGGAATTGTTTATATGGGTCCCAAAACTTTTCGAAAACAACCAGGCACAATACTTCTGGTATTTAAGACAGGTGTTTTTTGAAGTTAAACATAGAGAGCCTTATCCTGCTATAGAGAAGCCAATTAATTTAAAAAATTCTTCTAAAGAATTAATTTATGCAAACGAATTTATATTAATAGGAGATAGTTATTATCATGTTGAGCTTATAGAAAAAATAATGGCTAAGTTTAAATCTATTATGAGTTCTCACAACATATTTTTTTTAAATAAAAAAAATATGACTATATTGAATAGAAATTTTAACATCACACGTAGTCAATTTATATTTTTTTTGAATAAATTAAATTATGAGAGAGATAAAATAAATCCAGTTAAGTACACCTTGAAAAATAAAAAAGAAGCATCCAAAGATTTGGTATTAAAGAATAAAAATTCTCCCTTTTCTGTATTAAAGAATCTTAAAATTAATTAAAATCGTGTCTAGATAAAATATAAATTATGTGTTAATAGGCATAATCTAATAGGAATTCATTCAATCATAATTGTTATTGGTGAATCTTATATATTATAAATTATATGTTGGAGTATATTATGTTTGCTTCCTTTAAAAATATTTTTAAAAACACTGATGTGGATTCTAAAGATTCTAATGACGATTATAAGATTGCCTGTGTTGCAATATTATGTGAGGCCGCATCAATGGATGGTGTATTTGATGAAAAAGAAAAAGCACTTATATTGGTTTTAATTCAAAAACAATTTAATTTGGATTTGGAACAGGCTAATAAGGTTTTATCAGAAGGTAAACAATTAGCAGAAAATTCAACTCAATTATATGGTTTCACTCGGACTATTAAAGAATCTTGGGAGTTGGAAAAAAGAATTAGATTGCTTGAGATGTTATGGGAATTAGCATATGTTGACGGAGAATTAAATGCTGCTGAAGATATGCTAATTAGAAGAATTGCTGGACTAATTCATGTCGAAGATAGAGAGAGAATGGAAGCAAAACAAAAAGTTTTAAAAAATATACAGTAAATTTTCTTAGCATTGATTTTAAAGGAGGTATAAAAATGACTTATGTAGTAAATGATGCTTGTATTAAATGTAAATTTACAGACTGTGTGGAAGTATGTCCTGTAGATTGTTTTTACGAAGGTGAGAATATGTTAGTTATAAACCCTGATGAATGTATAGATTGTGGAGTTTGTGAGCCTGAATGCCCTGCAGAAGCCATTTTACCTGATTCAGATTCTGGAGCTGATAAATGGCTTGATTTAAATGCAACGCAGTCAAATATTTGGCCTAATATTACAGAAAAAATAGATCAATTAAGTGATGCTGAAGATTATCAAGGGATGGAAAATAAATTCGAAAAATTCTATTCTGATAAACCAGGCAAATAATTTTATTAAATTAAAAATTTGAGAGCAATTATGGATACTATCGAAAGTACATACGAAATAGGTGATTGGTTAATATATCCTAAACATGGTTTAGGTAAGGCTGTAAGTTTTGAAACACAGACAATTCTTAAAAAGAAAGTAGATTTTTTAGTAGTTTTTTTTGAACAGGAGAGGATGACTTTAAGAATACCTACCAATAAAGTAGATAAATTGGGTCTAAGATCTATTTGTGAGAAAGATGAGTTGAAGAAGGCACTTATTGCTTTGAAAGGTAAAGCTAGAATTAGAAAAACTATGTGGGCTAAAAGAGAAAAAGATTATAAAGATAAATTAGATAAAGGTGACCCTGTTTCTGTCGCAGAAGTGCTGAGAGATTTGTATAGAGGAGAAGGCGACCCTGAGCAGTCTTATAGCGAAAGGCAGTTATACGAGTTGGCATTAGGGCGTTTTGCTCGTGAAATGGTCGCAGTTAGCGGCAGTTCTTTAGATGAAGCTATAAAAAAAACTGAAACAAACCTTAAAATTAACTAATTGATGAAAGGTATTTTATATGAGCAACTATAAATCAAATGCTCATACAGATTATGAAAAAAAAATATCTGACAACAATAATAGAATCCATAATTTAGGATCATTTGAAAGAGTCTGGGTGGTCGGAGCCGTAAGAGGCAAGGCAGAGGCATTTAAAAGTATTTGCAGCCAAATTTTAGATAAAAGCAAATTAAAGGATAGGTTGGTTCTCACAGGCAATTTATTAGGCAATAATAAAAATAAAAATAATGAATCAAAAGCAGTTATTGATATAGCGCTTAAATTAAGATCTGTATTCATGTCAAACAATTCTTTTGACATTAATGATGTTGTCTTTTTAAGAGGTTGTTTTGAGGAGCTTTTAGATAAATCTAGAGAGCTTCACATGTCTCCTAACCCATTAGAATTGGTAGATTGGATGTGTGGTAAAGGATTAGATAAAATTTTAGAGTCATACGGTATTTCTTCGTCATTATTATATCATGCAGCCAGAGACGGGGCATCTGCATTATCTAGAGCATCTGTAGAAATCCATAGGGCTATAGATAGTAATCCTGGACATTCTAACTATATGTCGTCATTAAAACGTTTAGCATATAATGAAGAAAAAACACTTTTGTTTGTTTCTGCTGGGTTATCTAAAGATAGGCCTATAGAGGCACAAAGTGATGAGTTATGGTGGGGCGGTGGATTTTCTAACTTAGATGAGCCTTACAGAGATATGGTTAGGCTGATTAGAGGATTTGATCCAAAAGAAAAAGGTATTGCATCAGGAAAATTTGGTGTTACTTTAGATGGGGGAGAAGACCAAGTATTTGCTGCACTATTTGAAAAAAATGGTCAATTATTAGAAACAATTCAAAATTAGTTGTAATAAATTTAGTCAGATATTCTACATAATTTTTTACTTTTGGTTTTATATTCTTTTTCTATTAAAAAATTTTTAATTTTTAATTTTAATTTAGTAATTGCTGCGGCTTCAATTTGCCTTACTCTTTCTTTACTAATATTAAGTTTCTTGCCAATTTTTTCTAACGTCATAGGAGATTCACACATATGACGAGAATTTATTATAATTTTTTCTCTCTCGTCTAAGGCTTCTAAGGCTTTAGTCAGCCATTTCTTTTTTCTTAATTTTTCATCATTTTTTATAAAGACATCTTCAATATTTTCTTGGCTATTATCAACTAAAAAATTTTGCCATTCTTCTAAAGTATCATTATTTAAAGGGGTATTTAAAGACGCATCTCTTTTAAGAATATGATTCTCTCTATCAGAAATAAATTTTTCTTTTACACCTAATAACCTTGCTATGTTTTTTCTTTCTTCATGATTTACTTCACCATTAATTTTAAAACGTCTTAGATTAAAAAATAATGATTTTTGAGCTGAGCTGGAGCCAGTTTTTACTATGGACCAATTTTTTAAAACATATTCTTGAATAGTAGCTCTTACCCACCACCTTGAGTATGTGGAAAACCTTAAATCTCTATCTACATCAAATTTTTCAATTGCTAATAAAAGACCAATATGTCCTTCTTGAACCAGATCAGTAAAAGGTAAACCATAATGCTTAAATTGTGAGGCAATCCTAATAACTAATTTAGTATATGACAATATTAGCTTTTCTAAGGCTTTAGCATCTTTATTATTTTTCCATGATTTAGTAAGTGACTGCTCCTGTTCCTTTGAAAGTAAAGGAGAGTTCATGGAATCTGAGAAAAATTTTTTCTCTACCTGAAGATAATTACTAGTTTTTTCATTCATATTAATAGCTCCAATCTGCCCCTACAAAAGATACGCAGAAAAAGTTATTATAGATGTATGAATATTTAGTTGTGATATACTATATTAATTTAAAATTAAATTTTTAATAGGAATATAATTATGGATAATAAAGATTTAGAACATAGACCTGAAGAAATTAGAGCGGATCAACAATTTCAGGAATTAAGACAGATCTTAAATAAAGCTATAAAGTCTTCAAATGGGTGGAAAAAAATATTATCAAATATTAAACCAAATGATATTACAAATAAAAAAAGCCTAGAAAAAATTCCAATAACACGAAAATCTTCATTATCTTTATTACAGAAAAATTATCCTCCTTTAGGTGGCCTTTCTACTATTCCAGTAAATAAATTTAAGAATCTATTTGTTTCTCCGGGACCAATATATGAACCAGGAGGATGTGATGATTTTTGGAGAATGTCTCGTGCCATGAGTGCCGCTAGTTTTAGTAAAGGAGATACAGTATATAATACATTTGCTTATCATCTGACTCCTGCTGGAGAAATGATGGAGCAAGGCGCAAATAAAATAGGGGCATGTGTGATTCCTGGAGGAGTTGGAAATACAGAGCAACAAATTATAGCCATTAGTAATCTAAAGCCAAATAGATATGTAGGTACCCCCTCTTTTTTAAAAACTATTTTAGAGCAAGCTAAAGATAAAAATATTGATGTTTCATCTTTAAAAACTGGTTTAGTAGGAGGGGAAGCTTGCCCACCTTCTTTAAAAAAATTATTAAGTGAATTAGGATGTCCTGTTCTTCAGTCATATGGAACTGCAGATTTAGGTTTAGTTGCTTATGAGACTTGGGATAGCGAAGGCATGTTTTGTGATGAAGGTGTGATAATAGAAATTGTAAAGCCTGGTTCAGACGATGTTTTACCTGATGGAGAGGTTGGAGAAGTCATTGTTACAACTTTAAACCATGATTATCCTTTATTTAGATTCGCAACCGGCGATTTATCTGCAGTAATAACAGAGAAAAGTAAATGTGGTAGAACGGCTATGAGAATAAAAGGTTGGATGGGAAGAGCAGACCAAACGACTAAAGTAAGAGGCATGTTTGTTAGACCAGAGCAACTTGCAAATTTATCTAATAAAATCAAACAAATATCTAAGTTGAGATTAATTATCGGTAATATTAATCACAAAGATACTTTAAAAATATTGGTTGAACTCTCTGATGTTAGCAGTGATATTTCTAATAGAATAATAGATGAAGCTAAAGCTGAATTAAAACTTAGGGCAGATGTTGAAATTGTTGAAAATGGTAAAATACCTAACGATGGTTTAGTAATAGAAGACACAAGAACTTATGAATAATATGTTAGGCGAGTAATTGGATAAAAATTTTTTAATTCAAGCGCAAGGTTTATCTTTTGAACGAAGTGGGCGAATAATTTTTTCTTCTGTAAATTTATATTTAGAGGAAGGGCAAATTATCTTTATTAAGGGTAAAAATGGATCTGGAAAAACATCATTATTAAGATGCTTGGCTGGCTTTTCTCCAATAACAGGTGGAAAAATATTATGGTATGATAATGAAATATTACCTGCTTTTTATTCAGAAGAACCCCTAGTTGCATGGTTAGGTCACTTAGATGCTATAAAAGGATCACTAACTGTTAAGGATAACCTATTATTTTTTGCTAAAATATGGTCAGTAAAATTAAATACGCTTAACAAATATATAAAAAAACTATCCTTTGAAAAATTCATGAACTTTCCTGCCTCTTGGCTTTCGGCAGGTGAAAAAAGAAGACTAAGTTTATTGAGACTTTCTTTTTGCCCAGCTAAAGTTTGGATTTTAGATGAGCCATCAACTTTTCTGGATAGTGATAATCGTGAAATTTTAATAGATATAATGAACACACACCTAAAAAATAAAGGTGCAATAGTATGCGCAACGCATGATAATTTAAAGATATCCAATTCCTTAGAATTAACTTTATAAATATTAAATAATTCCATTTACTAAAAGAGAAGATATATTATTAAGTATGAAGAAATTTTATAGATTAATTTTAAGAGATATACATTTAGTAATTAAAGGCTCAAGTGATGCTGGTGCTGCTTTATTATTTTATTTATTAGCTATTATAATGTTTCCTTTATCTTCAGGCACTGAGGCCACGTTGTTAACAAGTATTGCAGGGGGATCAATATGGGTGGCAGCCTTATTTTCTTCTTTACTATCTTTGGATCGTTTATTTAGGTCTGATTTTGAAGATGGGTCGCTAGAACAATTAGTTTTATCAGGAATGTCATTAGAAACTATTGTTATATCTAAATGTTTTGCCCATTGGCTAACAACTGGACTGCCTATAGTTATTCTTTCTCCTGTTCTGGCTCTAATAATAGGGCTAGATTTTTCTTATTGGTGGATATTGTGTTTAACTCTTTTATTAGGAACTCCATCTCTTACCTTAATAGGTGCTACTCCTGCAGCTTTATCTTGCGCAATAGGAAAAGGAGGGGTATTAACAGCACTAATAATATTACCTTTAATGTTACCTGTTTTAATACTGGGTTCAGGAGCAATTAGTGCGGAGATTTCAGGCTTGGGAGGATTTGGACATATATATGCTCTAGCAGCAATACTTCCTATTTCATTAGTAGCAGTCCCATTTTTAGCTTCTAAGGCTTTGCGCCTTGGATGGGAATAAGAGAATACGCATGCAAAATATATTTAATTTTTTAGCTAACCCATCACGATTTAGACTTTTTTCGCAAAAAGTGTATCCTTATACATTATTTATTATGTTTACATTTATATCTTTAGGCCTTTGGTATAGTTTGTTTAATTCCCCGCCAGACTATCAACAAGGAGAAACAGTTAGGATAATGTATGTTCATGTTCCTGCAGCATGGATGGCAATGATGGTTTATCTTTCCATGACAATAATGAGTGTTTTTGCTCTTGTGTGGAGGCACCCTTTAGCTGATATATTATCTAAATGTAGCGCACCTATTGGTGCAAGCTTTACACTAATTGCTTTAGTAACAGGATCAATTTGGGGAAAACCTACATGGGGAACATGGTGGGTATGGGATGCTCGTTTAACATCAGTTTTTATTCTATTTTTAATCTATATGGGCCATATAACCTTAGTAAGATCTTTTGAGGACGAATATAAAGGGGCTCGTGCTGGAGCTATACTAACATTAATTGGAGCCTTTAATCTTCCTATTATAAAATTTTCAGTTGATTGGTGGAATACTCTTCATCAACCAGCGAGTGTAATAAAATTAGATGGGCCCACTATACATATTGACATGATGATACCTTTAATTTTAATGGCTTTAGGATTTTTATTTTTTTATTTTTCATTTCTATTGATCAATGTACAAACGGAACTAAATAATAGAAAGCTAAAGAAATTATTTATTCAAAGCTTTAGTGAAGCAAATTAATTATAAATAAGGAGGTAGAATGGAAAACCACTTAATATTTGTATATTCGGCATACTTTTTTACCTTTTTAGTATTAATACTTATTGGGATAAATTTTTTCTTAGTATTTAATAAGTCCAACAAAAAAATTAGTAGTTTTAAGAATAATGTGAAAAACAAAAAATAATATGAATATAGCAAAAATAAAAAGACGTAAAAGGTTATCAATATTATTATTAGGTTTCATAGCGATTAGTATATCAGGTTTTTTAATATTATCGGCTAGCCGTGATTCATTAATATTTTTTTATTCTCCTACTGAGCTTAAAGATAAACAAGAGGTTGTTGGTAAAACAATTAGAATAGGAGGACTGGTAAGAGAAAAAAGTATTAAATTGAAAGAAAAATCAGAGATAGAATTTATAGTTGAAGATGGTGAAAATTATATTTTAGTAAGCTATACTGGAATGTTACCGGATTTGTTTAGAGAAGGCCAAGGAGTAATCTGTGAAGGCAAAATTGGTGAAGATTCAATTTTTATAGCCAATAAAATTTTAGCTAAGCATGATGAAAACTATATGCCACCAGAAGTTGCTGAAGCATTAAAAAAAACTGGAAAATGGAAAGGTAAAGGTGTAAAAAATGATTATTGAATTAGGGCATTTTTTATTAGCTTTAGCTCTTTCGTTATCTATATTTCAATTTTTGGTGCCAGTCTTAGGTGTTAAATTCAATTCTGATAGTATGATGAAGTCCACTTCTATTATAGCTTTTATGAGCTTTATATTGGTGTTATTTTCATTTTTATCTTTAGTTTATGCCTATATTACTTCTGACTTTTCTGTATCTTTGGTAACAAAAAATTCACATTCATTAAAGCCTCTTCTTTATAAAATATCTGGTGTATGGGGTAATCATGAGGGATCTTTATTATTATGGGTATTAATACTAACATTTTATAGTGCGGCTGTTGCAATATTAGGTAGACGTCTTCCTTTAAAGCTACTTTCGCTAGTTTTGTCATGCCAAGGTTTAATAGCAGCGGCATTTATAAGCTTTATTTTATTTACATCTAACCCTTTTGTTAGGGTATTCTTTCCTAATGCAGAAGGTGAAGGTTTTAATCCAATATTACAAGACTTTGGTCTAGCTATACATCCTCCATTTCTATATCTAGGGTATGTAGGCTTATCAGTAACATTTTCTTTTTCAATAGCAGCTTTATTGGTAGGTAAAGTAGATACAATTTGGGTTAAATGGGTTAGGCCATGGACTTTAATAGCATGGGTATTTTTAACTATAGGAATTGCTCTAGGTTCTTGGTGGGCATATAGAGAGTTAGGATGGGGGGGCTGGTGGTTTTGGGATCCTGTAGAAAACGCTTCTTTTATGCCTTGGCTTGCCGCCACTGCTTTATTGCACTCTTCAATAGTTGCAGAAAAAAGAGATACTTTAAAAGCGTGGACTATTTTATTAGCAATTATAGCCTTTTCTTTTTGTTTGCTAGGTACATTTATCGTAAGGTCTGGAGTTCTTGTTTCTGTTCATGCTTTTGCATCAGATCCATCAAGAGGATTATACATTCTTTTATTATTAGTATTCTTTACAGGAGGGGGCTTAGCACTATTTGCTAAAAGAGCACCTTATCTAAAGTCTGGCAGTCTTTTTAAGCCCTTAAGTAGAGAGGGAGCGTTAGTAATTAATAATATAATATTTACTTCTGCCGCTGCGACTGTACTTTTAGGAACATTATATCCAATTTTTATAGATGCTATAAACAATTCAAAAGTTTCTGTTGGTCCGCCTTATTTTGAGGCAGTTTTTATACCTTTAATGGTCCCTGCTATATTATTGTGTGCATTTAGTCCTATGCTATCTTGGAAAAGGGCTATAATAGACAATATTATAGAGAGAATTATTGCTGTATTCATATGTGCTCTATTCTTGGCATCTTTAATTATTATTATACATGGCGGGTCCGCTTCAGCTTTTTTAGGACTCTTTTTAGCATTCTGGCTTATTTGTGGAACATTGTATGAATTTTTTATAAAAGTAGGAATAAAATCTTCTTTTAAAACTTTCATACAAAGAGCATTAAATTTACCTAGATCTGCTTATGGAATGAGTGTTGCTCATATAGGGGTTGCTATATTTATTATCGGTGTAACAGTTTCTAGTGCTTGGCGTATAGATATAGAAAAACCAATAATATTAGGAGAAAAAATAATAGTTAAAGATATAGAATTGACTTTTAAAGATATTAAAAAAGTTGAGGGCCCTAATTGGAATGCAGATAGAGGTGAATTTGAAATCATTACAAGTAATGGAGCTAAATATTTCTTATATCCAGAACGTAGATTCTATCCTGCTTCGCAAGTTAATACTAGTGAGCCAGCAATTATGTCAGGCATATTTTCTGATTTATATATAGTATTAGGAGAAAGTCTTAAAGAGGAAGATAGCTATGCATTTAGAATATACTACTCTCCTTTTATTAGCTGGATTTGGTTCGGCATTCTTCTTATGGCAATGGGTGGAATTTTATCTTTATCAGATAGAAAGCATAGATTAGGCTATGGTTTAAAACAGGTTTAAAATGAAAAATAAGCTAAAATATTTTTATTCATACATTCCATTAATTATTTTTTTTATTTTAGTATTGTTTTTTGCTAGACAATTAATCTTAAAAGAAGACCCTTCTGAATTGCCATCAGTTTTAATAGATGAAAAATTTCCCAGTATAGCCTTATCAGAATTACCAGGCTATAAAGTATTTTCAAATAAAAACTTAATTAACGCAAATGGTCCTTCATTAGTTAATATCTGGTCAAGTTGGTGCGTACCATGTAAAATTGAGCATGAGTATTTAATGAGTATGAGTAATAATATTATCATTTATGGAATTAATTATAAAGATAACAAAGAAGATGCGTTAAAAGTATTAGAGTTAAATGGTAATCCTTTTTATGCTATTGGAGCTGATCGGGATGGAATGCAATCTATTAATTTAGGAGTATATGGTGTTCCAGAAACATTTATTATAGATAGAGAGGGCAATATTAGGTATCGTCATGTAGGTCCAATATTAGAATATGATATGGAAAAAATTATTTTGCCAATTATTAATAAAATTAAACAGGAAAGATTATGATAACTATAATAAAATTTATATTTTGTTTTTTTATTATAGGTAACTCTGTTTTAGCAGATGCTAACACTAAAGTAGCATATGAACTATATGAAGAACTTCGTTGCTTAGTATGTCAAAACCAATCTTTACTGGAGTCTAATGCTCCCTTAGCACTTGATTTAAAAAAAGTAGTTATGGATAAGATAGAATTAGGACAATCAAAAGGCGAAATAAAAAAGTTCTTAGTAGATAGATATGGAGAATTTATTTTATTAAAACCAAAATATTCTATGCAGAATATTTTATTATGGCTTGGGCCAATACTTTTTTTATTCATAGGGTTTTTTGTAACCTTTGTTTTCTTAAGAAAGCAATCTATGTATAAGGCAGAACAGCTTCCTTTAACTAAAGAAGAAGAAAACAGTTTGAAAAAAATATTAGATAATAATGTGTCCTAATGAATATATTTATTTTTATAATAATTTTAATAGCATTATTTTTTTCACTAATAATTCTATATTTTTTAAATAAATCTATAAAAAGTCCGTCAATAAGCGAGGTTAATAATAATATTTTTAAGCTACAGTTTAATGAAATCAGTAAAGACCTTAAAATGGGAGTTATAAAGCAAGAAGAATATGATTTGTTAAAGAATGAGCTTTCTAGAAGAATTTTAAAATATTCTCTAAAAAATAATTTAGAATCAAAAGAAGGTGGAAAAGTAGGAATTTATTTTTTTAAATTAATCTCTGTGCCAATAATTATAATTTCTTCTATAGTTTTCTACTATTCTAATGGACAGCCTAGTTTGCCAGACTTGTCATTATCTTTTAGAGCTGCAAATGGTGTGCCAGAAGTATTTTATCAGAGAGCAATAATAGATATTGATAAGCAAATTACCAATTCAGAAGATAGTGAAGATAGTATAGAATTATATATTTTAAAGGCCAATACATTAAAAGCTTTAAATCAAAATGATCAGGCATTAATTGTTTGGGAATATATTATTAATACTTTTCCAGATAAGGTTGATGCAACAGCATTTTTATCTTACGGGGAAACAATTGTTCAGGGTGCAATTAATAAAGAAAATAAGATCATTATTTCAGGTGTAGCTAAAGAAGTTTTTGAAAATGCAGCCAAATTATCAAGCGTTGACAATGAGGTTGGCGCGTTGGCTAGATTTTATATAGGTCTGCACGCTTATCAAAACGAAAATATTTTATTAGCCAACGATATTTGGGGCTTTATTATAGAGTCTACACCTAATGAGGCGCCATGGAAAAAGCAGCTTGAAGAACAAATTAATCAATTTTCTAATAATAAAACTAATATTCAAGAACAAGAGATTAAATCTATGGTTGAGAGGTTAGATAAGAGGCTTTATGATTCAGATAGTCAGGATGTTATGCAATGGCAAAAATTAGGGCGATCTTACTTAGTACTAGGAGAAATAGATAAATCTAATAAGGCCTATCAAAAGGCCTATGATTTGGATAATAACAATATAGACTCGGCCAAAGGTTTGGCTGAATCAATGCTGCTTAGTCAAAATAATAATAAAAATGTTAATAATAATATTATCATTTTGTTTGAAAATATTCTAAGTAAGGAAGAGAATTATCCACTTGCATTATGGGTCGTTGCAGAGCATGAAATAATATTAAATAATTATAAGAGAGCTAAAAAATTATTAAATAGACTTTTAATTCAGTTGTCTGAAGACTCAGAAGAATATAATTTAGTGCTTAATAAGATTAAAGAAATAAATAATTAAATAGGATAGTTTAACATGAACATAAATATTTCAGTAGTTATCCCTATTTATAATGAGGAAGGTAATATCGTTCCTCTTATAGAAGAGCTGCTTCCAATAGTTGATAAGATTGGAGGAGGAGAAATAATTATTGTAAATGACAATTCAAATGATAGCAGTAAAGATTTGGTTTTAAATAATAAAGGTAGCAATAAGACCAAAATTAAATTATTAAGTCATACAGTGCAATCTGGCCAAAGTGCAGGATTATTAACAGGTATAAAATTTGCCAGTAATAATTTAATTGTTACTTTAGATGGAGATGGACAGAATGACCCAAAAGATATTTTGTCTATGTTGCAAGTTTGGAAAGCGTCTAAAAAAGACAAAGAGTTATTAGTTATTGGTCATAGAGTAAATAGAAAAGATACTTGGTCAAGGCGATACGCATCTTTGTTGGCGTTAAAAGTAAGAAAATTTATACTAAAAGATTCAACACCAGACAGTGGTTGTGGAATTAAAATATTGTCGCGTAATTTATTTTTAAGCTTACCTTATTTTGATCACATTCATAGATTTTTACCTGCTTTGACGAGAAGGCATGGAGGGACAGTAGTATCACATGCTGTTAGTCATAGAAATAGGTTGTCTGGTATTTCTAAGTACAGTAACTTCCAAAGATTCAAGGTGGGGGTAATCGATTTATTTGGCGTTTCATGGTTAATAAAAAGGTCTTCATTTCCAATAAAAGTTATTGTCGAAACTAAAGAAAATTAAATAAAAGGAACAGTGACATGGATAAAAACTTAATGTGGATGATTATAGGTTTTGTGGGACAAGGGTTTTTCTCTGCTAGATTTATTGTGCAATGGATAATGTCAGAAATAAAAAAACAAAGTATTATTCCTCTTGGGTTTTGGTATTTTTCTTTATTAGGTGGGGTCACACTTTTTGCCTATGCTTTATATAAAGAAGACCCTGTTTTTATAGTAGGGCAAGGTGCAGGATTATTGATCTACTCTAGGAATTTATATTTAATAAGAAAGAGAGCTAAAACTGATAAGTCAAAATAAGTTATGTATATAAAAAATTATAACTCCAATTATTATATTGCTTTATTTCTTTTTACTATATTCGTAATAAGAACATTCCTTTGGCAATCGGCTGCTTTAGATTTATCATTTGATGAGGCGCAATATTGGACTTGGTCTCTAAGCCCTGCATGGGGTTACTACTCTAAGCCCCCATTTTTATCATGGTTAATAAAAGGCTTTACATCTTTATGTGGTGATTCCGAATTTTGTATCAGGATGGGGTCTCCTATATTACATTCTTTATCAGCATTTTTTATTGCTTTAACAGCTTGTAATTTTAGTAATAATAAGCATTCAAAGTTTATTGGATTTATTGCGGCATCTATATGGATTTTAATACCTGGTATAAGCTTATCTTCAGGTTTTATAAGTACTGATGTTCCATTGTTGTTTTTTACTTCTTTAGTGCTATGGTCTTTTAGTAAAATTTTACTTAATAAAAAACATTTTATTTATTATTTGATATTTTGTTTATCTCTCTCATTAGGTTTTCTTTCAAAATACGCTATTATTTATTTCATTATTGGCATTATCTTAGCTGTGATTTTAGATAGGTCAATATATAAAAATATAAGAAACAGGTTTTCAAAAAAATCTTTAATTTTAATATTTTCTGGTTTTGTAATAATTATTTTTCAGCATTTAAATTGGAATTATAATAACAGTTTTATAACTGCACAGCATACTTTAGCTAATGCTAATATAGGAGGAGAAGGAAATAGTTTTAAAAATATATTCAAATTCTTTTTTGAGCAATTCTTTGTTTTTGGCCCTTTATCT
>Ga0114995_10001370_pt1 | contig 17226 bp, 15 predicted proteins | sample ArcticOcean_MG_C_11_FD_87038 | JGI IMG/M metagenome (GOLD analysis project Ga0114995, IMG submission 87038) | Marine microbial communities from western Arctic Ocean - ArcticOcean_MG_CB2_154 | ecosystem: Environmental > Aquatic > Marine > Oceanic | place: Arctic Ocean: Canada Basin | collected... | reverse complement strand
CATTCTGGCATATCGGCTAACACGCGCTTCATGAATGAATGTCCAGTCCGTGCCATATGGGGGACTCCGCCAGCATTGAGAATAGCAGTTTCAACGTTCATTGAACATTTGACATCATAGATGATGGTCTTTGCTTCATCACTTGCAGAAGCATCGACGTTGGCAAGAATATCTTCCCCCATGAGAGCGATCAATCGGTCAGGATAGATGAATCGGCCAGCCTCATCAACTGCACCAATTCGGTCTCCGTCACCATCAGCACCAAGGCCAAATTCACAGCCGTGTTCAATCACTGCAGCACCGAGGTCAATCATGTTCTTTGGACGGGTAGGGTCAGCCCCGTGATTTGGTTCATCTGCATCCCAATCGCAGAACAGGTCGATGTGTTCGCATCCCATACGGTCGAGCAAAGTGGTCATAGCAGGGCCAGGAACTGCGTTTCCACAATCCACTGCCACCTTGACAGAACGAGCGAGTGGGCCTGTTGATTCGATGATGGCGTCAAGATATGTGTCCAAATGCGGTGTGTCGATGATTTGGCCAGTACCTTCTTTGAATGTACCTTCGAGGAAGACATCTTTCAATTCTTGAATTTCTTCACCTGCAAGTGGCAAAGTCCCTCTGCACATTTTGAATCCATTGTGGGTTGGCATAGCGAGGTGACTGGCAGTCACCATAACGCCACCGTCAACTGGAAGAGTCCAACAAGCGTGATAGACACAACCGGTTGAAACGATGCCTAAATCGGATACGATGACGCCACCGTCAACCAAACCACGCATCAGTTCATCGGCAAGTGCGGGAGATGAATGTCGAATGTCTCGTCCGACTGCAAAGGTGCTGCAATCAAGGTAAGTCGCCATTGCGCGACCGAGCCGATACGCAAAATGAGGTGTTAATTCACCGGTTCCATCACCGTTGGCAAGTCCTCGGATATCGTAGGCTTTGAAACATTGAACTGGCCATTCGTCCATGTAAATGCCACCTGCTTATCCCTTTCAAGTATGCCGATGCGAGCCATTAATTCCAAGGAACCTGCAGTGTTTCTCTTTGGCTCTCTTGTTTAACCCGATGGAGAATTCGAGATTCGAATTTACAGTTGTGATCAATCTTGAACTTTGACCCAAGCGGCGCCGTCCCAATTGTGTTTGTTACCCTCATCATCAACGTGAGTTGTGGAGATATCGATTTTGTCTTTTGTTGAATCACTTTGGGGAGGAGATGTCTCCGTGGGGATTTCCTCTTGTTCAATCTGAGGTGATGTATTGAGTATTTGTGGCGCCACCACTTCTTGCTGCTGTACGGCAAGTTGCTTTTCAGGAATCACCATGGCAGCGAGTTGCCCCATGACCACAACTGCTCCATCATACTGCGCTTTTGCAATTAATGCTTGCATTATCAATAAGGCTCACTCGACCTCATCAAGATCAATGGCACCCTGAAATTGAATTCGTGCAGTCATTCCGCCTCCACTTTCGATCTCAAAATACATGGTTTTAGTGAATACATAAATTAAAATTATGACGATAGCAAAAAAGGCACCGATTCCCGTGAACACTCCAAATCCGAAAGAACCCCCTCCTTCCATTGCCAATCCAATATCTGCTACAAGAGCCAAGATAAAGGTAAAAAGTGCTATAATTAAGAGCACAAAATCTTTCTTGTACCCTCCTTGTATACTCGATAGACTACCTGTTGGGACAAACCAACTGCTCTGTCCTTTTGCATTTCCTGTTCTCACTTCCATGTAGGAGGCATTCATTCGTAGGTCAGTGGAACCGGAGATTCCGATCACACGTAGAACACTGTTGATGATGCCAGGAACTACACCGGAGAGATGAACATGCGAGCCGGAATCTCCGGTTTCATCAATATTTAAAGATTTCAAACTTAGTGTGGGGGAGTTCATGTCGGCCATAGCCCTATTACTCTCCTCAACTAGTTATTCTTTTGCCTTAAAGCGATGAATTCGAGTGAAAAACGAGTAAAAACCATCATTATTAATTTAATTTGATAATATTTCTGTTTGAAATTGGAACTAGAATGAAGAGTTCCCTTGTTATTTTCTCATGATTGCACTGAGGGTAAAGAAGGCAGTGAAGACAAGCATCATCTCCAACACGACATCTAAGGTTACGGCGAGATAGATGGAAACCAAAACGCTCGGGATCGAGAACATCAGCATCCTTCGCCACGTCGTCAATTTCTTTGGTGGGTCGGTCAAATACGGAGACCCAGGCATAAAATCGCCTCAGAATGAAGTTCGGCAAGCGCCTTGAACCACGATTTCAACCAATGCTCCGGCAGGTAAAGCCGCAGCAGCAAATGCAGCACGAGCAGGTCTCACTTCGATCTCTTCTACCCAAGCACCATAGATTTCATTCATTGCAGCAAAGTCATTGATGTCTGCTAACAAGACTTGGGCGAAGCATAAATTGTGTTTCGACAATTGAGATGTTGCCAAGAGTGCATCGATTTTATCCAATGCGCCTTGAGTTTGAGCTTGTACATCGTCGCCTGCTTCAACAGCAATTTGGCCGGATAACCAGATCATTCCGTTGGCTTTGACACCTGCTGAATACGGTCCATACTTGCTGGCGCCTGGTAATTCGATGCTTTCTTTCTCCATGATGATGCCTTGAGGTTCGCCATCTTAACTTCTCGCAACAAAGCGATGCATTGAGAATGAGTTGGTGACAGGCAAGGCCATGCGCACCTGTTGGGTTTTCGACCATCCCGCGCATGTTCGCTTACTTGCTCCATTTTTACAAGCAGGTCAAAATGACGATGTGATCATTGCCACACAACGAAAGGAAGTTGAGAATCTTCTCAAAGAGGGTGATGGACATCTTCCACGCCGTCAAACGCATTGGGTTGAACGGCCAGTTGGTGACAATCGGAGAAAAAAAGCACTGGGACGATGGCGTTCGAGCCATCGGTTCTTACGTCAATGTAATCAACAGGGAAACCCGATTGAACGGATTATTTCCATCGGTGCTCCTTTGGAACTGATGGCTTGGCGCTCCCCCTTTCTTCGCCGCCGTCTTCCTTCCATTGTTGAACGGTGGTATATTTCCGATACTGAAGTCAATCACCTCGCACACAGGCTGGCTCGAAAAGCAGTGACGGATGTTGTTCTTCCAACGCATTGGCGCAGTGACCTTGATGGTGGTTTCTTAGAACAACTCAATGGAACTCGAGTTCACCGTTTGGATGGTTTACACGGCCACGTGCATTTGCGTCCGAGTCTTCGGCCAACAGTGGTGAGTGACCCACCTCGCGTTCTTGTTCGTCGCTTGGTGGGCGGTGGAATCCATGACGATGATGAATTGATTGAGATTCCAGATGAGGTCTTTGATGGATTATCGACTACTTTGGCCGATGAAGATGCATACAGTGGTGATGCATGGGCGCTTGACCGAGAACTTGCAGCCCATGACTGTGTCATTACGCAATCAGTAACACTGGCCAGTGAAGCGGCTTTACTTGGAACGCCAACCCTTCTCATCAGTAAGGCTGAACGAGGTTTTCTTGACCGTTTAGAATCTGCTGGGTATCCATTGTTTCGATGGAAATCAATGTGTGAAGGTGATGAATGGAAGGACTTGCAAGCTCAATTTCTAACAGGTATACATTTGACAGAGATACTTGAACCTGAACCTTGGCCAAATTCTCGCAACGATTTAACAACCCTTTTGGGAATGGAACTCATTGATTGAGCCACTTTTGCAAAATTGTGAAGTGGTCTCCAGCGAATTCAACTTCGCCTGAAAGGAGTGTAGCTATTGGCCAGAAACGGGCATCTGCTGCATCGTCTCCAGCAACCGGTTGCTGCTCTTCACTGACTTCAACTTCGTAGACAATACTGACAATATGTTTACGAGGGTCTCGTTTCGGGTCGCCCATAACCATCACGAGTTTTGGGTCTGCTCCATCTAATCCAGTTTCCTCTTTCAATTCACGAACTGCAGCATGCATTGGATCTTCACCTTGGTCGACAAAGCCACCAGGGAACGCCCATGACCCAGCCATAGGAGGGAATTTACGTTGAATTAACAAGACCTCATCACCTCGACGAACCAGAGAATCAGCAGCGAGTGCAGGGTTGAGCCAACCGTTGCATTCATCACAAACAGTCATCTGCTCACTCTCCGAAACGTCGCCGACGTTCTTGGAATGTTCGAATTGCTTTGAGTAAATCTTTCTTTTGGAACGAAGGCCAAAATACATCTGAAAAATAGAGTTCTGAATAGGCCATCTGCCATAATAAAAAGTTTGAAATCCGTTCTTCCCCACTTGTTCGAATCACCAAATCCGGGTCAGGCATTTCACCGGTATACAAGCGCTTAGAGACGGCCTTTTCATTGATTTCTTCAAGTTTTAAATCGCCAGCAGCATGTTCTTCTGCAATTGAACGAATGGCATCGACCATCTCTTCTCGGCTTCCATAAGCAAGACATACTGTGAAGACAAATTGGTCGTAATCGGCCGTTCGTTGTTCAGCATAATCGATGGCATCATTGACGTGTTTTGGAAGCAATTCCCTTTGGCCAATGATTTGCACCTTGACCTTATTATCATGAATCCTTTTGTCATCAGCAATATCCCGTAAACCTTCATCATACAACTTGAACAGCGTCGCAAGTTCCTTCTTTGGCCGGTTGAGGTTCTCGGTTGACAGCGCATAGACCGTTAACCATGGGATGCCAATTTCAAGAGTCCAATCCAGTACTCGCTCGAGTTTTTCCTTTCCAATTCGATGACCGATGCCGGTTGCAATGTTGCTCTTCCAAGCAAATCGCCGATTCCCATCCATGATAATGGCAAGATGCCGAACTTTGATGGTGTGTTCTTTGACTTCTCGAAGGAGTTTAGCCTCGACTGCTTGGCCAAGTACATCACCCATCCGTTCCGAGATACCCATCGATTCCGCCTCTATACTGGCGTGACCAGCATGATGTATGATGTCATCCCTCTTCTTTACTCCAATCTGAGGGCGAGGCTTGAGAACCTCGGCTCCCTCGGATTGCCATGGACGAACCTGCATGGTGGCCAACAGGCATTGCACTTTCGTCGCTTGAATTGGCACAAAAAGATGGCCTTCTTCGCACATCATACGGCCGAACCGTTCTTTGGGATTTTGAAATATTCCTTACCGCAGAGGGTTGGAATACAACTCCGGAAGAAGGAAACCGTTGGGGTGAATGGGAAACGAAAGTTGAAACAATTGAATTGCTTTCCTCCTCTTCTCGTGGTCTTGTTCTCTTGTTGAATCAGGAACTGATTGCAACCATTCAACCTGCTCACATAGGTGATGATGTGTCCCGTTTGGCGCGTTATGAACCTTGGCAAGAAGCGTTGAAAGACCACAATCTGTTGCTCCCAATAGGTGGTTGGGCGGTTGATGGAAATGACCGAATCCTACTCTATCCGTTACATTCTACTCTTGCTTTTGATGGTAAAGAATCAACGGTATTGGAACTGGTCAAGCATCTTGGTGCGATTCATACTTCACTTGAGATGTTCACGACGCCAAACACCGAACGTCGATGGAACGACCGTTTGAAAGCGGTCGAAGATCAACTGAAAACCAATACCATGTGGCGGGCACCTCATGCACCCTCTACGTTCGGATTGCCTCGGATTCACCTCTCCTTGGATTCGGTTGTTGAAGTCGATGGAAAGCAGATGTTTTTGCCACTTTGCCGCTCATTGAGTGAACATCTCTTGTGTGAATCCGACCGTCTTCCTTCACTTGCTTCACTGATGATGTTGGAACATCAATGGGCTCGTAAAGACGGCTTAAGCGAACAGCAACGCCAGAACATGCTGGAGACTTGGAGCCGTTCTGTTCCATCGTCATGGTCCAGTCGTAGCGCTCTTTCGACCGTTCGTGGCGGGGCCTGGGTATGGCGCTACCATGCAACGGTTCTCGAACTGGCTCAAGCCAAGGCTTTCGCAGATGAAACAACCGTCAAAGCCTGTGAACAATGGCTGAGAGAAGTCTCTCGTCTTCAGGCGTATTTGGGAACTCTCCGGATGTGGAAGTCAGGACAATGGGTTGGAATAACTGGGCTCATCGTTTCCTTCTTTGCATGGAAACTTGAGACACTCACGCCCAATCAAAGCTTCATCGTGGCTTTCCTAAGTTTTGGCCTTGGCTTGGCTACCAATTTCATCTATCGAGCCAAAGACCCCAAACCGTACTGATCAGGAATTTTGCATCATTCGAGCATCGAAGAATTTCAACTTCTTTTCCTTCGCTAATTGCATAACACCGAGAAGGAATTTTTCTTTCTCTTCTCGCTCTGTTGAACCGCCTGCAACGTCCCAATACAAATTGAGAGAGACGTCAAGAGATTGAGCAGAAAGAGCACTGACTTGGCACCATGAACTCTCATGCTTCAAGGTGATTGGAGAGGCTTTGATGTGTTCAATGACCCCATCACAGAAGGATGCAACATCATCAGGATTTGAGTTGAGATCAAGGTGGAGCAAAGATTTCCAACGTCGCCATCGGCGCTTTCCAAAGTTCTCAATTGGCGTATTGACCAAGTTTGCATTTGGAACGGTTACCACGGTATCCATGGCAGTTCGAATGTGTGTCGTACGTAGACTGATTTCCATGACTTCACCTTCGACCGAATCAATGATGATCCAATCGCCGACCTTGAAGGGCCGGTCAAGCAAGACCGTTGTTGCTCCAAAGAGATTGGAAATGGTGTCCTTGGCTGCCAAGGCCAATGCTAAACCTGAGATTCCTAATCCAGCGATGAGGGAGGTCAAATTGAATCCTAGTGCATCGGCAATAAACACTGAACCGATGGCGATGATGAGGAAGCGAAGTAAACTTTCGACCGCTGAAATGAGCGTGAGTTCAGAACCGTCAAGTTCCCCATCTTTGTCGAAGAGCTGGACGACATCTTTGACAATGGAAACCAACCGAAAGGCCCACAAAACCAACGAGAGAGCCAAGATGAATTGAAGCACGTTTGGTAGCAACTCTTCAATCATTCCAGGCAGAATGAAATCGTTCTGCCCGTCTTCGTGAAGTTTGATGAGTGTATTCAGAACATACATCGAAACTCCAGCACCTGCAGCGTTGCCAAGGGCCTTATCAGAATCTTTGACCGCTTTCGATTGAATGGAATCCGATTGAATTATTTTCGATAAGAGTTTTGGAGCCACCCACATGGTGATAAATCGAATGATGATTGCCAGCATAAGCACGCCAGCCAAGAGGGCCACTGTGAGGTTATTGAGTCCGAGAACCTGTTCGGACCAAAACGAGTCTGCGGCTGGTTGGAGAATGTTGGCCATGCATCATCCAACAGGTGCTCGTATTGGTCACTTCCGCCTAAATCCGTCCCCTACGGGGACAACCTTGGCCGCGAACGCTTCAAGAAGTCGAGCGTTTTGGGTCAATTGATACCATGATGTTGAACGGTAAAGTCATCCGCACTCGCCCTTCGTTTGGAGTTCTTATTGTTCTCCCACTTTTATTGTCACTTATTGCACCAATTGCGAACGCAAGTGTGTCCCAAGAGGAGCCGATGGGCACGACCCCAGAAGACGTTTGGTCTGATGATTACATCAACATGATTTTCCCATGGGCACCTGCCAATGAAGCGAAACTTCAGTTCAAAGAATATCATTCATATGAAACCATGAAGGAACGAATGCAGTATCTTACTGAGGAAAATGAAGATATTTTCCAATTCCATGAAGGATTGAACGGCGGCGTGAATGCTCGAGGAGAAACCACAACCGGTGATACCTACGAAGGCTGGCATTACATGCACTCATCCCCATGGCTCAAAATCACTGGTGAAGTCTATGATGGCGATTACAACGCATTTGTTGGAGATACTGGGAATTATGCTGACCGACCAGACGTCATGATTGTTGGAAACCATCACGCACGAGAATGGATGTCGTACGAGACCCCACTCATGGTGATGGAAGTGATTGCATTTTCCTACAACAACATTGGGTACGACAACGACGGTGATGGCCTGGTCGACGAAGATGGCTGGGGCGATGACAACGGTGACGGCATCCTTGATGATGACGGCGATTGTCTTGCTTTAGATGCAAGTTTCCAAGATTCGAACGGTGATGGCACTCCATGTGGCTCGGGAGACTTAGGTGTCGATGAAGATTACAGTGAACAATGGATTACTGATTTGGTCGACAGTCGGGAAATCTACCTCATCCCAATGCTCAACGTTGATGGAAATATCTACGACCGTGAAGTGTTCTGTGTCGAACCTGCTTGGGAAACTTGCCCTTCTGGAGGGTGGAGAAAGAACTTGAGAAACAATGGCCCTGAGCCTTTACCTGATTTAACTCAAGAAGTTGACGAAGATTGTGACGGCGTGGATCTGAACCGGAATTACCAATTTGAATGGGGCTGGCCACTTGGCGCTACAATCCCTCTTATTCCAGGAACATGTACTCCATCGGAAGATGAACAAGCTGGCATTTCCAATAACGACGTCTATACCGGTCCGTTTGATACCAAGGATAACGATGGTGACGGTCTAATCAATGAAGACAATGTTGACGGAGAAGATGACGATAATGACGGCGTTAAAGACGAAGATTGGGCTGGTGGAAACTCCGAACCTGAAACTCGTTTCATCCAAGACATGACCGAAATGAACGACGATAACGGTGATGGCGAATCTGAATACAAAGCCACACTCACCTATCACTCCTACTCTGAACTTGTCCTCTATCCATGGGGCCACTGTGCAGATTGCCAAACAACAGACCATGAACAACTGATTTACCACGGTGATGAGATGGCAGAGATGACTCAATACACCAACATGCAGTCAAGTGACCTTTACCCAACAACCGGTGACTTCTGCGATTGGCATTACGGTGTGCATGGCTCGTACTGCTACACTATGGAAATTGGAACTGCATTCCACCAAAACGAAATCGACATCGACCATATTGCCGTTCGCAACCTCGGTGTTGCCTTTTACATGGCTGATATCAGCGACAACCCTCGAGAGCGAGCGGATTTAGCGATTGCGAATATATCCCAGCAAAACTACTTGCAAGAACCTGGTGATATCGCTGTTCCATCGGAAGGCGATATCCCAATCGACATCTGTGTCGCTGATGCTTTCCCATTCAGTGCGTCTCAATCAGAACTTCTATGGCGCACAGTCAAACCAAGCCGTTTGCAGAGCGATTACGGCCCAAGTGAATGGTCAACTACGGCATGGGAATCGGTCGAGGTTATGGCCTTGGAAGGAGCATGTACAACCTCTGATGGGAACGGAACGATCTTGCGAGGTATGATTCCGATTTCAGAAACAGCGACTGGAAAATTACACTACAAGGCATCGGTGACGACGCTTGCAGGTTCTGATTTCTATCAATATCCAGCAGATGGCGATTATTACACGCTTGATTTATCCTATCGAGCGGCCTACGGTAGCGTGCTTGGCTCTCTGTTCATGTTTGCATTAACAGCGACCTTTGTTTGGGGCGGCTTAGCCGTCTGTTTGCGAATGATGCTGACCGATGATGAAGAGATCGACTTGGCAGCAGCCGAATCTGCTGAAGTCGGAGATAACTGAGGGGGGAATTGAATGGCAGAAGATGGCGATTCAGACCAATTCAACGGCCGTATGGGCCTTATTTTTGCTTCAATTGGTGCCGCAATAGGTACTGGTAACATTTGGCGTTTCCCACGTATGGTTGGGGCCAATGGCGGAGGAACATTCCTTGTTCCTTGGCTTATCTTCTTGTTCGCGTGGTCTATTCCATTGGTCATTGCAGAATATGCAATGGGCAAGAGAAGTCGAACAGGAACCATCGGAACATTCCGTATTTTCGCTGGTAAGAAATTCGCTTGGATGGGCCTATGGACGGCATGGATCTCAACCGCTATCGGTTTCTATTATGCCGTTGTATCTGGTTGGACCATCAAATATTTCCAACTCGGAATTACCGGGGCACTGAACGGTGAAGACGTCGACACAGTAGAAGTTTGGAATGCCTTTTTACAAAACCCAGGCCAAGTTATTTTCTTCCAATTCTTGGTCATTGTTCTAACGCTTGCAGCTATTTGGAAAGGAGCAAAAGCGATTGAGAAGGTCAACTTTTATCTGATGATTTCTTTGTTTGCATTGCTCTTCCTCACCCTCTTCCTTTCACTTTGGATGGACTTTTCCGATGGCACTCTTGATGGAGCCTTGTTCATGTTCACCGTTGACTTTGACATGTTAATGGAGCCCGAAGTATGGATTAACGGGTTATCGCAATCCGCCTGGTCTTGTTCTGCAGGGATGGGTATGTGTATCACGTATGCAGTCTACATGAGTAAAGATGAGGATACTGTTCTCAACGCTTTCACCATGGGATTGGCAAATAACAGCATCTCGATTATCGCAGGTCTCGCTGTGCTCTCCGCTATCTTTGCAGTTAGCCCAGACCCACTGGCAACCGTGACAGGCGGCTCTTCTGCCATCACGTTCCTCGCTTTGCCAGAAGTATTCGCACTCGCACCGTTTGCACCTATTGGCCCGCTGTTTATGATGGCAGGATTCTTTTTGGCGCTTTCTTTTGCTGCGATGACTTCAATGATTTCAACCGTTGAATTATGTGTTCGTAATTTCGTCGACCACGGGTATGAGCGTGGAAAGTCAGTCGCTCTTACCGGTGTGGCTTTGTTTATGTTCGGTCTTCCTTCCGCAGTGATGTGGATTAAACTTGACAGCAATGGTGTTGCTTTCCCTGAGTTCTTAGAAGTCCAAGATCACATTTGGGGATATGGATTAATGTTCTCTGGCCTGTTTATTGCTTTCTCAATCTGGAAGTATGGCTATTACCGTTGGAAGTCTGGTGTCGAAGCCGGTGTTGCACCGCCAGGATTCAAAGGCTACCTTGGCTTTGGAGTATCCGCTTTCCGAGATGATTTCATCAACACAGGCGATAACGACATGCATGTTGGCCGATGGTGGGATTTGTTGATGTATTTGGCTTTCCCAATCTTGTTCGCAGTTTTGATGCTTTCCTACTTCACCGACATGATTGCGAATACACCAAATGTATGGGATCCATCAAATCCAAAAGGTCTCTCAATCATTTTCCTCTTCTGGGGAGTCGTTGCAACCTTGTTTATCTTCTTCAACAAATTCCTTATTCGACGACCATTGTACCGAAATATTCCAAACGGTGCAGATGTTGATATCTCAACATTGCCGGGTGGCGACGATGAATTGATTGTTGCTCTGGGCGAAGTTGCACCTGGGTTTGAACACCTTTCGATTGATGCAACATTAGATGCAGAACTTGTATGATGGGATGATGACATGGAAGACCTCGTCGAAACATTGGCGATTGGGCTTCTTGTTTCAGTGATTCTTATTGTCATTTCTTGGTGGTTTTGGAAGCGTTATGATGAGCCGAGTGAAGCTCAGATTGAACGAGAAGAATCCATTGCAAAAAAGGAAAAAGAAACACAAATGTGGCGTGCAGTTGAATCACAGATGAATCAAGAAAAAGCCGCCTTAGAAGAACAAGCCTTGTATGAACGACGTAAGGCAGAAGAACGGGAACGAGCATTACCCCCTCCAACAGGTGAAGTCTCCAACGCTTTTGCTGCCTTTGATATGGAACGCCAAACTCCTGTCAAGTCCTTTACTGAACAGCACGACACTGCTCCATCGGCAGAAGCAGCGCTCATTGGGCATGAAATGGAACCAGAAGCCAACGATGAGGATGTTCTGGCAGTTGAAGAATTGGTTGAAGTTCGTCAAGACAAAGGATTTGTTTTTGAACAACAAGAAACGGTTCCCGAGTCCACCCCTGAACCCGTTCCAGAAACGGTTCCCGAGTCCACTCCTGAGGTTGCCATCAACGAAACATCAGATGAGGCCGAAGTATCGATTCCATCCGCACCAGATTTGGACATGTTATCTCACGTCTCCCCAGAATCAACCAGTGAACCCGAATGGTCACTGGAGGAAGAAGAACCTCCTCTCGAAACGGACTGGAGCGACAATTGGTTCAATCTCTCGTATGATTAAAACGAAGGCAATGATAGAGTGCAATTGCGAGTGAGTGGCAAGTGTATGATTTGGGGTTGCAAAGAACAACTTTCTCCGCCTTCCCCGTCAAAAAGCAAAGAATTCAAGGTTAATCAACCGATTCAAACCACAAACGAAGAAGTGGAACATCACTCTTGTTCACTGGATGCTTCTTCTGAATCATCTGAGCGACGAACGACCAACAGTACGAGCAACAAAACCGCCGTTCCGCCGGTACCGAACGCCACGTAGAGGAGGGCGTCTTCAGCCGTCATTGGGTTCTGGGCTTCTTCTTCCATCGACTCGTCTTCAGTTTCATCTATAACACCAAAACTACTGCCGATGCTTGGAGCAGTCGATGCATTATGGCTGGCCATATCTTTGAACAGTTTGATGGTGGCGTTTGCCACCATACCGTCAGAACGTAGATCTTGGTAATCATAATCGCCTTCCGTCCAATTGATATTGAATTCAATGAAGAAACTGGTCTTACATGTGGCATCGACTTTGGAGTTATTTTCATCGGTTTCACAATACGCATGAAGTTCGCCCGAGTCCCAATCCAACGTTCCGTTGTAGAAACCGTCGCCGTCGTGGTCGTGAACTAAGCGGTGAGTGAGGTTCGAGGCGTTATCGGTGTTGTACCAAAGAATGGAATCATTATGGAAGATTTCAGGCGCGCTTTGCGAGAATCCGTTTTCCTTGACGAGGACGGTGAAGGCGCTGGCTGTGTGCGCACTGGAGAGCCCTGGCATTGTGGCTACGCCGCCGAACAAGAGCACAATCAAAACGGGAATGAGGCTGCGTCGCATGTTCAAATGGCCTCATCGGAGATAAATAAAACATAGCGCACAATGGGTTCAGCAAATCGGAACAAAGGACGACTTGAAATAGGTCACCATAAGTCAGCGGTCATGCGTCCACACCGTCTCCTTATCGACCGAGAAGCAGCAGACCAACTCATCACCTACGCTTTCGTCGGTTTGGTGATTATCAGTTTGCTCTCGGCAACAGCCTATCTTGCGCTTGGTGGCGATAAAAATGTCGAAGACTCATCTTCCACCGTCGATTGGGTAGATCCAGTTGTTGAAATTGAGGATGACAGCCACAGCCACACGGATTTGCTGGCCCACCGCTTGAAGACCGACAACATGCAACTCATCGATTACCACAACCTCAACTGCGATGGGAATGTAGCACCCCCTCAAGAACTTGACAATGTGGCAGGACGGCCATGTTACCCTGAATACAAAAACGTCGGACCTACACCTGGTGACTCGTCTGAAATTTCCATCGAGGGCAACTTCATGGAAGATTGCGTCAAGAACCCCGACGGAACCGGCGGTTGCTATGCTTATGTTTCATCCTACAACCAATTCGAAATTTTAGATATCTCTGAGCCAAACAACATTGTTTTGCTCTCAACATACTACGCCGAGATTGGGCGTATGATCGACATTAAGGTGACACCGGACAACAATTGGGTGCTCGTCAATCACGAATTGACCAACAGTGATTTGGACCCCATACCTACTGATGATGATGCCAACAGCGGTGCAAACCGACTCGACGTCATCTATGTGGCCAACAAGAACGAACCGATCAAGGTTGCAGAATGGAACAACCCTCCGGCTGGTTTCCACAACCAAGATTTGCACGTTGACTGCGACTGGGAAAACGCACCGGTAATTTATGCGAACGAAGAATGCCACCTCTTCCTCTATGGCGCTGACCCATATCCAGAAATGGTTGAGGGCGATTCTGGAACCTTCTACAAGGGCACACAAGTGTTCTATGTCCCGCTTGGTTTCGAATCATGGTTGCCAACACAAACCGATGAAGACCAAAACAGCAGCCGGGAAATCATCCGCTGGGGTGGGTACTCTCCTGAACCTGTCACCACATGCGGTGGTTCAATCTTCAACCACGATAACGTGCTTGCAAAGCACCCAATCACCGGTCAACAACTACTCTACATCTCGTACTGGGACGCTGGACTCCGAATCGTCGATGTCTCAACACCCCCGGCAATCCCCGACCCCGAAGGCATCAGCTGGCCACAAGACAACGAAGTCGGCCGCTGGCTTGGCTGCCCAAGCGCAGACGATGGATGGTACGGCCCTGACGGCGGCGGCCATGCCAACCTCACCTCCGAAGAATGGGGCGGCAGCACTGGCGCACTCAACGGCAACGGCTGGATTCACTACGCTGTTCCTTACGATCACCTGTTGTGCAACGGCGCCAAAGACACCGACCCAATGGAAACATGGGACGCAGAATGTGGCACTGGACCAAACGATGCTGAATTTGGAATCAACTGGCGCCACTTGACCATGATCGCTCCAGAGTACGGCACCAACACCAACCACACCGGTTACATTTGGACCATTGACACCACCGACCCAGCCAAGCCTTTCTTGCTCAGCAAGTGGAAGTTGCCAGGATCAAGCATCCTACCTGACGGCACCGAACACCCTCACCACTACATCCCTGGGGGCTACATCTACAGCCCACACAACGGCGATACAGGCACCAATGGCAACGTCTACTGGACGCACTACCACGCAGGGAACTGGGTGACAGACCACAGTGATATTTGGCAAGACGTCGAATGGGTTGACGGCATACCTGCGCCTGAAATCGGTTACCCTGCCATCGCCGAGTTAGCAGAAACCAAAACCATGGGCTACTATTTGCCATCAGGTCCAACCTGGATTGAAGACCCGACCACAACATTGGGCTACGACATGGCCGATTGCTGGGCCTCGTGCATGATTCCATTCGATTGGGGCTTGCAGTACGATCCTCGTGGCTACCTGTTCATCTCTGAGATGGTCACGGGTGTCTATGTGGTGCAAATGGATGAAGACAAGAATCCGAACTTTGTCTATCCGCCGTTGTATCCAAGCGAAGATGAATAGTTTGTATTATAGGAAATAGATTTGTTCTTTTTCATAATCCCGGACTCTGTTCAACAACCTCGAACAAGAATGAAGCCGACAAACACCCTGCTCACCTCGTTTCAAGGCGAAGAGGTGATGAACAGTCAGTCCGTGGAACGCTCATGGTGCAACGCCCACGTGGTACTCGCGACTTCACGCCAAAGGTGATGGCGCGTCGCTTGGCTTTTGAGCAACTCTTGGAAGAGCGTGCTCGCCGTCATGGTTTTTCACGCATTCAAACTCCAATTTTCGAGTCACTTGATTTGTTCACTGCCAAGTCAGGACCCGGTATCATCTCCCAACTCTATGCCTTTGAGGATAAGAGTGAGCGACCGTTGACTCTACGGCCAGAATTAACAGCACCAGTGATGCGAATGATTGCCGAGGAAGGCATGCAAATGCTCCAAAAACCACTCCGTCTTTCATACTACGGTCAATGCTACCGCTATGAAGAATCAAAGAAAGGTCGATACCGTGAATTTTTCCAATACGGTGTTGAATTGGTTGGCGAATCTGGGCCACTGGCAGAAGCAGAAGTCATCGCTTTAGCCATTGACATGCTCGATGCGTGTGGTCTTGAGAACTGGGAGATTCGTATTGGTCATGTTGGTATTCTCAAAGGTGCGCTGACAGGATTAGGGCTTTCTGCTGAAACTCCTGAAGGTGCCAATGAGCCACCTGTTGCCAGTGCTATGCGCTTTCTCGACAAAGGTGACGATGCTGGCCTAGCGAAACTGTTCACCGACAATGGAATCAATCCAGACAATACGGCACCTTTGCGCGCTCTTGCTGACCTTGAAGGTGGGATTGAGACACTTGGGCCTGCCCGAGAGATTCTCACATCACTGGAAGGTGTCTCTTTAGAAGCACTGGATGATTTGCAAACCACACTTGAGGCTGTAACTGCATTAGCACCCACTCCTCCTTCACTGGCTGTGGATTTGACCGTTGCTCGAGGATTGGATTACTACACCGGTATGGTGTTTGAAGTCAAAGTCCCTGAACTTGGTGGCGAAGGACAAGTGCTTGGTGGTGGTTCATACAAACTGCTCCATCTGTTTGGCCTGCCTGACCTTGACCCGAGTTGCGGATTCGGTCTTGGTTTCGACCGCGTTTTACTGGCTCTTGAAGCTCAAGCAGAAGCAAGTGGCCGCAGTGAAGTCGTTCCAGGCGAGACGGACCCGAAAGGATTGGTTGCATTCATTCCATTCGGAATAGATGTAGCAGGCGTACTTCCAATTGTAGCGAGTTTGCGTCATGCAGGTGAGCGAATTGAACTTGAACTTCGAGGACGTAAGATCCCGAAAGCGATGAAGTGGGCCAATTCAATTGGATGTCAGTTTACCGTTGTCATTGGACCACGAGACCTTGAGAACGGTCAAGCAATGGTCAAGAGTTTGGTATCTGGAGAACAACAAGCGGTTGGCCTCAATGCAGATGCTATAGCAGCAGCGATTCAAGCAATGCGCTGAATCACGCTTCGTTTTCTTCTTCCTTGCCGATGTTGACAAAGACCGCCATTGCAATGGCAGCCGATGCGACAACTAATGTGAATCCAGGTGTGTCTTCTTCAGGCATGTTTTCGATTCCTGCTTGGAAGTTTTCATCCCAAGTGGAGTCGTCGATTGGAAGTTCAAGTCGGGCATCTTCTCCGAGTTTGAATCCGAATGCAGCAGCAGTTCCACTTGCAAAGATTAAGTTATTTTCTTGGTAATCCCCTTTGACTTTCATGGTGACTTCGATGACTGGATTGTCATTGGTAGAATCCCAAACATTGTGGCCGTCTTCTTCGGTTATTGAATAAGAGAAAACGACGTTCTTCCAGTTTCCTGCTGGCCACGGTTGTTCTGTATGTTGAAATACCTTGTTTGGTCCTCGATAAACAGTAATGTTGAGGTATTCACAATCGTTGTTACAGGTTCCGTCACCACCGTTATCGATATCGCCATCCCAATAGATGTTGAAATTACCACGCATTTCTGCACCGACCGTCATGTTGAGACGCTTATCGAGGGTTGGATCCATAGTGAATCGATATTTGATGCTGATAAGACCGTTATCCTTTTCTTCAAACAATTCCCCTTCTTCAACCGATTCAGTATCATTGAGGTTAAAGTGAGACCATTGTGTAGCCATTCCATTACTCCACATGTACATCGTGGTGTTGTTTGCATTCGGTTGCTGTGGGTCTTCCGCAGGTTGGTTTTGAGAAGCGGTAACATCACCTGCTT
>Ga0114995_10001367_pt1 | contig 17234 bp, 4 predicted proteins | sample ArcticOcean_MG_C_11_FD_87038 | JGI IMG/M metagenome (GOLD analysis project Ga0114995, IMG submission 87038) | Marine microbial communities from western Arctic Ocean - ArcticOcean_MG_CB2_154 | ecosystem: Environmental > Aquatic > Marine > Oceanic | place: Arctic Ocean: Canada Basin | collected... | reverse complement strand
AGGATCTAATTCTGTTTACTTATCCGATATTGATATTTACTTCAAGCGAAAGCCTTCTACGACTGATGGTGCAAGTGCAGATGCTGCTCTAAATGGTGTATCAGTACAAATAAGAGAAGTACAAAACGGTTACCCAACAAATCAGATAGTTCCTTTCTCAGTTGTGCATAAATTGCCTGCTGATGTTAATGTATCGGAAACTGCATCTACTGGAACTAAGTTTACCTTTAATGCACCAATTCGTTTGGATGTTGAAAAAGAATACGCAGTTGTGATACAGCCTGATGCGTCAGATCCTAACTACCTTGTATATACTTCTAAAGTTGGTGGAGTTGATATTACTCCAGGAGATACTTTAGGTGCAGCAATTGTTCAAGATTGGGGTGACGGTGTTCTGTTTACTTCAACTAACAACTCTGCGTGGAAATCATATCAAGACGAAGATATTAAGTTTAGTTTAAATAGACATAACTTTAATTCTTCAACTGGTTCTGTTAGTCTAACAAATAATCATAACGAGTTCTTTACAGTAAGTAATATAACAGGTAGATTTACTGCTGGTGAATTATGCTATCAAGTAACATCTAGTGCCGCGGCTATAAATGCCACTACGGCAATTGGTAGTATGGTTATAACTGGTACAGGACTACACAGTAATTATTCAGTAGGCGATTACATTAAGATAGTTAACAGTGCGGGTACTGATATATTTAAAGTCACTAACTCAAGTACAGTAGATACGTTAGTTGTAGATAAGCCTGCATGGTTCTCTGGTGTAGGAGCTTCAACATCGGTAGTTGTTGGTGATCTTAGTTTCTACGATTTAAGAAATCCTTTTGAGATGCATCTTGAAGGAAGTAGTGTATCACCTACTAAATTGTTTACTGTTAGCGGATCGTTATTATTAACTGGTTTGGATAGTGGTGCAACCGCACAAGTCGCATCTATTGATAATATTAATCTAAGTTATGTTCAACCAATGATTATGAAAGCATCTGATTCAAGTTCTAAGCTTACATTAAGTGGACAGTTTGTTTCACCTGCTGCATTGAACTCGACGTATACAACTGCAATGGCTTTCAATGATAATAACTTGTTCGCTCAAGAAGGTGTTGTACTTTATAGTAGATCTAATAACCCGTCAGGTTCGAAAGTATTCAGAATTAATGTTGGTCTAACAAATGGCAGTAATGTAACATCATCGCCGTTTCTTGATATTGAATCTTCTAAACTTATTGCATATCAGTATAAAATAACTAACACTGCAGTAGATACTTCAAAGTATATCTCAAAGACAATTGAATTGGCTGAGAGTTTAGATGCTGAAGACTTTAACTTGGTTGTTACTGGATATCGTCCAACAGGCACAGATATTAAATGTTATATCAAGCCGCAGAATGCTTATGATAATGACGACTTCGATTCGTTACCTTGGCTTGAGCTTGAACTATTTGAAGGTGTAGGAGTTTATTCTACGGTTTCTAATGTTAATGATTATAGAGAGTTTAAATACAGAGTTAATAAAGCAAACAAAGTTGGTTCTGTTGATTCCGGTGCATTAACCTATACAAGTAATTCTGGTATCTTTACGGGATACAAGAGATTCGCGGTTCGTATAGATATGCTTTCTCCTAATATACATAACGCGCCAACATTGAAAGACTATCGCGGCATTGCATTAACCTAAGGTCAATTATAATGAGTAATATACAAAGGGATAGGAATAACGGTGCTATTTTAAATACCGATGCCGCCGCTCTCAATAAATATAAAATAGAACGGAACTATTACCGTCAAACAGACAAGATTACATCAGATCTCTTAGATATTAAACGAAGTATCATTGACATCTACGAACGAATAGAGAAATTGGAAAAAACTTAAATGGCTAAACCAAACTTAGATTTAATAACGACATCGCAGACGTTCCAGAACTGGTTTGATAAAACAAACGAGATGGTTACGTTATTTAAGACGGATGCAATTACTGCGTCAAGCGGTGGTGATACTACGAGCGGTAACGCAACTTTGGTTGGTACTTTTACTGGTACTAATATTGCTGCTAGTACATTGTTATCAACCAATGCTCTTGCCGCAAGAACTGGTTCTGTAATTGGTATCGCTGATCCTATTATAGTTACATCGGCTTCTTCTATAGCTGCTACGTTTTCGTATTCAGGAACTGGTGGTCAGGCAAGATTTACTGACGGTGCAATTAGTTGGGACGTCGGAATGGATTCTGGTGGAAACAATAATTTCATAATTGATACTGGTGCAGCACCTGCCAAGTTTCTTTTAACACCAGCAGGAACTATGACAGTTCCAAATGCAGTTGTTACTGAAAACCTTACAGTAGGTAGTTTAACAATTGGCGCGGGTGGCGCAGGCTTAAGTACTGATGTTATTTCTGAAGGTACAACCAATCTTTATCATACAACGGCAAGAGTAAGAGCTGCAGTAACAGGTGGAGACGGTATTAACGTTAACGCTACAACTGGTGTGATATCATTTGACGGAGAAGGCGAACTAAACAGTTATCAAGGTAATAAGTTTATCGCAACTGGTTCAATAGGTTCTAGTGATGAAGCATTTATGTCTGGCAAGCAGGTCTCAGGATCGCCGTTTGGTGTATTAAACGCGACAACCAGCGGCAGTAATGTTGAATCGTTTTATTGGTCTGGTGCAGGCGCAGGTGTTAATGGTGCGTTCGCAACGACTGGAAATATTCAAACAACTGGTGGAATTATTTATGTTAAGACCGGTAGTACTATTAAGGCTTCTATTGACCAATCAGGTAATGGATACTTTACTGGAGACTTAACAACATTCGGCACAGCATCAGACGAAAGGTTAAAGGAAAATATTGTTCCATTAACGAGTTGTTTGGAAAAGACACTTCAGTTAAATGGAGTTATGTTTAACTATAAAGATAGACCTGAAGATACTATCCCAGGTGTTATCGCACAAGAAGTTGAAAAGGTTTTACCTGAAGCAGTATATAATATTGAAATTGAAGATGAAACTTATAAAGCTGTAAGATATCCTCAATTGGTGCCAATGCTTATAGAAGCAATAAAAGAATTAACAGAAAAAGTAAATACTTTAGAAAACCGCCTTAATAACGACGGTTAATTAGAATTGGTCTTATAAATAATAAGTAATACCAAAAAGGAAAAATAGCAGCATGGCGAAGATTTCAGAACTCGGTTCCATTACCGGCGCAAATACAAGGTCAGAAGACCTTCTTGTCATTGTTAACCTCGTACAGGGCGATGATGGTACCAAGAACATAACAAGAAAAGAGTTAGTTGAAGCGATTCAATATGAAACCTTTTCACGTATAAAAATAACCGGTGGAACTATCTCCGGTGTAGTCATGACGGACTCAAATATTGATAACGTCAATATTGATAATTCAGACATTGAAGATACTACGTGGATTCGTGGTACGATTGATTCTACAGTCATTACAAACTCAACCGCTGATAATATTACAATAACTGCTTCTACGTTTACTGACGGTGGAATATTTAATGGTACTGCTAATAACGTTGCTGTTACAAGTTCTTCCTTTGTAAGTGGTACTGTTAATACTTCGGTTATTGAAACTTCAGAGTTCAACGACGGTACTGTTAATAATTCAATCATTACAGATTCTTCGCTATTCAATAGTGTTGCTAATAACGTTACAATTACTAGTTCTAGGTTTAACGATGGAACTGGAAATAACGTTGTCCTAACTAATTCTACAATCGACGATTCAGTCATTACAGATTCAACTGCGAACAATGTCACTATGACAAGTTCAACGTTTACTGCTGGCGCTATTGCCGACTCAACTGCAAATAATGTTACTATTACTTCATCTGCCTTTAATAATGGCACGATGGATACTGTTGTTGGTACTCAAGTAACTTTAACAAGTTCAGCACTAAATGATAGTACAGCTGCTAATACAATTATTACTAGTTCTCAGTTTAATAATGGAACTGCAAACGCTGTCATAATGACAAGTTCAGAATTCAACGACGGTACAGGTAATAATGTAACGTTAACTAGTTCTACGATTGATGATTCGCTTATTACCAACAGTATAATATCTGATAGTACCTTTACCGGTTCTATGGAGAATGTCGTATCAACGAATATGACAATCAAAAGTGGTACAGCTGACGGCCTTGGTGCAAACAATTCAACATTCGCAAACGGAACATTAGCTGGTTCAGTATTTGATGGCGGCACAATCAATAAGTCTACACTTGCTGACTTTGATATGCAACTCACTAAGGAGTTTGAAGCTCCTTTAGAAGAAGAATCATACTTCGCAATCAGAAATGAAAAGACTGGTGAAACTGAGCAGATATCATATAAGCAATTGTTTGATGAAGTATCTAAATCAACTGCACAAGCACTTAAAGTTAATGTTGATGCTGCAAGTGGTGACGATACAAACCCTGGAACAATGTTACAGCCTGTCGCAACTTTGGAACGAGCATTCGAACTTTGTTTAGAAAAAGCAGGTGGCGAATTAAATCGTAACGCAATTAATAACGCAGTTCATATATCTGTTGGTCCTGGTACTTATTACACGAAAGGCGAGTTGATGTTGCCTGATGACTGTGTATGTATATCAACTGCAGGTCAGTATGCAACTGTTATTGAAGCACTACCTGGGTTTGAAAATAATAACTGTATTCTTGTTGGATCTGGTTGTTACGTTCAAGGTTTTGCATATCAGAATTGGAAAGTTGATAACTTTGACTTCCCTGAAGGTGGTTTCGCAATCGCTTATCGTCCTGGTGCTAAATTACTTCGTTCGCCATACTTGAGAGATAGTACTCAGTTATCTAACTTCTTAAGACAAGATGTTGAACCACCATTGAATCCATACAATAGTAAAGGTACACTTGCTGACCTTGGTAGAGAATTTACTTTATCAGGTGTTACAGGTTCGTTTGCTATGGATGATGAGATTGAATTCTCAAGTGGTGCTATAGGCTTTGTTGCATATGTTGCAGACCTTGCCGGTAATTCAAAAATTCACGTAAGAAACCTTAAGAACAATCAAGGTTTCGCATTAGCTGATACAGTTAAAGCAGAATCCGGTGGTACAGCAACAATCGCTGCTATCGGTATTGATGACTTCCCTAACAGATTGGTTGGTCGTGGTGGTGGTTGTGTACTTGCAGATAGAAGAGTACTTGATCCTGATTCATTATATACTTATGTATTATGTTTCGGTTTTACACCTCGTACTCAAAACGGTTTAGGTTATGTTGCTAGAGACGGTGCTGGTATTAACGGTATTGGTTCTTTGTCAATCTTCGTACGTTGTGCATTCTATGCATTGAACGGCGGGCAGGTTACATTGAACAACAGTGGTACTCAGTTCGGTGATATATCAATGCGAGCAAAAGGAACTACTAAATTCTTTGCTCCAAAATCAACAACTGCTACTATTATTGGTAATACAGCATTCGCTGATACAATTGATGTTGCCTCTGATGATATCATTCAAGATATGGTTGAATACCTTACAGACCCAGTCGCTTCAGGTGGTTTAGGTTATAAAGGTTACGACGCAGACAAATGCGAAAGAGATGCTGGTATTGTACTTGACGGTACAGGATACGACATTGCTCTTAACACGAACTATTGGGGTAGACTAGGTGGTATTTCTTATAGATCTCCAATCAGTTATGTAGTTCCAGGAGATCAGCTTGTAGAAACAACTGGAGCATTGGAATACTTACAAAGTAGAGTTCAAGATGTATTCGTTGATGGCAACGCATCTGTTACTACTAGAGCAAATGAGTCCTTTGGTGAACTTCTCAATGTCCTCAAGTACGGCGAAGAGAACATCAACCCGATTATATGGCAGAACACTAGTGTTGCTAGAACAGCGGCAAGGGAACTTCTACAAGACAACAAAACATTCGTCGCAGATGAGTTAATGAATTGGATTGATAACAACGAAGAGTTCTATGCTTATGATAGTGCTTCTTGTCGTCGAGATGTTTCAGATTACATATTACCTGCTGTTAAGAACGACATGATGTTTGATACTAACTATAACGCAGTAACTGCAGGCCGTGCATATTACATGGCAACTGCAAAAACCGTTATGGAAAATCAGAATAACGAAACTGTCGGAGCTTACGAAAGATTAAAAGATCAGACTAACGAATTGATTGATGGTGATTCATATCTTGCCTCACAGAGACTTGATGATGGATACGATGAGATTCTAGATATCCTTCAAAATAAAGGAACTCAGTATACACCAACTACTGCAACTTATGATCCTACGACCGGTTTATCTACAATTACTATTGAGACGGCCACAGGACTTACAGTAACAAACGCAACTTATGATCCTGCTACAGGAATCATGGAAGCAACTGTTGGAACTCACAAATTAAAAGCTAATGATTTTGTATGGTTCAAGCCCGGCGGTATTACGTTTAGCTGTAATACTGGTTCAGGCGTTACTAACCATGCTGTTCCTGAAGCGCATCATCCTTACTATAACACTCCATGTCAAGTTACGGCTGTAAGTGCAACTAAAATTACAATGAATGTTGGTAAAGGTGGTTCTACAGGTCAACAAGTACATACGTTTGTATCAGCAGTTACAAATGCAATTACTAAAGGACACGGTTTAGGCGTTGGTCGAAGCATACTAATGAAAACAGGTGGACTTGTGTTTACTTGTGATAGAGATAACAATGTCTTAAGATATGGTCATCCTCGAGCTGGTGACCCTGCAGCAGGTAGTCCAATTGAAGTACTTGGTGCTACTGCATCTAAGATTACAGTTAATGTTGGTAAATCAACTTTGCCTGATGTTCATACTTTTGTTAAAGCGTTACCTAACTCTATCTCAATCCTTGGTTCAGCAATCAAGTGGAGCGATAATGCTGCAATTCCTGCTGATAAGACAAGTGCAAGAAAGCAACTACAACAAAATAAAGCATTCATTCAAGATGTTATTGAAGGCTACGTTGATACTACTTACTTCAAATACGAAGCTAAGAAATGTGATAGAGATGTACAATCATATATCTTACCTGCAGTTGAAAGAGATATTCTAACAGGAACTAACTATAACGCAATCCAAACAGGTATTGCTTATCGTTCAGGTACTACTCTTGCTGATAACGTTATTAATGAGCAGTTGGTTCAAACAACCGGTGCAATGAACGAATTAAGACGAAGAGTTGCTCCTAGCGGACAATCAGGATTTACAGTAACAGATGCTACATACGATCCCGGAACCGGAATTATGGTTGCCACGATTGGTGCAAATCATTCAATGGCACCTGGTGATTATGTTGACTTTGCGAGTGCAGGTATTACGTTTAGTTGTGATACAGGTAGTGGAGTTACTAACCATGCGGTTCCTGAATCACATCATCCGTACCACGACACTCCATGTCCTATCACAAGTGTAACTTCTACTACAATTACAATGAATGTAGGTCAAGGTGGAACAGGACAATATCCACATACTTTCGTATCGGCTGTTGCTAATGCAATATCGCCTGCTGGTGCAATCGCTGCAAACTTTACTCCAACAGGTGCTACATACGAACCTAAAACTGGAAGGTTTGAAGTAACGATTGGTCAACACTCTATGGGTCCTGGGGATTATGTTAAATTCCTAGAAGATGGTATTACGTTTAGTTGTGATACAGGAAGTGGTCCTACTAACGATGCAGTTCCAAATCCTGGGCATCCATACTTTAATCATCCTTGCCCAGTCCATGCAGTAACAGCAACTACGGTTATTTGTTATGTAGGAACTGGCGGTACTAATGTTCATACGTTTGTATCAGCTTTAACTAACTCAGTATCCCACGTAATTGGTACATCTGATCTTGCCTCTGAACATCGAGCCGATGAATCTTTTGATAAGATCGTTAGTATAGTAAACAGTTCAAATAAAACATACAGTACTTCAGGTGCTGCATACGATCCTGTATTAGGTACAACTGTTATTACAATTGGTGCTCACGATTTCCAAGTTGGTGATAAGGTTCTTATTGCTCCGGATAGTTTAACATTTACTTGTGCACTTGATGGGAACGCAACTCAGCATACTTACCCAACAACTACAATAGCAAGCTTTACTCCAACAGGTGCTACTTACGATCCTGCGACTGGTATATTTACAGCAACTATCGGTTCTCATAAAATGATAGTTGGCGATCATGTAGAAATTGCAGCAGGCGGAGTTACATTTAGTTGTACTTTAGATGGTAATGCAACGAATCATCCGATTCCTGAGCCGCATCATACAAATACTTACAAGAAGAAGATTGCGTTAACTGCTGTTGATTCAACTACTATTACAATGAATGTTGGCAAGGCAATTAATGGCGGTGGAACTCATACATTCGTAAGCGCGTTAACAAATGCAATTAAAGGTGAACATCAACATCCCCTATACAAGTCACCAGCTGTTGTAGCTGCTAAAACTAATACTTCTATTACAGTTAATGTTGGTGCAAGTACAGATACATCAGTTCATACATGGATAAGTTCAACTGCTGATAATATTAAATCAGCAACATATGTTTCAACTTATAATCCATACGACGCTACATACGATCCTGCTACAGGCGTGTTTGTTACTACTATCGGTAAGCATAATGTTACTGCTGGTGATTACGTTTCAATTGCACCAGAAAGTGTAACGTTTACATGTGCTCAAGATGGTAATGTAACCGAACATTCGTATCCTGCTGCTCATCATCCTGCCTATAAGGTTCCTGTAATGGTTACCGCGGTTGGAGCTGATAGTATTACAATGAATGTTGGAACAAGCGCTGGTGGCGCTCATACGTTTGTTAGAGCAGCTGTCGCGGCTATTGATACAGACGCATTGGTATTTACAGATCCTGCATCTAACCTTAAGCATATAACGCCAACATTTGCTACTTATGTTCCTGCTACAGGTATTAGTGTTATTACCTTACCTGCAGGACACGGTATCTTACAAGGTGATTACGTTGAGTTTGCACCATACAGCTTTACATATACTTGTACTCAAGATAGTAATGTAACACAACATTCATATCCGAGAAAAGGCGATTTAATTTACAGAAAACCAAATCTTGTTACAGTGGTTAGTGGAAACGACATTACGGTTCAACTTGCTATTAGTTCAGGTGGAGTTCATACGTTTGTATCTGCAAGCAAAGATTGTGTTACTAAAGTTACTCATAAATCACAAGGTCAGTTTGCTAGAGAAACATTACAGAAGAACAAGGTATTCTTACAGAAAGAAGTATCCTCGTATCTTGATACACAATACTTTGTATTCAACGGAGTAAAATGTTCTAGAGATTCAGGATTTATAGTTGATTCAGTAAGACGTGATGTGGCCACGGGTTCTACTTGGAACTCTCAGTTTATGGGATTAGGATATAGAACTGGTTCAGTAGGTGCTAACAACGTTATTAACGATCAGTTAGTTCAAACTACTGCTGCTATTAATTATCTTAAAGCGCAAATTGCTGCTGATCCTAACGTAACAGGAACTGCATTAACTAGATCCAACGCTTCGTTTGCTAGAATCATTGATATTCTAACTAATGGCGCAGCAAATACTGGAACTAAAGTGTACGGTGATGATGCTGCGTTAACTGAAAATCACAAACAAGCTTCTAATCAATTAATTGCTAATAGAGCATTTATGATTGCTGAAGTTACTGCTTACATCGCAGTTAATTATCCTTCACTAACATACCTCGTTGCTGATTGTGAAAGAGACACAGGTTACTTGATTGATTCGTTAGCGCAAGATGTTAGGTTTGGCGGAAATACATGTTCTGTTAACTTCGCAAGGTTATATTTTGAAAACGCAAACTCAGTATTGGCCGCAGATCAAAAGGAACCTACATACAAGACGTGGGAACATATTGCCAATGTTGCTTCGGATATTGTTAGAGACATAACAATTACTGTAAGTACTGGTAATGCTGTTACTCAAGATGTATCAGGAACAGACTACGGTATTGAAGTTGCTAACTTGGCAAGAGATAGAGTTAATATTGTAACTCAAGCAATCTCCGATGATTCAATTGATTACCTTCCTGATTATATTGAGCCTGCAGTTGAAGCTGCTATGATTACAGCTCACGCTGCAATGGATGGAATGACAGAAAATCTTCAAGGTGGAGTTATTGATTATCTTAGAGATGAGCAGAACGGACTACCTTACGCAAAAGATGTTTGTGAAAGGGATGTTGGTTTAATTGTTGACGCAATCTCTAAAGATGCTGAGTACGGCGGTAACGAAAATACTCTAGAAGTATTTGATTATTACTTCAGACGATTCGATAGTGCATCTGCTGATTACGAACAGTTAAGATCAACCAACGTGTTACCTTTGCCAGTTAAAGGTCAGTTTAAGGTCTTATCTGATTACGAAGATACTGCTAATGTTTCAGGACTACGTGAGAAAATCAACGTATTGCCTTACGAACAACGTGAGCCTACTCAAAAGGCGTTTGCTTGGTTAGCTGATAAGGCTAAGTTGGTTGTTGAAGAAACTCAAATCGTTCCAACTTATGGTACTCAGTTTACTCCAACAGGTGCTACTTACGATCCTGCTACAGGCGTAATGAATGCAACTATCGGTTCTCATACACTCAAGGTAGGCGATCATATTTGGTTCGCTGATTTAGGTGTTGTATTTAGTTGTGATACAGGATCAGGTGCTACTAACCATTCTGTTCCTGCTTCGCATCATCCTTATTACAGAAAGCCTTGTCCTATTACTGTTGTAGATGCAACATCTATTACAATGAATGTAGGTACAGGCGGAACAGGACAACAAGTTCATACATTCGTAAGTGCTGCTGCAAATTCACTTAAGGAAGTTACGGGTAACGAAGCTGGTCAGGATCTAACAGGAACCGCGGTTACTTCTGCTACAGGAACAATTATACACGACTTGGTAGATCAAGTTGCTATCTTAATTGATGATGTTAATATCGAGACTGCTCAATTGCCTACTTTGGTTAAAGCAACCTTTGATCCTAACAGAACATTGGCAAGAAAGCAATTACAACGCAACAGAGACTTTATCATTGAAGAAGTTCAAGGATACTTGAAAGATCGTTATTATACCTTTGATGGTGATAAGTGTAAGAGAGATGTTGGTTTATTAGTTGATGCAGTTAAAGCTGATGTATTAACAGGTTCTAACTTCAACTCAATATTTAACGGTCTTGCATATAGAACCGGTTCAGTAGGTTCTAACGTAGTTCTAAACGAACAGTTAACAGAAACAGTATCAGGAATCAGATACGCTCAAGCAGCTGCTATACTTGCTGTTACTGATGCAACTGGAAAAGCTGAAACAGCCGCAAGATTCGATGAAATCATTGATATAATGACTAACGGTTCTGCTGCAGCTGATGTAATGAACTTCACTGCTAACGCGTTAGGTGTTGGTAGAATCAATGGAAGATCTCAGTTACAAAATAACAGAGCATTCTTAATTGCTGAAACTACTGCATGGCTTGCTGCGAATAGATCATCACATAGTTATAACGTTGCTGATTGTGAAAGAGATCTTGGTTACTTAGTTGATGCAGTATCGTTTGATGCTCAACATGAAGGTAACTTTGCTACTCTAAATCATGCAAAACTTTACTTTGAAAATGCAGTTACTGTATTGCCTGCAGATCAAATAGAACCAACTGCTGCTGTATTCAAACACATCGGTGATTGTGCTAACCTTATTGTTCGAGATATTAATATCGCTGGATTGAAATCAGCAGGTAACGCCTTGACTCAGAACTTTACATCTGGTTCAGGTGGTGGTGCTATGGGAGCTGAAGTAGAAGGGTTGTTTGATATTGTTGCTAATTCAATTATTAACGGTACAATGTTGATGGCTCCTGCTCAGGTGTACCCACCTACAACAACTTATACTGCTGCTCAATCCGCATCGTTCATTGAACTTGATACTGCTAAGACAGCTATATCATCTGGTTTATTGGCTCATCTTGCTACTGAGTTCGAAGTACTTCCATTCAGTGAAGTTAAATGCAGAAGAGATGTTGGTTATATTGTTGATGCAGTATCTCATGATATTCAATACGGCGGAAATGCTGCTACGGTTCAAACTGCAGGAATGTATTTTGAGAACTTAGTAAACACCGGATTACAAATTGAACAGAGAATGGGATCGAGAGATGCGTTCTTACACATGGCTAAAATTATTGAACATGTTGTAGGTGGTAAATCAATTACAACTAAGTTGTTCCCAAGATTAGGAAAATACTATACTGGTGATCTTGTAACGAAATACGAATACTGGAATGGTATTCCTTCTTATCAATCAACTGAAGCTCAAGATATGACTACAATCGGTGCAAATCCTGTTACGTCAATAGCGGCTAGGAAACTTGCTGAAATTGTTGCTAACGCGGTTGATGATGCTCGAGAGATTGGAACAACTATACCTGAACGTATTGACGTTGAACAAACTTGGATGGGTTCTAACTATATTACTTCTAAGGAATTAATTGAAAGTCAGAAGGCAATACTTGCAGCTGCGGTTATTAGTTACTTATCTGTTAATCATAATGCATTAAGTTTCCCTGAAGCAAAATGTCGCAGAGATATTGGAATGTTGGTTGATGCAATATCCCACGATGTTCAAAACGATACTAACTTTGCTTCTCGACAATCAGCAGGTATTTACTTCGAGAATGGAGTATCAGTACTTCCTGAAGATACTAAAGCTCAATATGCAGATATATTGTTATTACTTGGTGATATAGTTAAACAAGTAGTTAAGGCAGAAGCAGTAACCAATGCAAGTACATATACTTTAACTCCGCAACATGTTACAGGCACAGCTGCTACAACGGTTGAAGGCGATGCGGTTCATAACTTGATAGGATATATTGAACAAGTAATTCGAGCTAATGATAACGACGAACTACCTGCTGCTTACTCAACAAGTACTTGGGTGGCTACTGAGTTAACAACTGCCGCTCAAACAATTGATGATGGAACTGAAGAACTTGCTTCTGATGTAACTGAATTTATTAACCGTGAGTTTACAGTTCTTGATTATAGCAAAGCAAAATGTCGCAGAGATACAGGTTACTTACTTGATGCCTTCAGCTTCGACTTGAACTTCGGTGGTAATACAGCGTCTAGATGGAATGCTGATTTTTACTTCTGGAATCAAATCAATAGAATCCCTGAGAATCAACGTGAAGCAACTGCTAAATCATACCGTCAGTTAGGTAAGATATGTAAGGAAATTGTATTAGGCGAATATAAAGGACAAACAGTACTGGGTGAATTAGGTACAGCAGTTGAAAGCAAGAAAGTTGAAATGCTTGCGAACATCTTCTATAAAACTCAGATAAATAATGATACAAAATACTTACCAGTTAAGGAAGAGCCAGATTATACTTATAGCGGTGTTGTATTTACAGATGCACAAAAGATTATTGAACAGCGAAGAACAGGACTACAGTTTGATACAGTTAAGTTCGTAAATGCTACTTACAGTTATATTGATATTAACTTGACACGTAGAGATGCTAGGAACTTGTTAACTGCATTACAGAATGATTTCAAATTTGAAAATGTTCTTGTGGCAGGTCCAAGTTATGCAACAAATGGTGCTCAGAACGCGGTTAGAACATATACTGCTTCGTTCTTTGATTGGGAAGGTCGACATGTATTCCCAGTATTCAATTCAACAATGAAAGGATTGAAGTACGTTGATTCAGTTGTGGATTTAGCAGCATTAGGCGCTATCACTGGTCAGAAACCAAATCAGGCATATATTGTTGCTACTAACTATGCGGTTAACTACTACATAGGCGATATATATTATTGGAATGGTTCAACGTGGGTATATGTTGAAGCAAACAATACTGATCTGTTAGATGCGTTTGTTGGAGCTTGGGATCGAATGAAAACAAATCTTGTGAGTAACTATTCGCCTGATTCTGAACATTCATTGATGATCGAAGGATTGTTTAACGACTGTCTGAAAGATAACATCTTACGTCCTAATACATTGATATTTGGTTCGTTGGTTGAATCTATTGCTCACCAGTTTAACGGTGCATCGGCAGGTGTTAACAGAAACGCATTGCCACTTAACTTCAGAAACCTTGGTTCTGCTATATCAGCAATTGCCTCGGTACTTAATGAAGATGGCGGTAGAATCCGATGGTCAGGTGCTGATGAATTGAATAACCAGTACTTCGCAAGAGGACTAAAAATTAACGGTAGAACAGGTCGAATTGAAGGTCGTCCATTTACTTCTTCGGTTCGTAAACTCGCAAGACGTGCTTCGAACTCGAGAGCAGTAGTTTAAAAATAGGAAAATAAGAAATGCCAATTACAACAGTTACAACGTCGCAGGCACCTGACGCAAAACCGGTCGCGAAGAACTTAGTTCTATCGACAACATCAGCGGAAATTATCAACGTTCCCAACTATAGAGTTCCTGAATTAGTATTCGGTGGATCTACTACAGTTGAGCCGGGCGTTGGTGAAATCATTTCGCCGTTAGTGTTATGTAATGTTACTAATGCTACGGTAAACGTTGGTGTTCGAGTATTTAGATATTACGAAGGTGGAGCAGGTACTTACTTTAATATCATTAAGCAATTACCAGTCCCAGCATATGATACAATCGCAATTCCATTAAACGGACAGTTTTTGAATACTGGCGATATATTAGAAGCAGAGGCGTCGGCTAACCTAGCTATTCACGCAACGCTATCCTTCACTCTGGGTCAAGCAGAAGAAGATGATGTTGTTTAAGAACACAATAAATAGAATGGTAACTAACGTGAATTTGTTTAAAGGATAAGTAGAATGTCAAGTAGGTTCAGTACACTATCAGGGAAAAGTCTAACGTTAGGTCGCGGTATTCCGCAGGCCTTTCCGATAACGCTTGACCCAGCAGCTTTTGAAGGCGCATTGGTTTATGCTGATAACGGGGAATTAAGATACTCCGACGGCACGAACTGGCTTACAACTGGAACTGGTCCTCAAGGATTACAGGGAACAACTGGTATTCAAGGAGTCCAAGGACTTCAAGGTGAATACGGTCCAGGGTTTACTATCATTGGTTCTATCGCAGGACCTGGAGATCAGTCTTCATTAAATACTGCCTTTGGTTCAGCTGTTGTTGGCGATGGTGTTATTGACCAATCAAACGATACTCTTTGGATATACGATGGAGCCAATTGGGTTAACATTGGTTCATTCCGTGGCGTTCAAGGTTTTAGTGGTAATCAAGGTACACAAGGCGTTCAAGGCGTTTTAGGTAACATAGGTATACAAGGTTTAAGAGGACATCGTGGAGCTCAAGGTGAAGCTGGCATACAAGGTGTTCAGGGTGTTCAAGGTCTATTAGGTTTTCAAGGTTTACAAGGAAGACGTGGTCCACAAGGAGTTCAAGGTACAACCGGTATTCAAGGTGATCTTGGTTTCCAAGGAACACAAGGACGTGCAGGACCACAGGGAGTTCAAGGTACTACAGGTATTCAAGGCGATACTGGTATTCAAGGATCTGTTGGTCAATATGGTGGCGTAACATTTGAATACGATTTTAGTACAGTAGTTACTGCTCAAGATCCAACCGCAGGCAAGTTTGCTATTAACTCAACTTCTACTGTAAGCGCTACTGCATTATTCATTGATGATCTTGCTAAGAATGGATCTGATCTATCAGGTTTATTAAACAGCATTGATACAGTCCCAGGTCCAGTTAAAGGTTACATACAAGCTACAAGAGTTAGTGATGTAAATCAATTCATAACGTATGAAATTACTGATGTAATTGATAATACAGGTTGGATTACTTTAACTGTTAATCACGTAGCAAGTTCTGCTGGTGCAATAAGTGGCGGCAACGGTCAAGCATTCGTACTTTCTTTTGTTAGAGCTGGTGCTCAAGGCGTTCAAGGTACAGACGGTTCTCAAGGAGCTCAAGGCCTAACTGGTATTCAAGGTTCTCAAGGACTTCAAGGTGTACAAGGCGTTCAAGGTACTACAGGAATTCAAGGTTTTACTGGCTCGCAGGGTATGCAAGGTACTCAAGGCGTTCAGGGTACTCAAGGTTTACAAGGAGTTCAAGGTACACAAGGCGTTCAAGGAGCTGTAGGCGCATTCGGTGGACTAACTTACGACTATACTTATAGTAATTCTACAACAGTCGCTGACCCTGGTCAAGGTTACATCAGGTTTAATAATGTTGCTTTAGATTCGGCAACAAGTTTACTTATTGATGATCTTGATGATGCAGGTAACGATATCTCTGCACTATTCGCTGAAATTCAAAGTGTTACAGGATCTCCTAAAGGTTATATAAAAGTAATCAACGCAGCTGATGTAACTAAGTTTACAACATACAGAGTTGATGGTTCAACGGATAGCACTGGTTATTGGACATTGGTTATTGTCTATATCAACGGCGAAACAAGTTTTGCTAATGATGTTGATATGAGAATATCATTTAGTAGAAATGGTGATCAGGGTGTACAAGGTCTTCAAGGTATACAAGGAGTTCAAGGCGACTTCGGTCCACAAGGTACTCAAGGCGTTCAAGGAATGCAAGGCCAACAAGGTACAACTGGAATCCAAGGTATTCAAGGTATTCAAGGCGAAGCTATTCAGGGTACTCAAGGTACTCAGGGACTAACTGGTTCTCAAGGACTTCAAGGTATCCAAGGCGTTCAAGGTCTATCAGGTGGTCAAGGTACTCAAGGTGTTCAAGGAACAACTGGTATTCAAGGACTTCAGGGTGTTCAAGGAGAGCAAGGCGAATACGGTGGATTAACATTTGCTTGGAACTATAACTCAAATACTATCGGTGGTACAGACCCTGGTACGAGCCAATTTAAGTTTAATAATTCAAACCCACAATCTGCTACATTAATTACATTAGATGATATTCCAGCCGATCAATTTACAACAGAAATTGACGCGTTCTTAGACTTCATTGCTGCTGCTCCTGGAACAGTTAAAGGTTATTTAAAAATTCAAGTGGGTTCTGGTGGAGCTCCTGGCCCAGGTGGACATCATTGGTTAGTATACGAAATTACTGGTTGGACATGGGACGGTGCAGGAAAGAACTACGGTTACTTTGATGTTACCTATGTAGACGGTAACGCAACTAACTGGACAACTGTTACTGGTACTCATGGAATTGAAACATTAATTACTTTTGT
>Ga0114995_10001365_pt1 | contig 17242 bp, 16 predicted proteins | sample ArcticOcean_MG_C_11_FD_87038 | JGI IMG/M metagenome (GOLD analysis project Ga0114995, IMG submission 87038) | Marine microbial communities from western Arctic Ocean - ArcticOcean_MG_CB2_154 | ecosystem: Environmental > Aquatic > Marine > Oceanic | place: Arctic Ocean: Canada Basin | collected... | reverse complement strand
GTTGGCAGCGGAATCGAGTCGGGGCCCTCACCAGGGGTGCACGCGGCTGCGAACATCACTCCGACGATCGCCAAGGCCTTCCAACGCACTCTTGCAATAGTGCCAGAAGACCAGTCCGGATCTTCACTGAAGACCCTTGTTTGACGGAATTTCTTCACTGAGCCGGGCATCTTGAGCGACTATCCTCATGATCGTGACGGTTCTGCGTGTCGCCCTTGCCCAACTCAACCCAACGGTCGGTGATCTCGACGGCAACCTCGCGAAGTTGATCGAGGCCTACGGCCGAGCCGAACGGGACGGATGCGACATCGTCGCGTTCCCTGAACTGTCGGTCACCGGGTATCCGCCAGAAGACCTTGTGATGAAGCCGGGGTTCGTTGCGGACAACCGTGTCGCGCTCGATGCCTTTGCTGCTGCGACGGGCGAGTGCGTTGCAGTCGTCGGGTTCGTCGACCAAGATCGAGATCTCTATAACGCGGCGGCGGTGTGCGTTGGCGGCGAGATCGTCGGCATCTATCACAAGCGTTTGTTGCCCAACACCACCGTGTTCGATGAACAGCGCTACTTCACGGCCGGCTACGACTCCGACCCGCTTGAGCTGTTCGTGATCGGTGGCGTCAAGGTCGGCGTCTCGATCTGCGAAGACATCTGGAGTCCGTTTGGGCCGCTCGCCGAACAAGCAGCAGCAGGTGCCGAGGTCAACATCAACATCAACGGTTCGCCGTTCCGCGCCGAGAAAGACTTGGTGCGCGAACAGCTCGTGTCGACGCGTGCCGCCGACTCGCACTGTGCCGTCGTCTACGTCAATCAGGTCGGAGGTCAAGATGAGTTGGTCTTTGACGGCGGTTCGTTCGCTGTTGACCACAAGGGGGCGTTGCTTGCCAGGTCGCCACAGTTTGTCGAAGACATTACGGTCGTCGACGTTCCGGTCCCTCCGGTGTACCGCAAGCGTCTCCTCGACCCGCGAGGACGAGTCACGAACGCGCTGTTGCCGACTATTGAGGTTTCGCGTGAGCCGCGCCGTGCCGCAGCGCCAACAGAGCCGCTGCTCGCGCCGATCACCGAGCCGCTGAGTACCGACAAAGAGCTGTACGACGCCCTGGTGCTGGGTACACGTGACTACTGCCAGAAGAACGGCTTCAGCGACGTGGTCATCGGCCTGTCGGGGGGCATCGACTCCACGATCGTTGCCTGTATCGCGGCCGACGCTCTCGGCCCGGAACACGTCCATGGCGTGTCGATGCCATCGCGTTATTCGAGCGATCACTCGAAGGCCGATGCTGCAAAGCTCGCTGCAAACCTCGGGATTGAATACCGAACCATCTCCATCGAGCCGGCCTTCGCGGCCTACCAGGAGATGCTCAGTGAGGCCTTCGAGGGTCGTGAGGTCGGGTTGACTTACGAGAACATCCAGAGCCGGTGTCGCGGTCAGTTGCTTATGGCGCTTTCGAACGAGTTCGGCTGGATGGTGCTGACCACTGGCAACAAGAGCGAGATGGCGGTCGGCTATTTCACGATTTATGGCGACTCGGTTGGCGGCTACGCCATGATCAAGGACGTCCTCAAGCTGCGTGTGTACGAGCTGTGCCGCTATGTCAACGCTGCTGCTGGGCGCGAAGTTATCCCGGTCGACGTGATCACCAAGCCGCCGTCAGCTGAGCTTCGTCCGGACCAGCGTGACGATGATTCGTTGCCGTCGTACGAGGTGCTCGACCCGATCCTGGAGCTGTACGTCGAGCAGGACCGCACAGCCGGTGAGATCATTGAACTCGGCCACGACGAAGCCATGGTGCGACGCATCACTCGGCTTGTCGACATCGCCGAGTACAAGCGCCGCCAGTGCCCGCCCGGCGTCATCGTGAGCGCCAAAGCCTTCGGCCGCGACCGCCGGCTTCCCATCACCCACTCCTACCGCGGCTAGCCGGTCACACCGTGTCAGGCACAGTGTGACCGGACTGTCAGTCGGGGTGCATCGACTCGTGAATCTTGTCGGTTTCGGTTTGCTCGGTGATCTCGGCTTCAACCAGGTGGGGCTTGTCGATGTAGACCGCGCGACCAAATCGTTTCGCTGGTGACTGCCCAGCGCCGACCGATTGCGATGCACGCCCAGGCCATCGCCTCGTCGAGTACCGCCATCCCGCGATCCCGCGATCCCGCATCGTTGGGGCGCCACTAAAAGCATTGGGTAGCGCGAACTCTGCCGAGACAACGTTGCGATCGGTGTCGTGAAAGAATGGGATCTATCGCTCTCGGTTATTCGACTACTCACAGACGAAACAATTTGTCTCGTAGCCGAGGTCGTCGTTGCGTAGAGAGAGCATTGTCGCGACCGAGACAGCAGGTGCATGTGTGAACGATCCGATCCGGCCGGTGGAGTGCCGATCGGCGATGCTGGTCTGGTGATCACCTATGACGATGCCCTTCGCTCCCGGATCGAACTGAATCTTGCGGCGCATGATCGTCTCCAACTTCCGCTCGATGGTCGCCGTCACGCCGCCGTCGCCATCGTCGTTGTTGATTCCGAGCAGGGTTCGGACCGTGTCGATGCGCATCCCTCGACGCAGGACGGGATGTCGAAGATCCCGGTTGCTGATGACATTGCCCATCTCCTCGACGGTCGTATGGAAGGTGTGGCCGGTGGTGCAGCGTTCGTCCTCTGCCGCCGAGCAGTTCGACTGAATACCCATTCGGCGCAGTGGGCGCTCCCTGGCGGTCGGATCGACGCTGGCGAAACCGTGATCGAAGCGGCGCTACGCGAGACCGACGAGGAAGTTGGGGTGCGGCTGCCGGAGTCAGCGGTGCTCGGGCTGCTCGACGACTACGCGACTCGATCGGGCTATGTGATGACACCGGTCGTCGTGTGGGGTGGTGCCGATCTCGTGCTCGAGCCGAGCCCCGACGAGGTGCTCGCTGCATACCGCATTGGCTTGCACGAACTGTGCCGTGACGACTCACCGCGCTTCGTCGAAATCCCCGAGAGCGACCGACCTGTCGTGCAGGTTCCACTGAGTGGCGACCTGATTCACGCGCCGACTGGCGCCGTGATCTTGCAGTTCCGCTGGGTCGGCCTCGAAGGCAAGATCGGCGCCGACTGCCGCGTCAGTGAGTTTGAGCAACCCGTTTTTGCTTGGGGCTGAGGATCAGGAGCCCGAGTGGCCAAAGCCGCCGCCGCGGTCCTGGCCGTCCAAGTTTTCGGTCACTTGCCATTCGACCTGTTCGACCTTCTGGATGACGAGCTGAGCGACGCGGTCGCCTTTGGCCCGTGACTAGTCGTTCCTTGGGTCGGTGTTCAAGAGGATGACCTTGATCTCGCCGCGGTAGGCAGCGTCGATCAGGCCGGGGGCGTTGACGACGCTGATCCCATGCTTGAGCGCCATGCCACTACGCGGGAGAACAAAGCCGCCGTACCCGATCGGAATAGCGATGGAGATGCCAGTGGCGACAAGCGCACGGCCACCGCCCGCAGCAATTGTTGCGTCCTCAGCGGCGTACAGGTCGAGGCCGGCGTCGCCCTCGTGGGCGTACCTCGGCAGCGGCAGGTCAGGGTCGAGTTGAACGATCGGAATCGGCAGCGAGCTCACGGCACAACAGCGTAGAGCAGCTCACGTCGATGCGAGGCGTGCCCGCATGCAGACCTCTCCGCAACATGCATCGGGGACATCTGCGGGGAGGTCATCCGGTTCGACGAGTTTGTAGCCACGGCTGTGGTAGAGCGCCTGCGCCTCAATGTTCGAGCGGTGTACCCACAGGGTCGCGGTATCCGCACCAGATTTGGCTGCCCAGGCCTCAGCGTTGTGGAGGAGTTCTGCCGCAAGGCCCCGCCGTCGACTCTCGGGCGCCACCCACATGCCCCAGATCGCCGCGTCTGTGGGCTCAGGGAGGTTAACGCCGACGATGCCGACGGGTGAAGCAACCTGGTTCGGCCCTGCGCCAGGGGCGGCGCTCCCCCCGGTAGTAGCGGCGGTGTAGGCGGCGAGAACAGCACCAGGATGGCCTGCAAAGCTTGCAAGGTGTCCTCGCCATGCGGCATCGCTGAAAGCCAGTTCTCGTTCATAGGTGGAGTCGAATGCTGCAGGGTCGGTGTGTAGCGCGCACAGTCGGATCTCTCTGAACTGTCTGACATGCGTGGCGTTGGTCGGGTCGAGTTGCAGCACGTCCATGCCTGACGTTAGGCCGACAGCGCGGCCCGGGCAGGGAAGGTTTCGCGGCGCCTCGTAGGCTACGCAGCGTGACAACCCGACCGTTTTTCCTGGGAGGCGGCATATGACTGCGCCTTCCCGTCCACCGTCGGTGGACAAACTCGCCCGATCGCTGAAGGCCTCGGGTCTCCCACACCCAATCCTCGTCGACATCGCCCGAGACGCGATCAACGCCGGTGATTACGAATCGGCAGCCGCACGAGCGGAGCAGTTTCGGCGCACCTTGCTGACGCCGGTCGTCAACGCAACCGGCGTGCTCCTCCACACAAACCTCGGTCGGGCACCGCTCGCCCACCAGCAGGCAGCATCGGCGCAGACCGTCGAGTTCGACCTGTCGACCGGGCAGCGAGGATCGCGTCAGGCCGCCGTCGGTCAACTTTTTGCTCGACTGTGCGGCGCAGAAAAGGCAATGGTCGTCAACAACAACGCGGCGGCGGTACTGCTCGTCGTAGCGGCGCTCGCCGAAGGGCGTGATGTTCCAGTCAGCCGAGGCGAGAGCGTCGAGATCGGTGGATCGTTCCGCGTTCCCGAAGTGATCGAACAGTCCGGTTCCCGCCTCGTCGACGTCGGCACTACTAACCGCACGCGCGTCAGCGACTACGCAAAAGCAATCGCTCGCGCCGATGTCGACGCGGCGATGGTGCTCAAGGTCCACCCGAGCAACTACCGGGTGGAGGGTTTTGTCGAGGAGACCTCGATCGCCGACCTGGCGACGCTCGGCGTTCCCGTCGTTGCCGATATTGGCAGCGGCCTCGTTGACTCCACATGTCCGTGGCTGCCCGGTGCGCCGCCGGCCTGGCTGGCTGGCGAACCGGCCGCAGTGCAGGCCATTGCCGACGGAGCCGACTTGATCACGTTCAGCGGCGACAAGCTGCTCGGCGGTCCGCAGGCCGGGATCATCGCCGGTCGTGCCGACCTCGTCGAACAGTGCTTGCGTCATCCGCTTGCACGGGCGCTTCGACCCGGAGGCTTAGTGCTCGCGGCGCTGCAAACAACTGCGCTCACCTATCTCGACAAGCGTGCTGTGACCGACATCGCGTTCTGGAGGATGGTTGCAACCCCGATTGATGAGCTGCGGGCGCGGGCCGAGTCGATTGTCGATGCCGTCCGGTTGGTCCATCGAACCGCGCGGGTCGAGTCGACCGAAGCATTGCCCGGTGCAGGCTCTGCACCTGGCGTCACGATGCCGTCGGTCGGCGTGGTGATTGACGGTGACCTCCTCAAGCCGCTCCGACAGTTCGCCACGCCAGTCGTCGCGCGTTCGCGTGACGACCGGACGTCGCTTGATCTTCGCTCAATTGACCCGGTCGACGATCAGATAGTGATCAATGCGCTGCTGGCGGCGGGCGGATGACCGTCATCGCGACAGCTGGGCACGTCGATCACGGAAAATCGTCGTTGGTCCAATCGCTCACAGGTACCGACCCCGATCGCTTAGAAGAAGAGAAGCGGCGTGGGTTGACCATCGACCTCGGCTTCGCCCACACGGTGTTGCCCTCCGGAGCTGAACTGAGCTTCATCGACGTTCCGGGACACGTGAAATTCCTGCGCAACATGCTCGCCGGAGTCGGCGGCGTCACCGCATGCGTGTTCGTGGTGGCCGCAACAGAGGGGTGGAAGCCTCAGTCGGAGGAGCACCTCCGCATCCTTGAACTCCTCGGCATCGAGAACGGCATCATTGCTCTCACCAAAGTCGACCTTGTTGACAACGAATGGCTCGAACTTGCTGAGCTCGAAGTTGCAGAACACGTCGCCGGCACGTTCCTCGAAGACAGCCCGATGTTGCCGGTCTCGTCGATAACTGGAGTTGGCATGGACGAGGTGCGCGTGGCGCTCGATGAACTCATCGCCTGCAGCGCAGCAGTGGCCGATCGTAAGCGACCGCGCCTGTGGCTCGATCGCGTCTTCGCAGCCAAAGGCAGCGGCACGGTCGGCACCGGCACCTTGGTGGGTGGCACATTGCGGAACGACCAGTTGGTCAGCATCGAGCCGGGTGGTCATTCGGCGCGTGTCCGCACGATCCAAACTGCCGGGCAGACAGTTGACGAAGTCGGCGCGGGTAATCGCGTTGCCGTCAACCTCGCTGGCGTCGATCACAACGACCTGAAGCGCGGCGATGCAATGATCGAACCTGATCGCTGGCGGCTCACCAGCCGATTCGACGCTTCGCTGCGCGTGCTCGATGCGCTCAATCATGATGTGTCGCGTCGTGGTGCTTACGTTGCCTACATCGGTTCTGGTGAGTACGCCGTCAAGCTGCGCGTGCTCGGCGTCGAAGAGTTGTCGCCTGGAAGCACCGGCGCGGTCAGGCTGTTTCTCCCGGCAGCAGTTCCGCTCTTGCCTGGTGATCGTTTTGTCCTGCGTGAATCCGGTCGTGACGAGACAATCGGTGGGGGAGAAGTGCTCGATATCGATCCTGTTCTGCGTGCGTCTCGTGCCGCACCCGATCGCAGCATCGATCGATTGGTGCGCGAGCGCGGATGGTTGACGATCGACGAAATCGAGCAACTCACCGGTGAGGTCGTTGATCCGGTGATCGGTGAATGGGTCACGTCGCCCGAGTCGCTCGCCGAACTGGCCGCGATGATCATTGCCCGGGTCGAAGAGGCCGGCCCGGCAGGCGTCGACCTCGCAGCATTCGACGATCGGGAGCGGGCGATACTCTCGACCCTCGACAAGGTCGTTGTTACGGCCGGCCTTGTCCAGCCTGCTGATGCAATTGATCCGTACGAGGATCATCCGGTGCTGGCCGAGTTGCTCGGCGGCGGATTCATGCCGTCTTCGCTCGCCGACGTCGACCGCAACGATCTGCGCGAGCTGGTTCGGCGTGGCTATGTCATTCAGCGTGACGGGATCGGGTTCCACCGTGATGCGATTGAGGCAGCGGGTTACGTCGCTGCCGAACTTCTCGCCGAACATGTAGACGGCTTCACTGTGGCCCAGTTTCGCGACGCGACCGGAGCAAGCCGCAAGTTCGTGCTGCCACTCGTTGCTGAACTTGACGCTCGCGGGGTCACACGGCGTCGCGAAGACGTCCGTATTGGTGGCCCCCGGCTTCCTCCGGTGTAGCGGTCACACTGTGCCTGACACAGTGTGACCGGTTAGCTGGCGCGGAGATGCTTCCGTTCGAGATCGGTGAGGCCACCCCAGATGCCGTATCGCTCGCCGTTGTCAAGGGCCTGCTCGAGGCATGCTGCTTGTACCCCGCATGATGCACAGACCTGCTTCGCGCGCCTCTCGCGAGCCAACCTGATCGCTCGCCGCTCGGAGCTTAGTGGCGGGTAGAACGCGTTCCCCATTTCGCCTTGACAGGCGGCTTGGCTGCGCCAATCAACTGAATCTAGTTGCATTGGAACCAACTGCACGTCAACCACGGTAGGCGTTTGACATTGCGCTGGTCAAGTGACAATTCGTGAAAAATGGACTATTCAGGCACTTTGGGTGAAGTCAAACCGCTTTTGACGGTTGTTTCGTCGGTTGTTTCGTCGGTTGTTTCGTCGCTGTCGAGCGTGTCGGCGTCCTTGTCGCGCATTTCGCGATAGTCCTTTGCAGCGCCTTCGAGCGGCTCGACTTCGAGTGTAATCCCATCGATTTCAGCGACGCGGACTTGCTCGCCCGCCAACACAGGAGTCGCTCGATTAGTGCGGGCTCGCCAGCGGCTGGTGCCAATCTCGACGACGCCGTCAGGGTCGACATCGGTGATGACGGTGCCGATTTCGCCGATCATCCACTCACGACCGATGGTCGGCGTGGCGAATCGGGTGCGGACCATGTTCGGCATGCCGACGATGAATGTGAGGGTGATGCCGCCGAGGCCTGCAAGTAGGGCAATCCACGTTGGGCGCATGCTTGTGCCCGGCAGCGATTCGAACAAGAACGCTGTTCCGATGACGGTCAGCAGCAAGCCGACCCCCGTCCAGAACCTGGGTATCCCAACTTGAACATCGACGGAGAAGGCAAGCATCGCGACGCCGATGACGACGATTGCCCACGTTCGCGTTGGAAGCACTGAGAGTCCGCTGAAGGCGAGGAACGTGCAAACTGCGCCGACCACACCACCCACACCGACGCCGGCTGTGTAGAACTCAAACACGAGCAATGCGAGGCCAGTCAGGAGCAGCAGGTACGCGACTGGCGGGCTGGCCACCGTGTGGAAGAGCTGGTCAATCAGTGACAGCTTGGAGAAGCGCACCGTTGCCACGGTGTCGAAGCGCAGATTGCCGTCGTCGGTGACGACTTGCTCGGTAGTCAGCAAGATGTTGCCGGACTCTTCGTAGCCATTCATGGCCTGCAGCATCGAGGTGACCGTGGGGATGCCTTCGTCGTCGATGCGTTGCTTGAAGATGTCGAGGGCTCGGGCTTCGCTGAGGCCGACCGATCCGTTACGTAGGGTCTCTTCAGCGACACCGAAGTCGATGTCAGCCGAAGGAATTTTCAGCGGGACTCCGATGTAACCGACGCGGGCTCCGGGCGCCATGCCCGTGACGTCGGCGACGGCGAGCATCTGGGCAGCGGGTCCGTAAAAGCGGGAACCGGTCGGACCAACCCACACGCCGATTGGTATGGGGGCGTTTGCGATGTCGTTCAGTAGCTTGGCGACGACATTGTCGTCGACGATTGTGCCATCGCTGTTGACCTGCAGGATCAGTGCCTGAGCACCGCCGTTTTGTGCCCGTTCGATGGCGTTGCTGATCTCGTCAATGAGGATGTCATCGACAAATCCGCTCACCTGCAGCACATCAACCGGGGCGATGTCAGCGCCACCTGGAGTTGTCACGGTGTCGACGCCGTTGCTCTCGTTGTCGGTCTGGGCGTTTGCCGCGCCGCCGAACATCGAGAGCCCGGCCGCCATTGTGAGCAAAGCGATCGCTAGTCTGCGCAAAGGTGCCTCCGGAACATGAGAGTCCGCTGCAGTCGTTGACCGCCACGAATGTTGTCATTGTGGCGGGCAAGGGGGGTGTCGGAAAGACAACAGTAACGGCTGTCATCGCTCGCGCGGCTAGTCGTGACGGACGACGTGTACTCGTGGTCGAACTTGACGGCAAGCCGACCCTCGACGATCTTCTTCGCAGCGCCGGTGATGACCCGTCTGGCGGCACTCTTGAAGTCGTTCAAATATCGGCCGCTGATGCACTCGACGAGTACCTCCGGGACCATGGTTTTCAGCGAATCGCCAAGCGATTGAACAAAACCGGTGTCATCGACATGATCGGTACTGCGGCGCCTGGAATCGACGATGTCGTCGTGCTTGGCAAGATCAAGCAGTACGAACAGAGCGGCGATTATGACGTGATTGTCGTTGACGGCCCGGCTGCCGGACATGCGATCACATTCCTCACGTCGGCGACTGGTCTGGCCAACGCCGTGCGCAGCGGCCCCGTGCGAACCCAGTCTGATGGGGTGATCGAACTACTCACAGATGTCGAGCGGTGCCAGGTCGTTTTGGTCACGCTCGCCGAGACGACCCCGGTCAACGAGGTCGTCGAAACGGCGTTCGCTCTCGAAGACGATGTCGGCGTTCAGCTCGGCCCGATCGTGGTGAATGCCGTCGACGACGGCGCGGCGCTTCCCGATGTCGCCGCTGAGGACGCAGCACTCGCCGAAATGACCGGTGACGACGTCGAGGTGATTCGTGCGGCGGCGGCGTTCCGACGCTCGCGACGTGCGATCGAGAACACCGAAATCAGGCGGCTGGCCAGCGAGATGCCGCTCGTGCAGTTGCATATCCCGGCTCGCCTTGTGGCGGGCCTTACGTCCGCTGACATCGATCTGATGGCCGACGCACTGACCGAATCAGAAGCTGCATCGGAGGCTGATCGTGGCTGATATCGGTGCGGTCATCAACAACTCTTGCGTCATCGTGTGCTGCGGCTCTGGTGGTGTCGGCAAGACCACCACTGCAGCTGTTCTGGGGCTCGAAGCAGCGCGGCTGGGCCGCCGTGCCGTGGTCGTCACGATCGACCCAGCAAGGCGCCTGGCCGATGCTCTCGGCCTCGTTGACGGCCTAGCTGCCGAGCCCCAGCGAATCGAACTCGACTCTCGGCCCGGTGAGGCGTCGAACGGCGAACTGTGGGCGATGATGCTCGACACGGCGGCAACGTTCGACGGGTTAGTCGCTCGGCATGCATCAGACCCTGACCAGATCGAGCGTATTCTGACCAATCCGCTCTACCGGAACATGGCCGGAGCGATGAGCGGCACGCAGGAGTACATGGCGGCCGAGACGCTGCACACACTGCACGGTGACGATCGGTTCGATCTGGTCATCGTTGATACGCCGCCGAGCCGGAACGCCCTCGACTTCCTCGAAGCCCCGGGCGTACTGGCTCGATTCCTCGATCATCGAGCATTCAAGCTGCTGATGCTGCCGACCAAGGGCGGGCTTCGAGTCCTCGGTGCGGCGGCGCAACCGATCTTGAAGGCCATCGGCCGGGTCGTTGGATCTGATGTCCTGGCCGATGCGGTGGCTTTCTTCCAGGCATTTGCAGGGATGGAGTCTGGGTTCCGTGATCGCGCCGATGAAGTGGTCGCGTTGATCAGAGCACCCGAGACCTCGTTCGTCATCGTTGCTTCCCCGCGTCACGACACGATCACCGAGGCTGTCTGGTTCGCCGAGCAGTTAGTCGACCAGCAGGTGGACGTCAGCGCAGCAATCATCAACCGCACACAGCCGGCCTTCGGCCAGGGCACCGCTGCCGATGCCCGAGCCGCGGCCAAAGCCGCCACTGGCGAACTCGCTGTGCTGTGGGGCAACGTTGCTGACCTGCGGACGCTGCGCGAGGCCGAGCACGAAGTTGTTTCTCCGCTCGGTGATGCCGTCGGTCACGACCGGGTGACGCTGCTCCCGCTACTCGACAGCGATGTCCACGACCTCGATGGGCTGCACACGATTGCCGATCATCTCTTTGACCGGTGCTGAACCTCCTCGTGCCGCCAAACTGCCACGCCCCGGTCAGACCAAAGTGTGACAACACGGGTCGATGTGGGTTGACCGGATAACGTCTGGCCTCGTGAACATCCTCATTGCCACCGATGCCACCTGGGTTGTCGACGACATCACGGCGGCGCTTGGCGCCGACGGCGTCACCTTCACGGTGTGTCGCGAAGGCCGAGTTGTTGCCGATCAAATCGCCGAACGCCTGCCCGACTTGGCGATTCTCGATCTCCAAATTGGTTCGATGGGTGGCATGGCAGTCACCATGTCGCTGCGCCTGGACGAGTCGGCAGACACCTTGCCGCACGTACCGGTGCTGATGCTGCTTGATCGTAAGGCGGATCTTCACCTCGCTCGCCGTAGCGGCGCCGAGGGTTGGCTGATCAAGCCGCTAGATGCCCTCCGTCTGAAGCGTGCGGCGAAAGCCATCATGAACGGCGGCACGTATACAGAGGGGATCCCGGTTCCCGAGGCCCCGACTGCCGATCAGGTCGAAGCTCACGAATCGACCGAGGAAGAACCGGCAACCGCCGGATAACATCCTGACTCGCTACGGGGTGTAGCGCAGCTTGGTAGCGCGCCACGTTCGGGACGTGGAGGCCGGGAGTTCAAATCTCCCCACCCCGACCAATGAGTCGTTCTGTCTGTGGACAGGGCGGCTCGTTTCGTTTTTCACGGCTCATCTGGGCTCGTTCGGTACCATTCGCGCATGGATCTGGTTGAGCTGCAGGACGTGATCGAGCGAACGTACGGAGATCGCGATCGGGAGCGCGGCGTGTCGGCAACAGTGGCCTGGTTGGCCGAAGAGGTTGGTGAACTGGCGCAAGCAGTCCGTAAGGGGACGCGCGATCAACAGGTTCACGAATTCGGTGACGTGGTCGCCTGGGTGGCGACGCTCGCCAATCAACAGGGAATCGACCTCACTGAGGCAGTTCAGCGGTTTGCTGACGGCTGCCCGAAGTGCAGTGCATTGCCCTGCATTTGCTGACACCCAGCCAGCTCAACAGCTGACCGGGTGTCAAAGGGTCAGAGGCCGTTCGGTGCGTCGACGACGATGGTCTTGGCGATCTTGTCGGTCAAGCGCTGACGCTCTGGGTTCGTGAAGATCCAGATGCTGCTGACGAGCCAGAAGACGCCGAATGTGAAGCTGTTGAGGAGACCGTCGATGACGACATTGCGGATGAACATTTTGCCCCAGGTTGCCGGGAGGCCGGTCTCGGTGTCGATGACGTACATCTTGAGGATCTGTTTGGCCGGGGTCTGGCCCTTGCCGTAGGCGATCGCTGCCCAGATGAGGTAGCCAATGCCCAGCGTCACCATGATCAGCACGGTGGTGAGGAGCGCGCCGCCGAAGCGTTTGCCGAGCGAGGACAACACGGTGCCTTCGGGTACGGCAACGGTTGCAGGGGCAACAGCAGCGGAGGACGCTGGGGGCGGGGGAGGAGCAGTATTGGTCATGTTGGTTTCTTTCTAGGTAAGCCTGATGAGGAACTGCATGACCATAGCCAAATCTTTGGTCTGCTGGTGGGCATTTGCCATGTCGTCGCCAGATTGCAATCAGGTGACATTCGTGACCACGATAGTGGTAGCGGGTGCGCTGGGTGACGCGAGCTGTGAACCAGCGGCGAGGTCAGCCGCGACGTAACGGTTCGATGGCCATCACGTAGTCGGCGAGGCGGGCGGCGATCTCGAACGTCGACTCGGGGCCGTCGGGGTCGGGCGCGTCCCAGACCTCTGAGATGCGGCGCCAGCGATCGGCGCCGAGGAACATGCCGGCAACGGCTGAGTCACCGAGTTCGGCGCGCCAAATCTTCTCGTGGCCGAGCAGCCTGTCGAGCACGACCTGGTTCTCGTCGTCTTTCGAGTACTCGGCGTGAAACCCGATCTCGAGCCCAATGTCACCCGATGTGTTGACGCGGACCAGTTGCGCTTCGTAATGCTCTTTCTTTGCGCCGTTGTACCAGACCTTGAGTCCGCGCCCGTGCGAAGTCGAGTGCAGCTCACCGTCAACGGCTGACGCCATTCCTTCAAACGCGTCAAACACCCACTCAAAGAACCCCTGGTTGATTCCGCCCGCTGTCAACCGGTTCTCAGGCATATGTTGCTATCGCGCCGACTGGATCAATTCCGCGATTTGGAGGGCGTTGAGGGCCGCTCCCTTGCGCAGGTTGTCGTTGCTGACGAACAGGGCAAGGCCTCTGCCGCCGGGGGCGCCCTCGTCGGCACGGATGCGGCCGACGAAGCTGGGGTCCGCGCCAGCTGCTTGCAGCGGATTCGGGATGTCGGTCACTTCGACGCCGGGAGCGTCAGCGAGCAGTTCGTAGGCCCGTTCGACCGAGATGGGGTCGGCGAACTCCAGGTTGAGCGACAGCGAATGCCCGGTGAACACTGGAACGCGCACGCACGTGCCGGACACGAGGAGATCGGCGATGTCGAGGATCTTGCGCGACTCATTGCGCAGTTTCTGCTCTTCGTCGGTTTCGAACCGGCCATCGTCGACGATTGAGCCGCAGAGCGGCACGGCGTTGAACGCTATGGTGCGAGCGAACTTTTCGGGTGCCGAGAAGGCGATCGCCGAACCGTCGTGGGTCAGCGCTGCGCCGCCGCCACCGGTTTCAGCAACCTGCTTCGCGAGCTCGTCGACGCCAGCGAGGCCGGAACCGGAAGTGGCCTGGTATGTGGCGGCGATCATACGTGTGAGGCTTGCCTCAGCGTGCAGCGGCTTGAGGACCGGCATGGCGGCCATCGTGGTGCAGTTGGGGTTAGCGATGATGCCCTTGGGTGGGTTGTGCGCCAAGTGGCCGTTGACTTCGGCGACGATCAAGGGGACGTCGGGGTCCATGCGGAATGCCGACGAGTTGTCGATCACGATCGCGCCGGCCGCAGCAAACTTGTCTGCGTAGGCGCGCGAGGACGCGGCGCCTGCCGAGAAGAGCGCAATGTCGAGACCTGAGGGATCCGCGATTTCAGCGTCTTCGACGACAATTTCCGTGCCCTTCCACGACAGCGTGGTGCCAGCAGACCGGGACGAGGCGAAATACCGCATCTCGGTGACCGGGAAGTTCCGCTCTTCGAGCAGGCGTCGCATAACGCTTCCGACTTGACCTGTTGCTCCAACCACTCCAACGCGCATGGGAAAAGCTTAACGGCCGCCTATCCGCTCGCCCCGCAGGGTTTTCTCAAAGCCTATTCGCGGATGAATCCCTGGCTGGCGGCGGTCGTGCATCTGCAAGACTTTGAGGCGCAGCGACAGAGCAAGGTGGAGAATCGTTCATGGTTCTGGCACAATCACCTGGATGGCTCGTCGACCCCAACTCGTTCCCTGGAAGGCCGCTGGCCTGGTCTCTGAACGGCAGGCGAGCGGTGACGACGTCGTGCGGAGTACCGGGTGGGTCTTCAACAACGAGAAGGGCCCCGACCTCACACTTCAAGAGTTTGTCGCCACCGGTGACGCTGAGGTGGGGTCGTACCTGACGGTTTTTGGCCTCCGTTCGCCCGACCTCGACAAGCAAAGCCTTGTTGAGATCGGCTGCGGCATCGGTCGGATGACCTGCGCGTTCACTCGTGAGTTCGGGCACGTCACAGCGTGCGACCTCGACGCGGGTTTCCTTGAACGGTGCTTCGAGACCGTTGGTCGCTTCGGCAAGGTCGATCGTTTGCGCACCAGCCACGTCACCGACGGCAAGACGCTCGACCTGCCGCCGAACTCGACCGACATCACCTTCAGCTACATCACGTTCCAGCACTGTGATCCTGACGATGCGCTCGAGCTCACTTCGGAAGCCGTTCGAATCACCAAGCCCGGTGGCAAGGTCGTGCTCAACTATCGAGCCCGCGGACGCGGCGATGCCGTGTTGATCCCGTTGAGCAAGGTGGTGCGCGGGTTGTTCAGCGTGCCGAAGCTTGGCGACTGGCTGTCACAGAAGCGCATCATTACGCGTATCGGCTGGCAGGCAAACCGGCTGAACCCTGACGAAATCATCGGCCCGCTGGCACCGCTGTTCAGTGGCGTCGAGGTCTGGCGCAACCCGAAGTCGCACTTTGCCGGGCGCGGAGCGGTTACGCAGAGCTTCATCGGGGTCAACCCACATCACTACTGGGTCATCGCCACCGTTCGTTAGCCGGTTTCGCGGCCGTTTTCGCGGCCGTTTTCGCGGCCGTTTTCGCGGATAGTGAGCACAATGGCTGGTTGGTGACTGGATGGGGGATACTTGCATCTTGTGATCAACATCTCTGAGGACCAGTTCTTCAACCTGCGCAAGTGGAATCTTGGCCTCACGCTGCTGCATGCCGCGCAGGCCGCGATCATCCTGGTGCTCGCCGGCGACTTCGCAATCACTTTCACCTCGGCCACTCCCGACGGGCCGCCGGGGACGCGGGCGCCGCTGGGCGAGGGCGTCTTCGATCTGCCGATTGGTCTTGCGGTCGCAGCGTTCCTCGGGCTCGCTGCGTTTGACCACCTGTTGACGGCGACGGTAGCCAAGCAGCCTTACGAGGCCGATTTGCGCCGCGGTATCAATCGGTTCCGTTGGGTTGAATATTCGATGAGCGCGACGCTCATGGTCGTCCTGATCGCCTCGTATTCGGGCGTCACCGAGATTACGGCAGTCTTTGCCATCATCGGCGCGAACGTCTCGATGATCCTGTTTGGCTGGCTGCAAGAGAAGTTCAACCCGCCGAGCCGCACCGAGACGACGATGCTGCCGTTCTGGTTCGGAACGTTCGCCGGACTCGCCCCGTGGGCAGGCATTGCTTTCAATACGGTGCGCGCCGACGAGGTGCCGGGGTTCGTCTACGGAATCATTGCTGCGCAGTCGGTCTTCTTCTTCAGCTTCGGTCTCAACCAGTGGCTGCAGTACCGCAAGGTCGGCAAGTGGACCAGCTACGTCTTTGGTGAAAAGACCTACCTCGTTCTGAGCCTTGTGGCGAAGTCGGTGCTTGCCTGGCAGATCTTCGGTGGGTCACTCGCTCCGGCCGAATAGTTACGCATGGGGTCAGGCCCCTTTCGCAACTCTGCGACAGCGCGGTGCTTTCGGGAGTTGCGTCCGCACCCGACCTACTCAATAGCGGCAGAGCCGACTGTTTTGAGCTTGCGGAGATCGCGGCTCCAAGAGTGAAGTACGTGCTGCCCGCCCGAACGGTGGCTTCTGCCACGTTTGGGATCCCGACATTGGGAACAGGGAAATGCGGACGTGCAGGTCTGAGGTGGTGTGCTGGGTCCGACGGCAGAGTTGCGAAAGGGGCCTGACCCCGTGCGTAACTATTTGCGTTCGGGGAGGGGCGCGCTGTAATCGGTGCCGGAGTCGAGACCGAATGCGGTGTGCAGGGCGATGGCTGCTCGCTCCATGTCGGCCGACGGGATGATGATCGACACGCGGATCGTCGACGTGGAGATCATCTCGATGTTGACGCCCTCGTCGGCGAGCACGCGGAACATCTTCGCCGCGACGCCCGGAGACGACTTCATGCCTGCGCCGACGAGTGAGACCTTGGCGATGTCGTCGTCGTGAGTGACCTTGGTGGCCCCGATCTGTTCGGCGACCTTCTGCACGATCGATTTGGCTTCTACCAAGTCGGCCATCGGCATCGTGAAGCTGATGTCAGTCGTGCCTTCGGTCGACGTGTTCTGCACGATCATGTCGACGTTGACGTTCGCTTCGGCGAGCGGCTCGAACAGTGCAGCAGATATGCCGGGCTGATCGGGCACGCCGAGCACGGTGACTTTGGCTTCGGTCATGTCGGTGACGACACCGGAAATGATGGGATCTTCCACTGAGGGCTCCTCGTTGCTGACCAGCGTTCCCTGCTCCCAAGTGAAAGCAGAGCGCACATGAAGTGGGACGTCGTGATTGCGTGCAAATTCAACCGATCGCATGGCAAGCACCTTGGAACCGGCACCGGCCATTTCGAGCATCTCGTCGAAGTGCACCTTGGCGAGCTTGCGAGCCTGCGGCACAATGCGCGGGTCGGCGGTGAATACCCCGGTGACGTCGGTGTAAATCTCACACGCGTCGGCTCCGAGTGCCTGAGCGAGTGCGGAAGCAGTGAGGTCGGACGCGCCTCGACCCATCGTGGTGATTTCCTTGTCGGTGCTGACGCCCTGGAAGCC
>Ga0114995_10001360_pt1 | contig 17263 bp, 12 predicted proteins | sample ArcticOcean_MG_C_11_FD_87038 | JGI IMG/M metagenome (GOLD analysis project Ga0114995, IMG submission 87038) | Marine microbial communities from western Arctic Ocean - ArcticOcean_MG_CB2_154 | ecosystem: Environmental > Aquatic > Marine > Oceanic | place: Arctic Ocean: Canada Basin | collected... | reverse complement strand
AGATTCGATTGGGGCACTAGATTCGATTGGGGCACTAGATTCGATTGGGGCACTAGATTCGATTGGGGCACTAGATTCGATTGGGGCACTAGATTCGATTGGGGCACTAGATTCGATTGGGGCACTAGATTCGATTGGAGTACTATATTCGATTGGGGGATGAGATTCGATTGGGGGTTGTTTTGGAGTACTATATTTTCGGATTCAATATATGAATTCTTTACAGAGGGTAATTCTTGGTTGGGAAGCTGGGATAAAGCGGTTTTGGTTTCCTCATAATTCGATTTAAGGTCTTCTTGATTATATCGATAATCTAATTCGTCGTCGAAGTCTTGTTCTTCGGTTAATGCGTTATCTTCATTGGGTTCTTTAATATTGGGTATATGATCATAATTGGGTGGTTCTTGGTTATAATCGACTAATTTCTTGGATTCTTTCATTACACCTATATCCGAATATACTCGTTTATTTTGTTTGGTAATAGAAGTTACATCTATATTTTTGCCTAATAAATTATCTATATTTTTAGAGAATGACATATTTTCGAGTTGTTCTATATTTTCGTCGGTAATGATCCGCATCTGTACGTTCATAGTTTGTAATTCTTGAACCAATAGCTTTAACGCATAGGGTACTCTTACAATACTAAATGATCTGCCGAATTTTGAAACATTTTCAATATTTAAATTATCATCCAAATTGCCGCGATATTTTATAGGACCATCTGCATATGGACTCAAAAATAGATTTTTATCCTTATTATGTATTGCTATCATGCCTGTTTTATTACAGACGGCCATATAATAATTATCGCCTCGGGTTAGCATTGACTCTTGTAAAAACTTGGTGGCTCCGTGTCCTATAATACCATCTCTCTCCATCTCACCTATTCTTAATCCGCCCTCATTTGCTCTACCTTGAACCGTTTGCCGGGTAAGTAGAGTGCGTGGTCCCTTCGCGCGGTAATTTATCTTATCCTTAACCATATGTTTTAAACGCATATAGTAGGTGGGACCCATAAATATATTCGCCGATAACTGTTCTCCAGTATAGCCACTGTGTAGAATTTCTTCGCCACGATTATTATAGCCTAATTCGGTTAATAATTTACCGAATTGTGTGGCTTTTTGTCCTTTGTTTTTAAAGGCAGTGCAATCACCAAACCCGCCATATAAAGAACAGGTTTTGCCCATTAACATTTCGATTAACTGTCCGATAGTCATGCGAGAAGGTAATGCGTGGGGATTAACTATAATATCGGGACGTATACCTTCTTCGGTGAATGGCATATCTTCTTCGGGTATAATTAAACCAACGGTGCCCTTCTGTCCACACCTAGAACAGAATTTATCGCCAATGGCAGGTGACCGACTATCACGAATACGAATTTTAGCTAAACGGAAACCTTCTTCGCCTTCCGTAATAAAGGCTTTATCAACAAAACCCTGTTGTCCTTTTTTAGCAAAAACAGATGAATCGATTAGAATATCGGGATTTTCTGGATTAGTCATAGCTTTGCCGATAACAACCGTTTTATCGTCGATGAATGTATTTTCTTTTATTAGACCATATTTATCTAACGCAGAGTAATCATAACCGGGTTTTAAGTTGTTCATGGTCTCATTTTCAATATTCGTAAACTTGGAGTCAATCGTAGTATTGCCTACTTTAGATGATTCTTCAAATGATTCGTAAGAGTTATAATAGGTGGTGCTAAATAGACCTCTTTTTAACGAGCCTTCATTAAATAAAATAGAATCTTCCACATTATAGCCGGTATAACACATGATTGCAACAATAACATTTTCCCCAAAAGGATGCTCCTCTTTATTTATTCTGTCTAGATATCTACTTTTTATCAACGGTATTTGTCCCTGATTCAATACAACACCCATCTTATCTATACGATTTACGTAATTAGAATGATATAATGATACGGCCTGTTTCATTTGTCCACACGCAAATAAATCTCTGGGCAGTTGATTATTTTCGGGGAAGATAACCTGATTACCCATAACACCTAACATAAGAGAGCCATGTATTTCGATGTGTGTAACATATTTATTAGAGATAATTTTATCAACATCGCTAGTGATTAATGTAGATAATTGTTCGGACGAATCTAAATATTCAACGAGTGATAATTTAGGTTCTCCATCATATAATTCGTCAAAACTATAGACCCTATTTTTCTGGATAGAGAATGTCTCATCCTTCTTCTTTGAAAACCCGGTAACTACATCTTCCCAGCTAAAGTTATTTTTTCCAATATTGTCTATAATATAATCACGAAAGTAACTAGGTTTCTTATCTTTATTTACATAATATACTGGTCTACATAATCTACCTCCATCAGTGAAGATATGAATCATGTCGTCTTTTTTATCCCAATAAATACTTGTATATATTGGAATTAGCGCAAGTCTTTTCATATTAATTAACGAATCAGTGACCATATTAGGGTTATCACTTGAACCGACCCAATTTCCATTAATAAAGACTCTGGTTTTATTTTTTATAGTATCTGGAGCGTCTTCAATTAAAAACTTGACGCCTAGTTCATTTTTTAATATATTCTTAACCAACTTTCCACTATATCCTGTCGTAATCTTTGCGGCAATAGCCATGTGTTTGTGTAACCCAACATTACCCCCATCGGGGGTGTCTACGGGGTCTATGATACCCCACTGTGATGGATGTAAATGGCGAGGTCCAACCACTTTCGCACTGGCATCCAATGGTAAATTTATCTTTCTAAGATGCGAAATTGCGGAATTATAACTTAATCTATTTAAATCCTGAACTAAACCTTCTCTTTTTGTATGTGCTTCTGCGCCCCAGTTTCCTTTAAATCCTTTTCGAAAACCTTCTTCTACAATTCTTTCGGCAAAAAATACTTTATAATTCGTTTCAATTAGGGAAATAAAATTCGAATTATAAATCCCTTGTTTATAATAATATTCTTTATCTATTTTTTGAAAAATGTTTCTTTGTTGTAATGTATAATAATCGCGAAAGAGATTATAAATAAGGTTGCCGGGTAATTCTATTCTTTTAAATCTAAAATTGTCTCTATCGGTTGGTAGTATCTCTTTTTGATGGACTCTTAATAGTTCAAATACCATATAACCTAGATAATAAGCTTTGTTTCTAAAATTCATTTCTCCTACATGTGGAAGAAAATGATCACTAAGTATTTCAAGGACGTGTGGTATGCTTTTATTTTTTGTAAACGTTGATATATATTTTAGAGCAACATCCTGATTAAATAATTTATTGGCGTCGTGTATGCTTGGTATTAATAGGTCAATATAAGATTCATATTTATCCAAGTCAATTAAACAATATTTTATTATATCTTTATCTGAAGATATACCTAGTGCTCTCATTAAAATAAATAATGGTATGGGCTTTCGAACATTTGGAACGACCACTACAATGTTTTCGTTTGTAAATTCGGCACTTGGAGCAACCATACGCACACTCGTTGTGCGAATCGGTTTTGATGAATCTTCGGACTTAGAACGGACATCCGCGGTATGACTATATAAATCATTTACCTTGTCTCTTACATATAACATATTATCGGCAAATTTCTCCTGAGATATAATACATTTTTCTTTACCATCAATTATAAAATATCCGCCATAATCATTTTTACATTCGCCTAATTCAAAACGACCAAGTGGAGTCATTTCCTTTAATATACATAAATCTGATTGTAACATAATTGGAAATCTCCCAAAGAATATCTTCTCAAGAGTTGTTGTATATGTGGGTTCTTTTGGGATTATCATCTCTCCCGTGTCCTCGTTTGGTTCAGCAATGAAAAAATCTACTTCTACATCATAATGTATTGAGACACCGTATGTCATATTTCTTAAACGGGCCTCATTGGGATACATATAATGATCCCGCTCATTATCATAAATAATTGGCTTACCAAAATATAATTTACTACCATCTTTCCCCCCTAAATAAATTTTACATCTTTTATAGAAATCGTTGGTTTTTGGGTCTTGTTGTTTCATAATTTCAATCGGGTTCTTCTCTTTAAAAATCTGTTGGATACCATTATTAAAAAATTCATTATAAGAGTCTATGTGGTGTGATACTAGATTATTTGGGTTATCATTGAAATACTTATCTATTATTTGTTCTGTAATTTTATCGTGTATATCCGCGTAAGATATTTCCATTAATATATATGTTTATCTTATTTTTTTAGATGAATTATAATTTATCTAAATAAATTATAATATATATTTATGCTAAATTATAACAATTGTATTAAATCACCCATAAAGACTACCGTACTTAACCGCCCTACAATAGTGCCGTATTCATTTCTACACAATATATCGATAATAACGACCGAAAAGATAATATTCCATATTATATATATATATATATATGGAGACAGGCTAACAAAGTTTATTTACATTTATAAATAACGTTTTGATAAATAACGTTTTGATAAATAACGTTTTGATAAATAACGTTTTGATAAATAACGTTTTGATAAATAACGTTTTGATAAATAACGGTTTGATAAATAACATATTTATATATTATTACCTAATCTTTGCGTCACTAGTTTATCTTGGTCGCTCGGCCAAGGTGAAGAAGCGCTGGTTTCTTCGCCATAAAAATTGTTTATTTTCTCTGTTCCCCAGTAAATTGTCCCACGATAAATATTTTTGATGTCATTAAAAATCCCTCCTCCGCTAAGAATTGTTGACATACGTTTCCTTTTTCTTCTTGCCATTCTAGTTTTCTTCATTTGTTCTTTCTTTTTTTGATTTCTACGTGTGCCGGTAGATATTAATTTGGTATTTCTACTACTCTTTCTACTACTTTTTCTACTACTCTTTCTTGAAGAGTAAACCATCTTATACATATTGTATATATTTTATATATTATCTCTATTCGATATCAACATGGGTAAGCATATGACGACGACAACATAATTTATTTAATTTCAATTCATCTAACGTCAACCCTTCGGGTGTTTTATCTTTCGTATTAGAGGTAAAATAAGTAACTTTGCTAATATCTCCCGAATTAATCTTCTTTTCACGGATACGTCTTTCATATGCGCGAAATTTATTACCGAGAACTTTACCACAAGTAACACATTTCACTGGGATCAGCATTTTAATATAATATATATCTCTATAATATTAAATCAATTTTATCAAATATTACTAAACTATATATGTTAAAACCTCGTTATATGTAGGTTTTTTAGTATTTATTTTAAGATTAATATTAAATATCGTAATAAAACCGAATAGAATTATAATAATTATAAATGATTTAATTAATGTTTTATACATTTGGTGAAAGTATAAAATAAATTGTTTAATATTTAAAATCATTAAAACCATGTATACGAAAAATAACACGAAATAAATATTCATTACTATAATATCGATGTATAAAATTATTTTGATAATTCATAACCTTCGCTCGTTTTCGTTTTTCTTAAAACAATGTTATTTTTATGTATATTATCGTGGCATTCTTTACAAATATTTATTAAATTCGCAATATGATTTTTATGAAAAGAGTTAATATATTGATTCTCATTATTCGCGAATTGTTGAAAATTTAAATGATGAACTTCGCTTGAAATACTTTCCTCGCATAATTCACATTGCCCCCCTTGAATCTTTTTGCTGGAGTAGTGTGACGTTGGTAGAGACAGTATATTTCTATTAATCGGGTTATATTTCATACGAATATCGTGTGCTCTTTGTAGAAATTGTGAATCAAGATTCAGGGCTTTACAAACCTCTAAACCATACATACTTTCCCCTGGTCCAGATTTCAGCTTACGGTCATAAATTAATTTATTTCTTTCATAATCAAAAATAACTTCCATATGCATTAATTTTAACTTATCAAGCGCTTTAATCTCATCATAATTATTTATTTCGTGAAAATGTGTCGCGAATAAAAAGGTACAATTTTTCTTATGTAGTTCTTCTAATGCTGTTGTGAAAATAGATAATGCGGAGTCACTTTCTGTACCCGAGCATACTTCATCTCCCAATATTAAACTATCCTTATCCGCGTATTTTAGAATCGTTCGAAGTTCACTCATTTCTACCGCAAAGGTAGACAACCCTTTAAAGATATTATCTTGTCCCAAAATTCTAGTAAAGATATGTTTATAGGGAGAGAAGGTAAAGTCTGTGGCGGAAACGTATAAACCACACTGTGCCATTATAATAGCTATGCCAATCGATTTAATAAGACTCGTTTTACCCACCGCATTCGTACCATAAAGTAGAATACCGTTATCTTCTTTCCCCAGTATCAAATCATTCGTAACATAAAGTTCATTTGTTTGTAGATGTTCTATCAGTGGATGTCGAATGTCTTTAAAATTAAAGAATGCCTTATCTTGTATAGATATAGTAGGTTTACAATAATTAAAATGGTGTGCCATATAACATCTACATTGTTCAATATCAATAAAAGAAATAAAGTTAGCTATAAGGTGTATCGTGTCAGTATAATTAAAGAAATTAGTAATAAACTCATTATAAAAATATATAAATTGGATTACTAATTTATCTTTGGCGGTTTGTAATCCCGAGCATAGAGAAAGTATAGTAGGGCTAGTGATTATAATAGTCGTTTTACTATTACCACAATTTTTATATTCGAAATCGTGTAATGGTAAAACAAATGTCTTCTCATTACCTTCTGTGTCGATATATTTGATATCTTCAACTTGTTTAAGAGAAGGGTTTTTTATAATCTTGCTAATCGCGCTTTCTAAAAGTTTAGCTCTTCGTTGAGTCGTCTGTAGATTGGGGTCCGTTTTCGCCGTTTCATGTATCTTAACATATAGAGTATCCGTTTTACTTGTCTTCTCATTCGCCCTAATAGTATCGGATAGAAACTTACGAATCGCTTCTAGTTGTTCTCTACCATCAAATGCCTGAGAACGTAAATTGTCTATAATTTTACATTGTCCTTGTCTGATAAAACCTGTTGTATTTTGTTCTAGAAGAAGAAGTTTATCTGGAGACATATCGTCTATATTCGTACATATTTCAAGATTAAATACTCGATTTAAGTGTTCGGTAATTTGTTGTGAAAGCTCGGTCACATTTATATCCTGAATAAGAGGTAACATTCTATGAATGTGTGCCCGGAATGTATAATCATTATAAATAAGAGATGATATTTGAATGGTATTATGTAGGTCCATATTAAATTTTGATAAATCCTTGGGAGTAACTCTCTTTAAAACAAGTTTACGGGAGAATTTTTCAATATCACCAATATTAGATAAATGATTACGATAAGATTCCCATTTATTATCTTGTAACAGATATTCGGTATTATTATATATATGGTTTAAGGTATCGGGATTCGTTAGTGGATTATTTAGAATATGTATAAATTTTCTTTTTCCCATTATTGTCTCGCAATGATTAAGGAGCGAAGCCAATGAACGTAATTTACCGGTATGTCTATTATCATCAATAATATTGAGTTGTTTAAGAGAATGATTCGCAAGAATCAGTTTATCCGTGTGATTTTCAAAACGAGGAATAGAGAGCTTATTTACTAGATGTGGGCTATGTTGATATATAAAATCAAGTAGAATCGTGAGTGATTGTATCGCAATACAATGTTCGCTATAACAAGCGTGAAATAACTCAATATTATTCGGGAAGTATTGATTAAATATTTCGAATTGGTATTTTTGTTTTTCAGCATTAAGAGCGTGTTTTAGTATACCAGAGGGTTTATCTTTTGTTTTATCATTTAAAAAGATATTATGAACCTTACAATCATCGAGACCAATAAATTGTACGATATCATTCGATATACTATTTTCTAGATTACTCACCAAAATAGTCTCTCTGGGTTTATATAAAGATACATACCTTTCTAGATCATCATAAGTACACGGATTATGAAAATATTCGGTCGTAAATTGAGAGATACTAGTAACACCGGTATATATATCGACATTTGATATACCCATAATTAGGATATTTTTGGCCTGTTCGACCCAGATAGAGGTAATATTATTCGAGATTTGTTCTTGATCATTATTAAAGAATGTGCCCGGAGATATTATCTCTGAAAGACTACGCGTTGTATTCTTACTTTGTATGTCCTGGGTATAAACGACTATAGTAAAATCCCTTTCTTGTAATTTTTTGGAATATTTTTCAAGTTGAGTGAGACCGAACCCAGCCATCACGACTTGTTTATCTTGATAGAACATATTTTTCTTTGCAATTATCATATCATTAATTTGACTAAAATCGACAATATTACTACCTGAATAAGACCCATCATTTTCGGTAATTGCATACACTTCAAAAAAAGAACCCACCTGCATCAATAGAATTGTTTTGGGACCATATTCACTTATATATTGTTTCGTTAATTCGAGATAATCTTCAATGATAGGCATATGATATTATATTATATTATAATGGTGTATGGTCTTTAATATGTTATAAGAATCATTAATACGCACACGAGTAAGATATTCGGGTAAATATATTATTTGGGAAAAAATAATATATTATTTGTAAAAAATAATATATTAAATACACGTAAACATATCATATAAACTTTATATGATATGGGTCGCTATTGTTCCGCCTACTGTAAAAAATACAGCAATAGCAAAAACTGGTCTTTCTGTCAAATATGTAGCGTTGGTATTGGCATAGATTGTTGTGGTCACCACGGTTGTCAACAATGTGGTACTATATCTTGTATGAAACATCGAGATAAATGTCCCTGCTTTACAGAAGATAAAATCACTTTTAATAAATGAGACAACACATTTGCTGATATAGAATTACCTATTTGTCTATAAATAGATGTATCAGACACGACCATTTTAAATCTTATTATTATACATCTAAATAATTATGAACCAATGTATCCTTATTATTATTTGTTACCTCTCCTGCTAACATCGCATTTTCATATAATTCTCTTAATACATCGGTTGGTGCATCCGTCCCTCCCTTTAATAAGTTCTGCTTCTTTAGATAATTCTTTATCTCTAACATACTTTTCTGTTTTAATTTTCCCAAATCATCTTTTACCCTCTTTCTTGTGTGTCGATCTTTTATTAATACCCCTATCTTACCTGTCTTATTTTGCTTCCCTAACTTATGTTTTGTTTTTATTATAGATGTCTTCTTCTTTGCCATATCCTTTTTTAATTCATCTAATTTATCCGCGCGACCTGAATATCCCTCCCTCTTTTCTTCTTTATCAATTATTTCTATTGTTACTCGATTCTTCTCATTTCCACCACTTGTTAATGTCTTATTATTACATTGCTGATAAGATAACCCATTCTTTAATGTCCTATATGTTGGCTTGGTCCCCCCTTTTAAATTTCCATAAACTGGCTCCTTTCCAAATACATCCGGTAAGCGTGTATTTACCTCACACCCATTTACGGTACCAACCGGCACTATTATCGCATTCTTATTCATCGATATTATTCCGCCCACATTTTGTTGTATATTCCCTTCTATCGCCCCTACCGGTTGAATATTCTTTCGTTCGAGCACATCCGCCGGTTGAATATTCTTTCCGGGCAATGAAACAATCCCTGCATTTTGCGAACCACCTGTTTGGATATTATTCACTTTCTGTTTATCTTTCTTTTTATCATCGGTTTTTCTCTTATTTAAATATTGTAATGCCTCTAAAAATTCGTCCCCTCCACTCTCTTCCACCTCCATTTTATCTGGACGTTTTTGGGAAATGTTATTTTGATGCTCTTTTATTCTCTTTAAAAACTTATTTCGCATATCCTTTGTTTTATTATTGGTTTTATTCGACACCGGTGGTCTTACCCTTTTTGTTCCCGCCCCCCTTCTTACATTCCCGCGAAGTGACATAAATTCTGGATTTAACCTAATCGTTTTTTCCACCATACCTACTATTTAGTTAAAAAAGAAACTCACTATTTAAACATACTATCTCCCTAAATATACCAATTCCTTATATCCCCACTTAATTTTTTATCTTCTTCTTCATATTCATTTGATAAATATAATTCATATCCATTATTTATATCTCCTAAAGTTAATCTTGTCTTATCCTGTACTTTTCTACCAAATATCCTTCTACTATGACAAACCTTCGTCTTTGCAAATAATGTCTCTATATCTCTACCATATGACTTAAAACTTCCTTTTCTTTCTTCAAACCAATCCCATCCTATTATATTATCATCTACGAATGACCAGTTCGCATCATATATCTTTTTTATAAATATTAATCTTAACTCTTTCGAATTAAATCCCTCCGTCTTAAAACGCCACACAAATCTAGACTCTAATCCTTGATTATAATCAAAAAAACATTTCTTTAACTCATCTTCATATCCCGCAATTATCACCATTATCGAATCTTTATAATTACTCAGTCCTTCACACAATGTATCTATACACTCTTTCGCAAAACTATCATTACCGTCTTCATTTCCTAATGCATATGCCTCATCTATAAATAATACACCGCCCAATGTCTCTTTTATCACAGAATGTGTCTTTAATGCCGTCTGTCCTAAATATCCCGCAATTAAATCTCCCCGGGTCACCTTTCTAAATTTACCCGACTTTAACATTCCTAATTTTGAAAAAATGCTACCCATTAATTTTGCTATCTCTGTTTTACCCGTCCCGGGCGGACCATATATTACCGTATGCATATAATCATTCTCTCCACTATTCTCTTTATGAAAATCTTGTATATAATATATTATTTGGTCCAAAATACTACTCTTTAATTTATCTATCCCTACCATATTATTTAATGTCACCAATTCTGTACGAATTTTATGAAGAGAACACATGTCTATATTATACTCTATATGATCCATCTCCGGGTACAAATCGATCATTAATATTATGTCATCCAGCGTATCTATCTCCATATCTATCTTTATAAACTCCTTCTTTAAGTATGAAATGTTTTCCCTTCTTACCGGCGGTAATATTGATTGATACGGACGAGTTATACCATTCGAATGGTATCCATATAACGGTTTGGTCGGTGGATAAGTTACATTATACGGTGATAATGTACCTATTCTATTATTCAATAATTCATCTCTCCCCACCCTACTTCTAGTATATGGCCTACTCGGTATTTTTATATTATCCGGTTTCCTTAAATCACCCAGCTCATCCGTTCTAAATAAATCCTTTGTAGATAAATCGCCACCAGTTCTTCCAGGATAATGCCTATATCGTACTATATCGTTATTTATTCGAGAATGATTATTTGACACATTATTATTTGGCACATTATTATATGAATATTTATTGAACGATGAGATTGATATGTCTATTATCGTATTATTCGATATGTCAATGTCATTATTTGAAGGAGGATATATTATTTTTGTTCGTTTCATAATTTCTTATATTTTGGAAAGATTAAAATATGATTTAATAAAAAATTGATACTTATAATAGTAATAAATAAATCGTAATAAAATGGATGATAACACACAATACACTACGGTTATTAATGAGGAAGAACATACGGAAAATATGTGGTCTGTCATTGAAAACTATTTTCAAGGCAAACATTTAAAACAACTCGTGCGTCATCAGGTCGAATCTTATAATAATTTCGTACAATACCAGATTCAACAAACAATCCTGATGTTTAATTCTGTTAATATACACTCCGAACAAGATTTTGATGAAGTTTCAAAAAAATACTCCCTTGATATACAAGTTAATTTCGATAATTTTAAATTGTATCGCCCACAAATTCATGAAAATAATGGTGCCACAAAACTTATGTTCCCACACGAAGCCCGACTTAGAAATTTTACATATGCCTCTAATATGACCATCGACCTGAATATTAGATATACTATCCGGACAGGACCGAATCTTGACACAGAACAAGTTATTTGTAATAATCTAAAGAATATCCATATTGGTAAACTGCCTATTATGTTAAAATCGTGCGTTTGCGTTCTTGAACAATACAAACACGTCCCTCCGAATATTAGCGGTGAATGCAAAATGGACCCCGGTGGATACTTTATTATTAATGGCTCTGAAAAAACTTGTTTAGCACAAGAAAGAGCCTCGGGGAATATGGTACATTGTTTCCATACACCAAAAAATACAAAATGGGCATGGAATGCTGAAATAAAATCTGTTCCGGATTTTAAGTGTATCTCTCCAAAGCAAATATCTATTATGATATCTACTAAAAATAATGGCTTTGGCTACAGTATTTGGATTAATCTACCAAGAATGAAAAACCCGGTACCACTATTTATTCTTTTTAGAGCACTTGGTATCATTACTGACGCAGATATATGTACTAAAATTCTCCTCGATATTAATAACGATAAATTAACTCCCTATCTTAAAAATCTACAAGCCTCTATTGTTGAAGCGAACGATTGTATCGACCAGGAAACAGCTCTATCTTATATCACAAACCAAGTTTTATATACTCCTATGAATATGGATAAAGAGGCGGGACTACTTAAAAAAAGAGAGTTCGCACTCGAAATTCTTAACAATGACCTATTTCCTCATTGCAAAACTAAAGAACAAAAAGTTTACTTCCTTGGATATATGACTAATAAACTACTTACCTGTTATCTTGGTTATGAAAAGCAAGATGACCGAGACTCGTATATTAATAAACGCATCGACCTTACAGGTATTCTTCTTAATAATCTCTTTCGTAACTATTTTAATAAACTTGTAAAGGATATGCAAAAACAAATCGTGCGAGAAATTAATAACGGTTCGTGGCGTTCTAAAGAAGACTATATTAGCATTATAAATATGACGAATATTTATAAAATTGTAAAGGGGTCCACCATTGAAAACGGTCTTAAAAGAGCTTTAGCTACCGGCGATTTTGGTATTAAACACATTAATAGTAACAAGGTTGGCGTCGCTCAAGTTCTTAAACGACTCACATACATTGATAGTCTCAGTCATCTACGAAGAGTCAATACACCTATCGATAAAAGCGGTAAACTTATACCGCCTCGTAAATTACACCCTACCACATGGGGCTTTATTTGTACCGCCGAAACTCCAGAAGGCGCCTCTGTTGGTATTGTCAAAAATCTTAGTTATCTTACTCATATTACTATCCCCTGTAATAGTTCAGATATTTACGAATATCTTTATCAAGATATTGATACATTTGAACTAATGGATACAGATACTCTATCAAAAGGAGTTAAAGTATTTATAAATGGTTGTTGGCTAGGTAATGCCAAAGACCCCCGCGCTTTATATTTGTCTCTAAAAGAAAAAAAAAGTAAAGGTATCATCAATATTTATACTTCTATTATATTTGATATTAAAAAATTAGAAATCAGGATTTGCACCGATGCGGGACGTCTAACGCGCCCTCTTCTTAAAGTAAATGATACGAATAAACTTATCATCAATCAAGATGTTGTTGATAAAATTCGAAACGGTCATATCTCATGGGATGACCTTTTAATCGATTGCAAAATTGATAAATCCGTAATTGAATATATTGACCCCGAAGAACAAAACTTCGCAATGATTGCGATGGACCTTCCCGCATTACATCATAAATCTAATATTAATTGTCAATTCCGTTACACTCATTGCGAAATTCATCCTAGCACTATTTTCGGTATTTTAGCCTCTTGTATCCCTTTTCCTGAACATAATCAATCTCCCCGCAATACATATCAATGTGCGATGGGTAAGCAAGCGATGGGTATGTATGTTACGAATTTTGATAATCGTATGGATAAAACCGCCTATGTCCTAAATTATCCCGGACGTCCTCTTGTCGACACACGAATTATGAATTTTATACAACTTAATCAAATCCCCTCGGGGTGTCAAGTTATTGTTGCTATTATGACCCATTCTGGTTATAATCAGGAAGATAGCGTATTATTTAATCAGGGATCCATTGATAGAGGACTATTCCAAGCCACTATTTATCACACCGAAAAGGACGAAGAAAAGAAAATACACGGCGATGAAGAAATTCGATGCCAACCTGACCCTACCAAAACGAAAGGTATTAAATTCGCCAATTATAAAAAACTTAACTCTCAAGGCATTGTTCCAGAGAATACACTCATTGAAGATAGGGATATTATTATCGCGAAAGTCCAGCCTATCAAAGAAGCCAGAAATGACCCCACCAAGGTTACTAAATATATCGACCAAAGTAGGATTTATAGAACACAAGAAGAAACCTATATCGACCAGAATTATATGGAAAGAAATGGCGATGGATATAGCTTCTGTAAAGTCAGACTCAGAACTCTTCGGAAACCTGTCATTGGTGATAAATTCTCAAGTCGCCACGGACAGAAAGGAACTATTGGTAATATCATCCCAGAACAAGATATGCCTTTTATGGAAAATGGACTAAAACCCGATATTATCATTAATCCCCACGCTATTCCATCTCGCATGACTATCGGACAACTTAAAGAAACCGCCCTTGGTAAAATACTTCTTGAACTTGGATTATTTGGCGATGGTACCAGTTTTGGTAAACTTGAAATTAAAGATATTTGTAACGAATTGCTTAGACTTGGTTATGAAAAACATGGCAATGATTTACTATATAATGGTCTCACCGGAGAACAACTCGAAACCTCTATATTTATTGGACCGGTCTTTTACCAACGACTTAAACATATGGTTAGTGATAAATATCATAGTAGAGCACAGGGGCCTATGGTTAATTTAACCAGACAACCCGCCGAAGGGCGTTCTCGTGACGGAGGTCTTCGCTATGGTGAAATGGAGCGCGATTGTATGTGTTCACATGGTGCCTCCCGATTTAATAAGGATAGGCTTTATGATGCGTCCGATAAGTATGAAGTCCACGTTTGTAAAAAATGCGGACTTATCGCCGCCTATAATAACGATAAACATATTCATCTTTGTAAAGTTTGTGATAATAGAACCGATTTTAGCAAAGTAAAAATCCCATATTCTTGCAAACTTATGTTTCAAGAACTTATGACCATGAATATCGCCCCCCGAATTATTGTTTAATTAAATAAATTATTATATACAAATTTATTATCTATCATTATTTTTTATCTTATATTATATATAATGCTTACTTATATTAATCCTGGGTATTTTTTAACTACTGACCTAACTGACCCTGCGACGGCGTGTAAAGAAACGAATTTAAATACACTTGGCGGTGGTATACAAGGACTACAAACAAATCAACAAGTCGGACATCAAGATAAATCTATTACCAGAAATATTCTTCGCAACGCATACTCATCGGTTTGTAATTTTAAACCATATGGTCTCAAGAATAATGGTAAAACTACTCCATTTAGAATCATAACTAATAGTGGCGACCCGAATGGTACAGTTAATAACAATCCTGTAAATTCTATGCCTCAAATTAATCAAGTTAGCAGTATTGGAGCTAATCTTGTCTTATCTAGAATTTCATATGGCGGTGCCGCCAACGATGGTGACTCATATTATAGTGGTAATCCAAGATATGTTTACGATAGTTCTAACTATGTTAGATACAAAAAAGAACAATCTATTAATAATAATTATAACGATTCTACCAGCGGCGGCAACTATCAACCGAATGTTTCTATGGCTCTAAATAGAGTAAGACATTAAATGTTCTTACATAATATTATATTTAGGTATATTATATTATGTCTCAAATAAATATTTCTACCAATAACCTAGTTTTAAAGAGCACTTATAACACACTTGGTAAAAATGTACTATATAAAAATAATGAGATTTTTAACACACAAAGTAATCTATTTGTCATAAATGGTGATTTGATTATTAATAGCGATTATAATAATCATGATAACTCAGGAACAATCATTTTTCCAACAATTTCACAAATCCAGGGCGATTTAATTTTAGAAAATAATACACTTATACATGTGTTGCGTTTTACAAATCTACAAAACATTACAGGTAGCATCAAAATTAATAACAACTCTACATTAAATGAAATTAGTATGCCATTATTAATAACTATTGGTGGCTCTTTACAAATTATGAATAACTCTATCACAGGAACGACAGATAGCAGCACCAGTACTATTACCAATCTTCATATTATACATTTTCCATTATTAACAAGCATTGGTATTGCACCAACTATTTCTAATAATAATTTAGGAAAAACTAGTACCAATAGCGATGGTACTGTAATTGATTTGATTGATGGCCTCTTAATCTTTCCTAAATTAACTAAAATTGGCATTGATAAGCCATTTACTTATAATCAAACGACGGTTAAAACCCTTAATGTTACTCGTCGAAGCGGTGAACAACTAGTATATACTTTATCAACAACCGGACTTGTACCACCTGAAAGTAATAGAACATTTAAATTAGGGATGATTTTTAAACCAGCAACGATGACACAGGGTAATGATTTTACTATATCTAGAAATATTTATAAATCGAATGAAAAATGGTTGGGAACTCCGGCATATAAATTTACGAATCTTACTGAAGCACAAAAAAGTAAACCTATAATAACACAAACCACCGGGTCGTCGTCTGATTATATGCGACTTAGAAAATCAAGAGCTATTGGAGATAACACAACAAAATTTGGGTCTTTAGTAGATAAATCAATTCTTTTTGCAAATAATAATTCAAATGATGTTAATTCTGCTACTAGAAGAGTTCGCAATTAAGGTAGTCGTGTCCCCAAAAAAGTTATGTACAGATAATATTTTTATATTTTTATCTTTTTATCTTTTTTATCTTTTTTAATATTATAAATGAATAAAATTCTGGTTGAGTTCTTGGGGACATTCTTTTTCCTTTACGTTATTTTAGCTACAGGCAGCCCCCTCGCAATTGGTGCGGCTTTAGCAATTGCGATTCTTTTTGGAGGTAAAGTATCCGGTGGTAATTTTAATCCCGCGGTATCTGTTATGATGTATGCCGCGGGCAAATTACATAAAAATGATGTTCTCCCGTATGTTATTGCCCAGATTGCGGGAGGTTTAGCCGCACTTGAAATACATAAACATGTTAAACTTTAATTCGTAAAATAATATAATTTATGTTTAATTATATTATTACTTACTTTTGTGTAATAACTTTAATAATAAATATAATAACATTAATCCTAACGATGTATAATACATTTTTATAAATAAATTATCATTGGTAGTATCCTCAATTAAAGAAAATCCCTCTTTCTTATCATCTTTCTTATCATCTTTCTT
>Ga0114995_10001359_pt1 | contig 17265 bp, 16 predicted proteins | sample ArcticOcean_MG_C_11_FD_87038 | JGI IMG/M metagenome (GOLD analysis project Ga0114995, IMG submission 87038) | Marine microbial communities from western Arctic Ocean - ArcticOcean_MG_CB2_154 | ecosystem: Environmental > Aquatic > Marine > Oceanic | place: Arctic Ocean: Canada Basin | collected... | reverse complement strand
TTTGCGAAACGCGCTGTTATAATCTCAAGCCTTGTTAGTGCGGTGCCAACAGTGACAGCATCTGCGCCGGCCCTAATAGCACGTGAGGCTAATTCTGGCGTGTCAAAGCGGCCTTCGGCCATAACAAAGACACCCAATTTTTTAGCTTGCCGGATCAGCTCAAAATCAGGATTTCTGTTGTTTTTCTCTGTTTCTCGCGTGTAACCTGATAATGTTGTGCCTATAATATTTGCACCATCGTCCCGTGCTTTTTCGCAATCAGCCAAAGTTGAGCAGTCGGCCATCGCAATTACGCCTGCATCAAGTATGGCTTTCAAAATTTCATCACGACTATCGTGACGAAAGCGATCGGTCGCATCATAAGCCACAACGTCGGCACCAGCCTGAACTAGTTTTTTTACGTCATCTAGGAAAACTGTAATGCGCACCGGTGACGAGTTGCTGTCTGATTTTATAATTCCAATGATTGGCGCGGTGATTACTTGTCTTACTGCCTTTAAATTTTCGACGCCTTCAATGCGAACCGCAACTGCACCGCCGGAAATTACAGCTTGTGCCATGGCCGTGACGATCTTTGGATGATCCAGGGTGCCGCCATCTACTGGCTGACAGGATGCGACTAAACCACCTTTCAATTTTTTCAGAATTGATGCTGTCCTGATAGAAAGTATCTTTTGCATTAGTCCTGTCTCCTGTAGTAAAATTGATGACACGGTCAAAATAGTTCTGGAATAGACTTCCTAGCAGCGCGAGAAATTGCACTAACGTCATCAGCTGTAGCAGAAGAATACGGCCATAATAACGCTGGGCCGACTGGCCCCCACCCACCGGCTGCGGTCAATAATTTATCCAGAGCGGGATCAGATAAACCATCTCTTTTTGCCAATGGAAGTACAAATTTTTTCAGAAAAATTTGGATACGAATTTCGAGAGCTTGTGCCGCATCGGGATCAGAGCCAGCCAAATTCCACAGTCGAACTGCGCCGTTTGGGCTCAGGCATGCAACATTCGAATAGGATCCGTCAGCTCCTTGTGGTCGACCAAATGCAACTGTGTGGCCAGGCACAAACACCGAAAAATCCAATCCAAGTTTACGACGTTGTTCGTACCAATCACTGTCACCACCTGATAGTTTTGCACCGACCAGCCCAGGCGCAACTGATCGTAGTTCGTAAAGCTGACTAAGCGAAAGCCGTACTTTGGCATGAGGTGGGTTATAAATTACTAACGGGGTATCTTGGGCGGAACATTGCATTCCTTCTACAAATCGAAAAACTTCACATGATGAAGGTGGCCACCAGTCGGGAAGTGTGAACTGAACTGCAGTAGCCCCAAGTTCACGAACACGCTCGAGCCGTTGCTTAGCGACACGCGGGTTCGTGCAACTTACGCCAATCTGAAACGGCTTACCGAATTTCCGTGCAACGTCAGAGACGGTATCTGCAATCCTGTCGAACTCAGCATCTGTCTGATTATGAAATTCACCAGCAGATCCGTTATTGTAGATCCCTGCGAGATCGGTTTCGCAAAGGATTTCTAACTCTTCAGTCAGAGCGGTCCAGTTTATCCCCCCACTGTTGTCTAGTGGTAGCAAGACCGCGCCCCAAATGCCAGTAGGTCGATCTATACCAACGGGGTCTTGGGCAGGCTTGTGGTCCGTGATGGAATTCAGATTCCTAGTCATAGTTGATCCTGTGCTTGCTTCACTATGTCTAAGCCGACCATTTCGCTCCAAGCGTTAAGAAGTCGTATCGTGACTGGACCAACCGTTCCATCTCCAACGCGCAAACCGTTAAAACGCGTTGCTGGCATGATGCAATAGGGAGTACTGGTGAAAAATAGTTCGTCAGCCGTTGCTAAATCATACGGCTGCAGAATAGTTTCGACTGCAGGAATACCCATTCCATCCGCAAGCTTTAATGCAGTAGCGCGACTCATGCCGGCCAAACAATTGGCTGTTGTTGGTGTCTTAAGAACGCCTCCAGATACGACAAATATGTTTCCGCCTTTGTTTTCCGAAACATTACCGTGGATATCCAGAATTACGCCTTGCGCCAAAGGATCAACTAATTTGACCTCGGATTCTGCCAACGTATAAGCGAGCCGGCTTCGATTTTTTATCCGGGCATCCAGCGATTGGGTCGGAACTGCTCGGCTCATAGACGTCACTGCGTGGCAGCCATCGGTGTAAAATTGTGCCCAACTGCGTAAGCACATGTGCTGGGTGAAAATCATAACTGTAGCGCCGCTGCCGGTTAGGGTTGGGTCAGAACCTGGAACCGACAGTCCACGAGAAATGTTGTGGACAATCCAACAATCCTGGTCGGGGGCATAACATTGCAAGTTGGCCTGGAGCACGTTTTGAGTCGTCTGCAACATTTCAGTGGCATCCATACCAGGATCAATTCGCATTACTTTTAGAGACTTATAAAGCCGATCTATATGTTCTGCCAACCTGAATGGATGATGCCCAAACGTCCTCGTAGATTCCGTAGCCGTATCGCCTAACATAACTGCGCTATCAAAAATGGATATTCGAGCTTGCGACTCTGGAACCATGGTCCCAGAAATATAAACTTGTCGTTCAAACATCTAACTTCCCTTTTTTAAAAGACGGCTGACACGGCCTAACCTAATTGAGGCGACTGAAGCCGCTATGGCAAACCGGTCCATTAAGCTCATCTATGATATCCCGACCGCCCTCACATTCCTGAATAAGCGCAAATATTGGCTCTAACGCCGCGAAATAGTCGTCTATGATTTTTTGAGTATGCTCTGTGCAGACATAGACGCTGCTTGCCGCTAGAAACCCTTGTGTCAGCATCTGTTGGGTTATCAGAGTTTTGTAAGCCAAATTATTTGGACTATTAAACGTAAAGCTGCTCAGAGACGGTATGCCGCTAGTTGAAATTGGCAATTTATACTTTGCACCCAACTCATGCCAGCGCTGCGTAATACCATTCCCAACAGCTATAATCCCATCCCACGGTTTCTCTTCTTCCATCACATCAAGTGTAGCTAAAGCAGCAATCGAACCGATACGTTCTGTCCAAAATGTACTGGATATAAAAGTCGATTGGGCCGCTTGCATAATATCGCGTTTGCCTAGAACTGCGGTCACAGCGTAGCCATTTCCAAGTGCTTTACCAAAGACCGCCATGTCTGGTGACACGCCAAAATTTAGATGCAGACCACCGAAATTTTGCCGGAAGCCCGACGTGCATTCGTCAAAGATTAAAACGATGCCACGGTCTGTTGCAAGCTTACGGATCTTTTGAAGAAATAATCCTTTAGGTGGCTGGTTCCGCATCACCTCCATCTTAATGGTGCCGATGTCTTTTTCTTCAACAAGCGAAACAAGCCCCTCAAAATCATTATAGCGAAATGGGTGCGTGCTACCGTTTAGGTTTTGGGGAACACCAGTTGGATCCAGCCCTGGAAGTAGATGGTCATCCAGTTTGCCAGTATCGCTCAGGTTTGTTGCCAAATACCAGTCGTGCCAACCATGGTATCCACAGATTGCTACGTTGTCGCGGCCACTAGCTGCGCGTGCAATACGTATAGCAATGGCATTTGCCTCTCCACCGGTTCGCGCGAACCGAGCCATATCGGCCCAAGGATGTAAGTCCACCAAGCGTTCGGCCAAAGCGACTTCTTCGGGCGCATTGAGTGTGGACAGATTTCCGTCGCCGATGCTGTTTCGAACGGCTTCGTCAACTTTGGGATGCGCATATCCCAAGACATTTGCTCCAATGCCCATGATCGACATATCAATATACTCTGTGCCGTCTAGGTCCCAAACACGCGCACCTTTGGAGCGGCTGTAGTATGCAGGCCAACCGTCTGGTAGAAACATCTCTGGCCGCTTGGACAAAAGCATATTGCCGCCCGGTATGAGGGTTTTAGCCTTTTCCCAAAGAAGCTGACCTTTACCTATTCTTGACATTTTTCTGTCCAAACTGGATTAGAGGACGTCTAGAAACGCGACGCCGTTAATATTTCGATCTTGCTTGAGTTTACGCCACGCGGTTTTTAGACTTTCCTCTTCCCCTTTGGTAAAAAAGTTATCAAATGGCCTTCGACAATACCCTGCATCCGCCCCTTGCCATGCCATACCGCGCTTGATGACGGCGGTCGCCGAATAATTCAGCGAAAAGAAAATGATCGCGTTCGCCGTTGCCTGCAACTCTTTTGCAAGAGCCATGTCATTCTTGGCTACAGCTTCAGAAAGAGCGATAAAAACCTCAGGTATCAAATTGTAAAAAGACCCGATGATTGCGTCCGCACCAAACCCAAGACCAGCCATTGCCAATTCATCGGACCCGGAAAAAATGCGAAAGTCCACACCGATTTCTTCCTTAATGCGTAAAAAATCAAATACCGTTGGCGCCGTGTATTTAATTCCGCCAACACCTGGAATGGCAGCAAGCCTTGCGATCTGGTCAAAGCCCAACATCCCAGCAAGAGGTATATTATAAACCACCATGGGCAGGTCAGTCGATTTGGTCAGGTCTGTATAATAATTAACTACCTGATCAGCTGTAAAAGGCCAATAAAAAGGCGGCACAGAGGATATCGCATCTACACCAGCGGCCTGCGCCTTTTGGGCTAGGTCCACCGACAGATGGGTACCAATTGCGCCCACATGGGCTATCACTGGAATTCGTCCTGCAACCTGATCAACAACAACTTCAACGACAAATGCACGTTCATCAGGTGACATCAAGAACGTCTCGCCGGTGCTTCCGGTTGTATACAGCCCACCAACACCTCGCTCGATCAGAAAATCAACACAGCTGCGCATCCGCGTTTCGTCAAAGTGTTCATTTTCATCAAAGGGTGTAATCAGTGCGGGAATGACACCCTTTGCATCGCTCAGATCAAATTTTGGCATTATATTTTCCGTTCATGGCTATTTGGATCCTATGGGTTTCATAATCTGGCGATCAGCCGTCTATGGGGTTTCAGGAATTTTAATTAGGTGGCAGGATGCAAAATGGTCGTGCCCATCAACAACGTAGCGTTTCAGGGCGGGCACATCAGATTTGCATTTGTCAAAAGCCTTGGGGCATCTTGGATGAAATGGACAGCCGCTCGGTGGGTTAACTGGGCTTGGCACATCGCCCTCTAGGATAATTCGTTTGGTTTGCTTGTCCAAATCAGCCACTGGGATGGCCGACAAAAGCGCCTCTGTGTAGGGGTGCATCGTATTCGAATACAGATCCTCGGATCGGCACAATTCGACAATACGTCCAAGATACATAACCGCGATCCGATCGCAAATGTATTCCGTGACGCTAAGATCGTGAGTGATGAAAATATAGGTCAGCTTTCGTTCTTCTTTCAGCTTCATCAGCAACTGAAGAACTTGTGCTTGGATAGAAACATCAAGCGCACTGACCGCCTCGTCGCAGACAATCAGTTCGGGTTCGACGCTCAGAGCCCGAGCTATGCCAATCCGCTGGCGCTGGCCGCCGGAAAACTCGTGCGGATAGCGGTCCATGTATTCGCGGCGCATGTTCACAGCTTCCAACAGGTCACCTATGATTTTACGTCGCTCTTTTTTAGTCTTTACCCCATATTTCTTCAATGGATCCTGAAGCGATCCAAATATCGTGAAGGCAGGATTTAAAGATGAGTGGGGGTCCTGAAAAACAATCTGAAGGCGTTTGCGGAACGGGATCATCTCGTCGTTGTTCAAAGTCGCCAAATTGGTTTCTTCGTCGCCCGACGAATAAGAAATTTCACCCTCCGTCGCCTCAACTAGCCGCAAAATTGACTTGCCCAAGGTGGTCTTACCGCAACCGCTCTCGCCTACTAAGCCCAAAACCTCTCCACGACGAACATCTAAGTCAACGCCATCGACGGCCTTCACGTGTCCTACTGTGCGCTTCAGAAGACCTGCCCTTACAGGAAAATGGGTCTTGACCCCACGCAATCTGAGTATGTGATCATCTTCATTCCCCATTTGGCAATAACTCCTTATAATGCCAGCACATTACACGGCGTGTCTTGTCCACGTTAACCTCTTCGGGCATTACGTCACATACGTCGGTTTTATAAGAACAGCGTGGGGCAAATTGACATCCGATAGGACGATTATAAGGGTCTGGGGTTGAGCCGGAGATAGGTGAAATAATCTGGTCTTTACCCTTGCCCAAAACCGGAATGGAATCAAGCAGTGCACGTGTGTATGGATGTACAGGATTACGCAAAACCTGGTCTACGGTTCCAGCTTCTACAATGTTACCCATATACATGACCGCAACGTCGTCTGCCAATTCTGCCACCACGCCCATGTCATGGGTGATCAGCATGATCGCCGTTTCATGTTCGGTCTTCAGCTTTTCCATTAACTCAAAAATCTGCGCCTGAATGGTGACGTCAAGTGCGGTCGTAGGCTCATCGGCGATCAAGATCTTTGGATTACAGGACATGGCCATCGCAATCATCGCACGCTGGCGCATCCCGCCAGAAAATGAGTGTGGATAATCGTCGACCCGCATTTCGGGAAGAGATATCCCCATATCGCGGAGTAGATCGATGGTTCTTTCCCGGATTTCTTTGGAATTCAGATTAGTGTGATATTTCAGGCTTTCGCCAATCTGGAACCCAATTGTATAAACTGGGTTCAGCGCGGTCATTGGGTCCTGAAATATCATCGCAATCTCAGAGCCGCGAATTGCGCGCATTTCTTGCCCGTCGCGTTTTAGCTTTTCAATTTCAACGTCGCCGTTGTCGCTGTGGTATGTAACTTGTCCCTGCTCGATACGGGAAAGTGCTGGCAGCAATTGCATGATAGTTGAAGCCGTCACACTTTTCCCACAACCGCTTTCGCCCACAACGCATAATGTCTTGCCCTTGCGGATTTCAAAAGATACGCCGTTGATTGCTTTATTGCAGCGATTGTTGGTGTAAAAATAAGTTTTCAGGTCTTTGACGCTGAGCGCTATGTCATGTGCTGATTGCATAATACTAACCCTGCTGCGACGGGTCGGTTGCATCACGCAAACCATCACCGATGAAATTAACACTTAGAACAAAAAGCGAAATCACCGCGCCTACTGGTAACCACATCCACCAGTAATTCTGCAAAACGCGGATTTCCTGAGCGACATTTAAGATATTGCCCCAGGTCGGAATGTGAGCAGGCACACCTAAACCCAGGAAGCTTAGGCCAGCCTCGGCCAAAATAAAGGCTGCAGTCGACAGCGTAATGTTCACCATGATCGGGCCCAAGGCATTGGGCAGGATATGTTTGTAGCAAATAACTGGAGTTGACAGACCGAAGCTTTGCAAGGCTTGCACGTATTCTTCCTCGCGGAGGGAAAGCATTCGCGCCCGCGCCATTCGATACATACCGCCCCATCCGGTGAGGACGAAAATAATCATCAGATTGATTAGGCTTTGACCGATGATTGAGACCAACAGAAGTACAAGAATGATTTGTGGGAAAGACATGAATAATTCGGACACACGCAAAGCGATTACATCCAACCACCCGCCCTTGTATCCAGTGTAGGCTCCAATCAGAACGCCAATAATCGCAGATATAATGCCGCTCCCCAGGCCCACAAGAATTGAAACTCGACCGCCATAGAGGACCCTCGCGAGGACATCACGACCAGTTTTGTCGGTGCCAAACCAGTGTTCCCACGATGGTGGTTGCGACAAATTACGAAGGTTAATCTTCATTGGATCAGCGCTGGTTATCAGCGGTGCAAAAACTGCGGTGAAAAGGATGATACTGAACAAGATCAGACCGACAACCGCTAAACGATTATTCATCATTTTCCGCAGGGATCTGTTACCAGCCTTGGAAGTTAAATTTCCCGCCTCTTCACGAGCCAGAATTTTATCGAATTTTTTGTTAAGTGAACGTGAAACCATTTAGTGCCCCCTTAATTTAATCGAACGCGCGGATCGATCAAAGCCGTCAGCACGTCAATCACTAAACTAGCCAGCAGCACGGAAAATACCGAAAATAGGGCGATCATCATCACCAGTGGATAGTCAGAGCCGCGAACTGCTGCGATAAACGCATTGCCAATTCCAGGCCATTGAAAGACCTGCTCGATAATCACTGAACCACCAATCAGCAAAGGAAGGCGGAACCCGATGAGGACCACAACAGGCGTCAGGGCTACGCGAAATCCATGCATCAAGTTGATGCGCCATTCTGGTAGACCCTTTGATCGCGCCGTCTTGATAAATTCTTTGCTCAACGCATCCAACATTGACGAACGCGCGTAACGCATCACGCCGGCGGTCATCATCAAAGACAGGACCATAGCAGGCATAATTATGTGGGGAGCCCGATCCCAGATTGAATCATACCCAGGCAAAAGGCGGCCGCCGACAGGCAGCCAACCCAAATTCAGTGCAAATATCAAAAGGGCAACCAGACCAAAGAAAAACTCAGGGATCGATACACCCAACATACCAACCACAGTAAGGCTGCTATCGGCAATCGAGCCACGCTTGAGAGCGCTAAATGTACCCAGGATGCAGCCCATAATAGTGGAAAACAAAAGGGCAACCACTGACAGCTCTAGCGTCGCAGGCAATCTGTCCAGAAATATTGTCGAAATCGGTACGCCACCCGCTAGGGAATGCCCGAAATTGCCCTGAAAGACATTGGCGAGCCAAATTCCGTACCGCGCGAGAAAAGACTTGTTCAAACCATAAGCTTCACGCAATTCGTTGAACTGGGCTTCGGTCAGGCGACCGGAGACTTCGGGGTTGATCAATGCGGAAACTGCATCGCCAGGGGTCAGTTCTAAAGCACCATAGACCAGAAAACTAATCGCCAAAAGCATGGGGATAAAAATCAGAACACGACGAATAATATATATAATCATGTTTAGCTTTCCATATTTTTAGGAAGTAGTTCGACCGGGGGCGCAACACGCGCTGCGCCCCCGATTCTTGGATCACTCTAATTACTTACGAGGGAACTTATTGAACCATATCATCCGTGTGTACGGAATGTCTGCTGCAATAACCCGCATGTGGGCCATTGCTTCAAGTGCGGCCACATCCGCAACATTTTTGGTAAAGCCATAGTCCATTTGTCCAGCACCAGCATTTTTCAACAAGTTACCGTCGCCATCAAGGCTAGGGGTAGCAATGATCTCGTCGATCTTAGCAACTCCGCCGTGATAGTTTTCAAATGGAACGTAACGCACAAAGTCGTTCATCTGAACTTCTTCGATTCTGAACGGACCAGACCCAATCGGTTTTTGCCAGAACGATGACTGCTGCAACTGCAACGGGTCTTCGTCACCAAGATGTGCCTCAGGCAAGATTGCAAACTGAGTAAACGTCAACAGCATATTTGGATCAAGTTTGGACATGGTCAACGTGATCGTGTTGCCATCCGTCGAAATCCCGCTGATGTCATCTGCATCTCCATCACGATAGGCTTGGCCACCTTCGATGGAAGTGAACGTGTTTTCTACAACCGCATGAATCTGTGGAACCCGCAACGCTGTTTTGATGCTCCATGCAACGTCGCCAACGGTCAAAGCCGAACCATCATGCCATGTAAGACCGTCCTGAAGAGTAAAGCTGGCGGACATGCCATCTGCACCAACTGAATAGCTTTCAGCAAGCTGACCGCCATTAACAGAAAGAGACCCGTCTGCAGACAAAAGTTTATCAAAGACAACTTTCGAGGTGATCCAAATACCCAGGTTTGCCCATGGAAGTTCGAAGAATTGCGGAGGCGCTGTGTTTGTTCGCATAATCTGTTTGCCGTTTGCGTCAGGCTCCATTGTCCAATTAACGATGCCAGTATCATAGTTGTACTGTTCGTTACCATAGCTACCACCGTTTCGGTTAAGCTTGTTACTCTCATAAATAAAGAGTTGCTGGTAATAGAGAGGGAGAGTGTCTAATTTCGTGTTCCAGTATTTCTGAAGTTCGAAATAGGCAGGGCGCTGTTTGTCCGGATCGGCCGTCGCATTGATTGCATCAATCATGCCATCCAATGCTGGGTCGCTTGGCGTGTGAGAGGTTCCACCGGTTTTGTAGGGGTTATAATATTCCTGCAAAGCTGTTGCCGCGGCAGCACCGTAGCCCAAATCCCAGGCAATGTTGGAAGTGCCATCGACCGGATTGGTTGGTCTTGTTGTAAGTTGTGCGCCGACATCGCCTTCCAATTTGCGGTACGTCATCTTGACACCGACATCGCCTAGATAAGCCTGCAAAGTGGCCATCAGGTCAGCGGTCAGTTGGTCGCCGTAGTAATAAACCATATCCAGTTCTCGGCTGGAGTCCCAGTTTGCAGCGGCTAAAAGCTCACGCGCTTTGTCCGGGTTATAGGCGTACGGGTTTAAACCGTCAGGCTTGAACGGTCCATTAGGCAACATACTGTCAGCGGCAATCGCCTTGCCCTCGAAAAGGGTCTCAACAATCGTATCCATATCAATTGCATATGCAATCGCCTGACGAACTCGGGGATCCGACAGTGGTTCGCTGTTAATGGCCTGCGCTGTCGCAGGGTTTGGTCCTGCACTAAGCAAGGCCGCTGCGAGCGCAACTCCTAAAATTTTATCAAACATTACTTCCTCCGTTGGTTATGGCTTATTAGCCTGGTATTGTTACGTTTTTACAATCTTGTTGGTGAGAGAACGATGTAAAAACGTTTCGTTATTTCGCACTAAGTGTTCCGTTAACGACCGAACTGCAGCATCTGTGTCTTTGGCTAAAATAGCGGAAACAATTTCTTTATGCCCTTCGTTGCTGATTTGATTGTGGGCCAAATGGTTATCCTTAATTGGAGCTCTCTTCATTAAGCGATCCACAAACGTCTCATGCAGGGCTACAAAAATTGGGTTGCCTGGTACTTCGGCTAATGCGTGGTGGAATTTTACATCCGCATTCCGGAAACTGGCAATATTATCCAAGTTCGCGTCGCATTCTTCTACGGCACCAACCATTTTTGCAATTTGGGCATTTGAGGCGTTCTGAACTGCATACTGCACCATGCTTGTTTCAAGGAAGAGCCGAGCTTGCTGTAAATGCGCGCGGCCTTCATTATCTTTAAAAAAATACTGGGCAGCGTCAGACGCACCAAGCATCACACGTGACAATGTGGGAATTGCTACACGCGGGCGGGTTCCCTTGGTATGATCGGCGAGACCCATACCATGCAAAATGGTCATTCCGTCTCTGACAATACTCCGGCCAACGCCAAATCGTTCACATAGGTTACGTTCCGAGGGGAACATGTCACCGGGACGCAACAGCCCGCTATGGACATCGCTCGCCAATTCGCTGGCTATATTTGTTGCTGTGCCATCCGCCGCCATTTGCTTAATCCCCTTAGAATTATAAGTATCTAGCAGACCATCAGTGATGTTTGGAGTCAAGATAGTCATCTTTGGTCGACCAAAAATATCATAAACTAGCTCCTTGACCCTCAGTTTTTATCCAAAATAATATTTAACTACCCTCCATTTTAGATATCGAATTTAAAGAATTTTGTGGCGTTCAAAAATATCTACTAGCGCCTCGCCCATACGAATTTCATCGCGCACTGTATTTTCTGTGCTTACTTTAATAAGTGCTTTTTCCACGACCCTGTCCACGAAATCAGACGGTACGATGACGACTCCATCTGGATCACCAAATATTAGGTCACCTCGTGAAACTGAAACTCCACCAATCTCACCAGGGACATCTGACATCATCATTTTTCCACGATACTTGGTGTCTGAAGGGTTTGTCCCACCGGCATAGACTGGGAAACCCAAATTCCTAATTTGTGGAGAATCGCGGACACATCCATCCGTCAGGCAACCAGCCGCACCAAGATGCGTTGACCTTTCAGATAATAGCTCCCCCCAAGGGGAGATCCGAAGGTTTCCATGGCAAACGAGCACTGCCACTTCACCAGGAAGAAGGCTATCAACAAGTGCAATTTCTTGTTCATATACACGGACATCTTCGTCGTCGTGATAAATAGGCATGTATAGGCCGACGCGGGCGAAACCGCACAGAATCTGTGACGTGTCCAATGCAACAAGTCCTGGCTGCAAAACCTGATTGTGAAGTCCAAAAGAATCGAGAGCGTCAGCAATGGCAGCTGTAGAAAGCTGTGATTTGCAGCGACTAAGAACGTCTCCATCATCTTTACTTTTATGCACGAATCCGCCCCCAAGACCTCTTTATCTCGCCTAATAGTTAGTATGCCATATTGGTTGACATGCATAAATATCCTATTAACATAATAACAAGTTATATTTAAGAGTCAAACTGCTGTTAGACTGATTTTAAAATAAAAAATCCTAGGAGAACTTCATCCATAACGTGCTGATTATTGGTGCCGGCGGCATTGGACTGAGACATATCAAGGGCTACACCCAAACTGGGCGTGCCAGGCTTTCTGTTGTCGAGCCAGATGATAAAAAGAGCACGGATATGGCCCAAAAATTCGCATTGGTTAATAAATATCAGCGAATAGATGAGGTGGATTTAAAGTCATTTGATTTAGCCGTCATTTGCGCACCCGCCCATACCCATCTGCCCTTGATGACAAAGTGTATCGCCGCAGACCTTCCTTTTATGGTCGAAAAACCATTGTCGGTTTCCATGGAAGGAGTTCACGTTGTCCTTGAAAAAGTGAGGGCCAAAAACTTACTTGCGCGGGTGGGGTTTACGCGGCGGGTAGCGGACGAGTTGCAGCAGTTGCGCCGCGATATTCAGGCCAAAAAAATTGGTGACTTGAAACTCATTTATATGAATTCTTCTCAAGAGTTTCCAAAATATCGACCTGATTTTCAATCTACATACTATGCAAGGCCTGAGATGGGTGGTGGTGCAATTCTAGATGCGGCAAGCCATTTGTTTGATATGCTGATCTGGATAGTAGGTAGACCGAAGAATGTCAGTTGCATGTATGACCGGTTGGTCCTGCAAGGTTCACAGACTGAAGACACGTGTCTGATCAACGTCCGTTTTGAAAGTGGGGTCATGGCAAACGTCGTTATTAACCAATTTCAAAAGCCAAACACCAACCAGCAAGAATTTATAGGTACGACTGGCAATTTAATGCTCGACCACTCTAAATTGATCTATCGCAACAGCGATGCAGCTATTCCTGCCCAAACTTGTGACTTCATGGATGGCTTGGTACCTATGGAAGCGCATCAAGCACGCTTTGCAATGCAAGCTAATTATATGATGGATGCACTGGAAGGTGGGCCGTGCCATCTGGCTACATTGGAAGACGCAGAATTGAACCTTCGGCTTGCACTTTCCGCTAAGCAGTCATGGGATGAACGCAGAATTATTGAGCTGGACTATTGAGTGGGATTGGACCTTTGAAAAGCCTAAAAGGAAAAACGATATTGATTGCTGGAGGGGCTGGATATCTGGGCGTACCTCTTTGCAAACTTCTCTTCGCTGAAGGTGCAAATATTTGCATCGGTGACACTAATCAAGAACAATTGGATCAAGCTATCCAATCAATCTGCGTCAATTCACACGATGCCAAGGTTATTGGCTTGCCACTTGATATAGGAAACGAAAAATCAATCGTTGACTATGTAACTGCCAGTGTGAATCACTTTGGCAGGTTGCATGGGTTGGTCAACGCAACATCAGGCGCCTCTGGAAAAGAAATCCAAGACCTGACCAGTGACGATTTTGACCTTGCTAATAATCTTAACCTTACGGGCCCGTTCCTGATGGCTCGTGAAGCTGCGAAGTACATGGAGGGTGCGGGAAGTATTGTTATGTATTCATCCATGTTTGGCCTGGTTTCTCCCAACCAGGCCAACTATCCCCATGGCCTTACGCGAAATCCAATCGAGTATGGGGCTGGAAAAGCGGGAATGATTCAGATGGTACGCTATCTGGCATCTCATTTTGGCCCCCAAAACATTCGTGTAAATGCGGTTGCGCCTGGCCCCTTCCCAAATGTTGAGAAACTGAATTTACCAGATGAATTTATTAAAAACCTTGAACGTGATACGATGCTTGGGCGTGTTGGCCAGAATCATGAGACTGCCGGCCCAGTTGCTTTTTTACTATCGGACGCGGCAAGCTACATCACTGGACACACACTTCCTATCGATGGTGGATGGACCGCATGGTGAGTATGAAAGTAGCGATGCCAAAATTTCCAATAGTAAGAGCTCCAATTAAACTGGCAATGCTGGGTATGACCGAGGGAAACGGTCACCCGTATTCTTGGAGTATCATTCTTAATGGTCGTTACGATGCGGTGGCATTGGCACAATGCCCCTATCCCGGTATTCGTGATTATATTTCCAAACAACCCTCCCACACTCTTGGGATTGACGGTGCGGAGGTCACGCATGTTTGGACAGATGATCCAGCGGACGCGGAATTGGTTGCGAAGGTTGCCAAGATTGATACTGTAGTATCCGACGCAACAGACGTCATAGGCAACGTTGACGCGGTGCTCGTTGCCACAGACAAAGGCGAAGAGCACGTCGAGCGTTGCCGGCCGTTTGTTGAAGCGGGCATACCAATTTTTGTCGACAAACCAATGTGTAACACTAGGCGTGACTTAGCCATATTTTCAGATTGGGTGAATGCTGGCCATCCGTTGATTAGCTCTTCGGCGATGCGCTTCGCAAAAGAATTCGCGCCATACCACCAGGCGACGCATGAGCTGGGTAAATTAGAATACGTTAACTTCACGATGGCCAAGAGTTGGGAAACCTATGGAATACACTCATTGGAGGCAGTCTATCCAATCGTTGGGCCAGGCTTTATCTCTGTCCAGAATACAGGTCACGTTGAGCGAAATATTTTGCACCTGCGCCATCGCGACAACATCGATATCAATCTAGTCAACATTTATAATCTGGCGGGGGGAGCCGGAATGATGACGCTTGCCGGTACGCATGGCGGTGTGCAGCTGCGGATGGCTGACAGTTTCTACGCCTTCAAAGCCCAGCTGGCGTCCTTTGTTGATTATTTGCGGTTGGGTACCCCACCCGTGCCCTGGAAAGAAACCCGTGAGCTTATGCAACTTGTCATCGCTGGCATTGAAAGCCGCGAACAAGGTGGAAAAATAATTTACTTGAAAGATTTGGAGTAACCACCGTGTCAGTTCTAAATACATTTTCACTCAAAGGAAAAATTGCGCTTGTTACTGGTGGAGCTGGACTTTACGGACGCCAAATTGTTGAGGCGCTGGCTGAAGCTGGCGCAAAAACTTTCATTGCGTCGCGCGGGGTCGATGCACTGGAAGCAGTCGCGCAAAAGCTGCGCGATCGCGGCTATGATGTGACCGCGATGCACCTTGATCTTTCCTTGGACGCATCCATTGAGAAAGTTCACGCTGATATAATAAAGCAATGTGGAACATGTGATATTTTGGTAAATAACGCGGTCACGCGGTCGGCGCATGATGGGTGGGCGCATGACTTGGATGCCTATGACATCAGCCTTCACGTCAATGCTTCCGCATTATTCAAGATTACCTATCTTTTCGCACAGAACATGAAGGCACAAAAGTCAGGGTCGATCATCAATATTAGTTCAATGATGGGAATTGTCGGCGTAGAAATGGATAACTACCTGGGCACTGACATGATGCCAGACCCTTCGCCAATCTACTTCTTCGAAAAAGGTGGTATGATCAATTTTACCCGCTGGGCCGCGAGCGTCCTTGGCCCCGAAAATGTTCGCGTTAACTGTCTTTCGCCGGGTGGCTACGAAGCTGGCCAACCGGCCAAATTCATTGCTAATTATTCCGCCAGAACGCAATTAGGACGTATGGCCAACGATACTGACTTGAAGGGCGCAATTATATTTTTGGCTTCTGACGCGTCCGCATACATTACAGGAACTAATATTCCGGTCGACGGCGGATACACTGCCAAATAATTATCTTTATTGAACGAGGAAAATCATGTCACAAGAACAATATTCCGCAGGTAAACCTTCTGACTATAGAATGCGTGAAAGTCGGGTTTTGCGCACCATTCGCGATGGCAAAGTTGCTCGCGTACTAAAACTGAACACCAACGATGCAAAAGTAGCTGAGATTTTTGCGATGGCGCAACCAGATGCAATTTGGCTTTGCAGTGAACATTGTTCTGGCAGCTATGAATCGATGGAGCATCAAATTCGTGCAGCAAAAATCTACGATGTAGACGCTATAGTGCGGGTATCCCGTGGCAGCTACAGCGACTACATCCGGCCGTTAGAGATGGATGCGGCTGGCTTAATTGTACCGCACGTGATGAACTTAGCTGACGCCATAAACGTGCGTGACATGACAAAGTTTGCGCCTGTTGGAAAGCGTCCGGTGGACGGTGGCAACAATGATGCGCTTTTCACACGCGTAGAATTTCAAGACTATCTTCAAACAGCAAATCGCGAACGCTTTGCCTTGTACCAAATTGAAGATCCAGAGGTCATGGATGATATTGACGAAATTGCCGCACTGGAGGGAGTTGACGCCTTATTTTTTGGTCCTGGTGACATGTCTGTTGCCATGGGCATACCCGGTCAACTGAACCATCCAGAGATTGTCCGTATGCGGAAACAGGTTGCGACAGCAGCACGAAAGCACAACAAGATTGCAGCCACTGTGGCTGACCCTGCTTCGGTCGCCCCCTATGTGGACATGGGCTACAATTTACTCAACATTGGTGCTGATGTTTTGGCGCTTACGAAGTATGCAGATAAGATGTTGTCCGCCTTTGATGGGATTTAATTCATTGAATATGGACTCAATAAGGCAAACTTTTCTTGATGGGCGCACCAAGGGTATCCCAGGAACGAGCGAACCGTTCGCGCTTGATAAGATCGCAGATAAAAATTGGAATGTTCTTCGTGAAGATATGCCCTTACCATTGATGGTGCTAAAGCGTGCAAATCTTGACTACAACGCTGATCTATTTGCTAATTACCTAAGCATAAATGACTTATCATTGGCACCTCATGGTAAGACGACCATGAGCCCACAGTTGTTTGATGAACAAATAAGGTGTGGCGCTTGGGGTATCACGGCGGCAACGGTCAATCAAATTCAAGTCATGCGTAAATACGGAATAGATCGCATCGTTCTCGCCAATCAATTGATCGGCAAATCCAACGTCCAAACTGTTGTATCTGAGATCAATGCCGACCCAGAGTTTGAGTTTTTCTGCTTTGTGGATTCGATTGGTCAAATTGAAAATATTGAGCGATCGCTGCGCGGTATATCCCAAAATCGGCCGATTGGTGTTTTGGTTGAAGTGGGAGCAATGGGTGGTCGCACCGGTTTACGTGATA
>Ga0114995_10001354_pt1 | contig 17287 bp, 5 predicted proteins | sample ArcticOcean_MG_C_11_FD_87038 | JGI IMG/M metagenome (GOLD analysis project Ga0114995, IMG submission 87038) | Marine microbial communities from western Arctic Ocean - ArcticOcean_MG_CB2_154 | ecosystem: Environmental > Aquatic > Marine > Oceanic | place: Arctic Ocean: Canada Basin | collected... | reverse complement strand
TGAAGTACAAAATGAAGTTGAAGAAGCAGTTGAAGAAGCAGTTGAAGAAGCAGTTGAAGAAGCAGTAGAAGAAGCAGTAGAAGAAAATGTAGATGAAGTATTAGGACATCTTGGTAAAACCATTCATGAAAATTTAAAAAAATAAACTACAAATAAACTTAATTAAAAATATATAATATAATATGGATATTGAAAGGAAAAAAAAAGATGATACTTTTATATATATTAAAAATAAAAAAATAATTACAGATTCGGAAATATTAGAGCGAATAAAAAAATTAGTTATTCCACCAGCTTGGAAACATGTTAAAATCGCGAATAATCCAGATGATAAAGTTCAATGTACTGGATTTGATGATAAAAAAAGAAAACAATATAAATATAATACAGATTTTATTAAGGGACAATCGGATATAAAATATTATGATACTTTAATCAAATTTGGTAAAAAAATTAATACTATTCGAAGTGATATTGATTCATTATTAAGAAAACGAATATGGGATGTGAATAAGACAACCGCTTTTATTATATATATAATTGATAAATGTCATTTACGAGTTGGAAATGAAAAATATAAAAATGATAATTCTAGTTATGGAATTACAACATTAGAAAAAAAACATATTATTATTAAAACTACTAGTATATATATAGATTTTATAGGAAAAAAAGGTGTTGAAAATAGTTGCAAGTTTAGAGAATCGCGGATGATTAGTTTATTTAGATCTATGGATAATGAATTTAAAACAAAAAATAATGAAAGTTTTTTCAAATATTATGGTGGAAATAATATTTATACTATAAATAGCTGTCATATTAATGATTTTTTAAAACAATATGGAGATTTTTCTGCTAAAAATTTTAGAACATGGACTGCAAATGAATATTTTATAAAACATCTTTATTATATTTTATCAGATACTCCAGATTTAAATAAATTATCAGAAAGAAAAACTAATATGATTATTAATAAAGCCGTTGATGAAGTAGCCTCAAATCTTAATAATACTAGGGCAATTTGTAAGAAAAGTTATATAAATAATGATATAATAGAAGATGTTAAAAGTAATCCAGTGGAATTTCTAAATAAAATAAAAGAATATAGAAAAAAAAGACTAAAAAACTGTACTAGTTTAGAATCTATTTTACTAAAATTATTATTTGAATATCGCAATAATTAAAATTGATTTATTATCATATTTTTTTTAATGAAAACTCTTATATCTACAAATACATCTTTTCTTAATACATATAAATTTCAAAACATTGAACTTATACAAAAATGTATAGAAGATAGTCAAAATAAATTAATTATACGCCCTTCTATTATTGTATTTGGGCGCCAATGTAATCAAAATCGTTCTATAGGTTTCTTTTCTAATAATAGTATTGGATATTTTTATTCCAATCAATGTGCGAAATCACAAACATTAACACTAGCATTATCTGAATTATTACAAACTATTAATACAATGTTTAATAGTGATTTTAATGGTATTCTTGTTAATTATTATGAAAATGGGAATGATTATATTTGTGATCACAGTGATGATGAAAAAGGGTTATCCAATATTGGTGTAATTTCATTATCATATGGTTCTGTAAGAAAATTTAGAATTAAATGTAAAAAAACAAATAAAAAAATAATTGATATTCCTACAGAAAATAGTAGCATCATTCATATGGGTGGAGATTTTCAAAACGAATTTAAACATGGAATCCCTATTGAAAAAAAAATTAAATTACCTAGATGGTCTTTTACTTTTAGAAAACATCTTATTTAAAGTTAAATTATTTTCACATAATTCTTCACATAATTTTCTTATAAAATAACATATATACATCTGACTTATCAATTGAGTCAATATCTATTTTTTCTATATTATTATCATCAATATGATACCATTCTGAATTTTTCATATTTTTTACATAACTAGTATAATGACCACAATATACATGATTTCCCATATGAGAAATTATAGCATATAATTCTAATTTTACATTATCTATTTCAAATAATAATGGATATTCTATAACAGTATCTTTTTTTTGACCGAAATTTGTATATCGTTTTAAAGTTACCACAAATACATTGGGTACTTTTAAAATTGTAAATCTTTTTTTTGCTTTATTTTCACATTTGCATTTTTCACATGTATATGTTATATCATTTTCCCAAGATAAATGAGATTTTAAACAATTTATAATGCTAGAACTAACTAATTCTAGTTTTAAACTAATATAAGGATTATATGTTAGTGAACTATGATTACATTCTAAACAAGTTATATCTGATTTATATTGACCATAAAATTGTTCATTTATATAACTATGTTTATTTTTAAAATATTTATTCCACTCATTATCTTCACAATTTTCAATTAATTCACATGTTTCCTCATATAAATAATTCATTATTTTCTCATAAAATTCATCTGGATCATTTTGCTCATTTAAATCCATTTTTTCCATTTGCGAAAATGTATGAACAAATTTTTTTGGAGCAATTATACAATTTTGCTTCCAAACAATTTCCATTAATTCTTTAATTTCTTTTAATAAATGAATATCTTTGTTTTTATCATTTAAATTATATTTTCCATTTAATATAAAATCTAATAAATAATTATTACTAAAAAGTGCTTGTAATAAACTATTTAAATAACATGTTGCACCAAAATTTGCCAAACCACATAAACCTCCAGTGTGATCTTCTGGATTAAAAGACATATATTTTATATATATAAACTTATATATTTCGATTTTAAATATATATATATATTTATTTTACCTTTATTTTATTTTACCTTTATTTTATTTTAATTTTATGATATATGTATATTCATTTTTATCAATCTTGTTTTCAGCAAATACTATTATATTTATTCTTATTCTAGAAATATCACTTATATTTAATACTTCAGTATTTAAATCACCCGAAATATTTTTAAATGGTAAACTTTCAATAGTTAATTGAGCTCTGTTTAATAATGATATATCATCTGTAGTATCTATAGTTATATCTGGATTAGAATCTGGTCCAGATGCTCGTAAAGTAATAATTTGCTGATTTGTAGCATGGAATCCAACATAATAATTTGTATTTATATCAAATGTAGTATTTAATATACTATTATTAGCCCAACTATCATCTGTATCACTCGATATATTTTTAATTTTAACTAAAGTCTTGTCTAATACATTATCATTATTTGAAGGATTATCAAGGTCTTCTGATATATTTGATCCTAAAATATCTAGTTGGAAACCCTTATCAGTATTATTCCATTTTTCTATAGGATAATTCATTTTAAATCTATGATTTTTATTTAAAATTATATCCTTATAATCATCGCCATTCTTATTAAATGTAAATATATTATTTATAAAGTCTGTATTATATTCCCTAAATACTATATAATTATTATCTGAATCTAAATATTCTATTGTTGTATGAACTGCTGAATATTTATCTGTTTTTTTTATATGTAATGATATGTTATTAGTATTATCAGTATTGCTTATAATATTCTTAGATAAATTATTAAAAACATCGTTAGATAATTCTCCAGAATAATAATTATCGTATTTGTTAAAGTTAGCTATATTACTTACATTTGTAATAATTACATCATCTAATGTAGTTATTTTATTTTGCAACTTATGAAGTATCATATTATATGATGATGTTACGGGAACTCCTACTGTATGTGATTCACCAGTAACTGTAATAGATATATCATTTTGATAATATTGAGGAGTAAATAAATAATCATAATTATAATTATTACTAGTATTTGTATTCACCTTATTAAGAGAATTAATAGTAAAACTTAGTATATTTGAATATATATTTTTTAATATTATTTTTATTACATTATTTGTATTTTCCTTATAATATATAAATCTATTATCAACAACATTATTAGTACTACTTATTAACTCATTATTAGCCAATACTGACACATTTTCAATATTTATATTACTTGTTTTATCTATAGTTCTTTCCAAATCTAATGTATAATTAGTCTTATTTCCCGATTCTGAACTTACTTCTACAATTACTTTTACATCAGTATCATAATAATTATCAAATTTTATACTTGATATATCTACTATTGGTTTATTAGTAGTTTCATCAATTATTGGCAATGATGTTGAAACATTATTAGTAATTTTATTAGCAATTGTATTAAATGTAGAATATTGATTATTTGATATTAAATTTAATAATAAAGTATTATTGAATATAATATTACTATAATCCGTAACTAATGGATTATAATTAGATGTAACATTAGTATCAGATATAATTAATTGTAAATCATTTAATTCAGAATCGGTTGATTTATTATAACCTATATTATCTAAATTGTATGAATGTATATTTGATAATGTATTTATATTATATAATGATGTTGTAAAATAAATATTTACAAAAATACTATTATATTTTTTTATTAATGTAGGTGTTATCAGATTAAAATCTATTTCAGTAAGAACTTTCCCTACACAATTTCTATATTTATAATATCCTAATAATCCTAATAATAATGATGTAGTATATGTTACAATATCATCATTTGAAATCATTGATTTAGTATATAATTTTTCACCTAATTCTATTGAATACTTAGTAAAATTATTTACATTATCGCTTGTAATAAGACCACTTTGACTTGTATTAATATTATCTTCAGTATTATTTATCAATTCATTTATTACAAATGTATCTAATGATGAATTAGTTACTTGATTATATGCATTATAAATATTATATAAATTTGAAGTAGATGATATATCTTTTGTTTTTAGTTTTATTACAACAAATACATTTTCGGCTATTTTTATCTTTGCAACATCATTATTTTTGTAACCGATTCCAATATTAATAATTGTTATAGTACCACTTAAATTAGTTACTTTATTATCAAAATATGTAATAGTTAATTTATTAATTCTTACAGTTAAGTTAGAACCGACTGAATAATTTATATTTGAAATTGTTGATGAATTAAAGTATTTATCATTTATATTTATTTCAGTTTTTACATTTCTAGTATCTTCTATATAAATACGATTTGCAAGATTATTACTATAGTCAAATGTAATAGGTGCACTATCAACATATTCATAAACCGACAATAATGATGTATTTCCTTTTAATTCTGAATATCTAAATATATGAGGATATGTATGTATATATGAGTTTATCAATAAGTTAATCATACTTTCAAGTGTACGATCATATTTATTTGTTTGTGATATATGTGTTGTATAATCATATTCAGTGTTAATATGTTTATATTTCAAAAATATATTATTATGATGTTTATTATCTAAGAAAGTATTATTTGGAATGCTATTAGTATATAGTAAAATATAAGTATTCTTATGAACAATTGAATTTAATATGTTATCATCATATATGCTTTTTGTTTCGTTATAATCTAATAATTTTGCTAATGTTTTAGCAACATGTAAGAATTTTTTCTCATTTATTGAAGTATTATTTGAATCCCTTAATCCAACTAAATGAATTCCATAAATACTTATGTATTTATCAATATATGAAATACCATTTTCTGTAAAATATAGATTACTAAAATTATTATTTGAATTATATATTTTTGTTGTATATAAATTAATAGTATATTCAAAACCCTTAGTATCAATTATAAAATATTTATCATTATTACATGATATAGTAATACTTGTACCAGTATATAATTTATTACCTAAATTAGGTTTTAATATTAATATGTTTCCATTAGTATTGGTACTATTATTTATATAATAAATAGGATTAGATGAATGAATAATTAATTTTTTATCTACTAAAGCATCATTTATTATAAATGTATATGTTAAACCTTCAACAATCTGTGGTAATTCAATATGCTTGTCTTCTACTAAATTTATTGATATAGTAGAATTTGATTCATCCGAATGTAATCTGTTGGTATCTAATAATAATTTGTTACCATAATAATTATAAAACTCATCTGTAGGAAATACATTATTTGTATTTGGTATTACAGCATATATTGTTTTATTTACAGATGGTGTAACATTAAATCCTAATAATTTTGAAAGATTTGTTTCAATAATTTTAAAGTTATTTAATAAATGAACTAGTTTATATCTATCATTTTCAATTGTTAATAAATAATTATATGCAGATAATTCATTATTTAAAATTTCTACTAAATCAATTGATAAATCTGCACCTAATATACTATAATTATAACTATTATATTTGTCAGATAACAATGTAAAAGTAGTAACAGAAATAATACCTAAGGCATTTGTTTCCTCTATGATTAAACTATTATTTAAACTATTTATTTCAACTGGATAATAATAAATATACATAAGTTTATGTCTATTGAAATTAATACTATCTAAATATGTATTTGCTTTTACTGTTGTAATTTCAGTCCCACCATAACCCGAGGTGCTATTATTAATAGTTGCTAATGGATTATTTTCAAATGTAACCCCTATAAATCTAATACGCCCTTCACTATCACCGGGCATTATTGGTTTATATATTGTATTTCTACTAAATAATTTAGTCCATACTTTGGGGATTGTTTGTGATTCTGGTGAAATAGAATAATATAAGTCTTCATCAAAATATATTTCAGTATCCATCGATATATTTTTAAAATTATCTCCTATAATTTGAATCATATTATCTTCAGTACCATTAGAAGCTGGTGTAATTTTAATACTAGTAGAAGGAACGGAATGTCGTATTTTATTATTTATTCTTAATTTAGCATTTAATACATCATTTGATATTGTTACATAATCTGTTTCAATTATATTTGGAGATTTATTTATCAATGATAAATTATAATTATTTAATATATATAAACCAGATGGCTTGTAAAATTCATATATATAATTACTATATAATGTTGGTATAGTTTCTGAATTATTAAATAGTAAGGTATTATTTGCATTATTATATGTTATATCGTATATTTGTATATTTTTATCACTAATAAATGAATCAAATGCTATATTATTTGTAGTTATCTTGTCAATACTTAATATGTAATATAAATTGGTATATTCATTTAAATATGCACCATTTGATGTATCAATTACTTTAATATTTAATGGATCTAATTGTATTAAATTAAAATAATCAGTAGATAGATTATCAGTATTAAATGTATATAGTTTATCTTTATATAATATATTTGAAAGTAATTGTTGAGAATTTTTTAAGATGAATTGTTCCTCATCTGCATCTACATCAATAATATTATTTGTTTTATTTGGTATATAAATAATTGTATTATTGAAATTTATTGTAGAAACTTCATTTACACTTCTTTCAATAGAAATATTTTCTAGATAATAATTCTCTTTATTTGATGTCAAAATAAATGAATTACCTTTTACAATATTGTTAAATATTAACTCTTTATTATATCTTAATTCAACATTCTTATTTAATGATTCATCAATGTATCCATATATATAATTATTTGTAGTGAATGTAGTAATAAATGATTTACCAGTTTTTGGATCAATAGCACTATTTACAATAATGAATTTATATTCTAAAGAATAATTAGGAATTGGTAATTTAATAATTGTATTATTTGTAATATCTAAAAATATTGTAGAATTATGTTGTGGTAATGTAAATATATCAGAAATAATATCAAAATCTGATATATTACTAATAGGAGCATTCGAATATAATCCTACTGTAGTTAATCTAATATTTTCATTGAAAATATTATCATCATCTATATCTTTAGGAATCTGAATTGTTAATTTAGAATCGGGTTTACCTGGAAAGTAATTAGTTGAATAACTATAATTTGGTAGGTCAACATAATTGTTTGTATTATTTATTTTATATTTCAAGACAAGTTTTATTGGTTCATATAAAAGTATAGATGAAGTATTAAAAAGATTTACATTAAAATTATACATATCTTTAATATGATTAAAATAAACATTATTATTTACATATAGTAAATTTTGAGATATATTATAAGTATTTACATTAAAATCTAATACTCCATTTAAATTATAAATTAACTCTCCATTATATCCTGGTTCACCTACATACTTTAATTTATAGGATTTTTGAACATTATTTTCATAATCATTACTACTATCATTACCAGTATATTTATTATTTAAGAATATAATATATTTACTATCATTGTTAACAGATATATTACTTAATTCACTTTCATTTAAATATACAAAAATGTCATTTTTGTTTGTATCTAAAGTATAATCTTCATTTGTAATTTTAGTTGTATATAAAAGTATTTTATTTGTTGATACTGATTTATAAATATCTGTTATTAAATTACTTTCACTATCTATTAAATTAATATCAAATGTTGGTACTTGACTTATATCAAATATATGAGTAAAATAATTATATACATTTAATTTATTTATATGATTATTAATATAATATGCATTATTTTTAAACTCAATAGTGTTATTAATTACAGATTTTCTATCTACTAAAATAGGAATATAATCTACAAACATATTTGTGGATGATCTATAAGCATCACCATTATTACTTCTATTATAATATCCTTGGGCTAATTTTATAGAATTATTTTCCAATACAATTTCACATTCTACCTTAATATATAATTTGTTTGTTGTTTCATATAAGTCCGATTCATATGGTATATTTACTGTTATAGTATCTTCTATTGAATTATCTATTGTAGATAATGTTTTAGTATCATCAATATTAACAATACTTAATTTAGGTGAAGATATATTATAATATTGGTTGTCTATATCCTTTAATATGAATGATTTATTAACACTAAATGTATATGAATGATATGGTTTTAAAATTAATATAGCTCCGTCAAATGAATTTATATTTAATTTTATGCTATAATATTGGAATCCACCAATTTTAACTGTTCGCATTAATTTTACTAAAATATCAAAATTATTTGCGGTATTTGTTTGAACTACCGTTGAATTAGATACATTTACATAATTAGTAGGATTATTTAATCGTGTAGTCATTTTTTTTGCAATATTTTTATCAGTATCTGTATTTGAAATAGAATATATAGCATTTGTATCATATTTAATATTTGTATTTGTTAATGAAATACTATTATTATGTATATGATCATCTATTAATCTGAATTTTTCATAACTATTTTGAGCGATTTGATATTTTTCGGAATTTGTTGAATTAAATCCTAAATAAAAATCACTATCAATTACTTTATTATTTACTAAATAAGTTTGAGTTGTATTGAAAATATTATTATTTGTCTTAATATTTTCATTATTATTACCTACATCTATTTCTGTTTTAGTATTAATTTTATCAAAATATAAATAATTTGGGGTAAATATAGATCCTCCAACAAAATTGAAAATTTTTAAAGTATAATCAGTAGTAATATTTATAGAATCATATAATTTAAATGTATCATCAAATTGTAAATATATATTATATCCATATGAAATTGTTTCATTTACTATTTTAGCTTTTCTACATATTATAGTTCCCTTATAAGTATTATTATTATTATATAATATAAATTGTGATCCATCTAAATTTATATATTTTTTAGTTACGGTTATATTATAATAGAAATCATCAGTATTTTCTAAAAATGGAATAATATCAATATCATAAATATTATATAAATATGTCTTATTTTCATTTGATACATCACTATCAATATAAAATTCCTTATTTGAATTAACATCTATTTTCATATTATATTTGAATTTACTTTCATATAAACAATCACTATAATAATATAATATAGAGTTAATATTAGGATTTATATTCAATAATATTTTACTATTAGTTTCACCACATTTACCACTATAAATTATATTATTTTCTAATATATTATTAGCATTTATATCTGTATAGAATTGAATATTTTCACCTAATAATGAATTATTAGATATATCTAATATTATAGTTCTGAAATCACTAATATATAAATTACTCGCAACTATATTTTTATCAGAAATAATATCAGTTGATTTTAAATTACTAAATGTATCAGTATTAATTGTAAATTTCTTATTTGTTATTGTTTTAACACTTTCACCAGAATCAAATTGCGTATCTACTAATTCTAGTATATATGTATTTAATAAGTCTGAATTTGGTAAAATATTATCAATATTACCTAAATTATATTGAATAGATTTTGATAAATATGTTTGGGTAATTTTACTATTTGTATGATCTAAATCATTTATTATTAATTTACCAAAGTTTACTATCTTATCATTTGATTCTCTTATAATTTTTAATGTGTATATATAAACATTATTTGTTGCATTTTCTCTTAATACTATGTTAATATATTGTATATCATCCGTACTTGGTATAATATTTAATGTATTTGTTGTATTTGAAATAGAATTATTTGGATTCAATGAAATTAATGTATATAAATCATTTGTATTTGTATCAGAATTAAATACAATATCAAATGAAGTAATACTTGGTTTTATACTTATAAAATATTCGTATACCCCAACTTTAAATTTATTGTCTTCAAATGTTGTAATAAGATCTGGTCTATAGTAAATATTATAATAATTTGAACTAGAATCCATTATAGTAGTATTTTCTCTAAAATTATTTAATGTGAAAATTGTTTTAGTATTATCAACTAATGATTCATTTGTTGTATTTGTATAATCAAAATTAGTTTCATTTACCTTATATAATATATAATCATATGAAACATTTGATTCAGTGCTTTTAATAATATCTAGATCTTTTAATCCATCATTTGAATATTTTATTTTGTAAAATACTGTATTATTTCCATCTTCCTTAAAATCAAACAAAAATTGTACATTCGATAAGAGATTTATAGTACGATTATATGGTGAATTATAATTACTATATTTAGAAGTCGATATTGTGGATACAAATATTTGGGGATTATTTATATATGATATAACAAAATTATTAGATGAAATATTAAATGTGACATTTTTATCAATTGTGTGGTTTTTATTTTTCAAGTAAAAATTAGATTTATCAATATTAAATAAATGTTTAAGTGAAATATCTTCTTGTGTTAATTCATAATAATTAGTTGTTAATGTTTCTGTAATATTAATTCTTTCATCCACATTATCATAATTATCAGATAAATATATATCTTTTTCAATAATTAATAACATTTTGTAATTTAACAATAATTTATCATTATTCACTAATGATATTATTTCTGAACCAGAATACATGTCGGGTAAACTATAATGAATACCCGAATAGTATATAAATGAGTTCATTAAATTTGTAGTATTTAATACAAAACCTTCATCTGGTACATATGTTAAAATATTATTATCATATTTTGATGTATTATTTATGTCTTCTGCATAATTTAATGGACATTCATTTAAACAAATAAAGAATTTAAATACAGACTCTTTAAAATTTACTTGTTTGAACTTGTATTTTTTGTTTCTTAAAATAGTTAATGGTAATGATATTTTAGATGAGGAAATAAGATTTATATCACTGTAAAATTCAAAATATGATAATTTTGGATATAGTTCATTGTAAATTTCATTTACATAAATAACTATTGTATCTGCTGCAACTATATTTGATAGTGTAGATGTATATAATTTATTTGTAATAGATTCATCAAAATTTAATTTAAATTTTAAAAATTGAATTTGATTATCCTTGTAAAATAATACTTGTTTTTTTTCTTCTTGGGTAACATTATCCTTAAATAAAACTTCGTATGATGGTATATTTTTATTTACAAAATATTCATTTACAGTAGATTTAGATTCTTTTTTTGTTTCTTTTATAGTTAATAAATAATTTATTGATGATTTTACTATATTTAAATAACTACCTATATTTCTAAAAGTCTCTGAATAATAATATAATATAGTATTTGGGTTTAATTCTTCCAATTCTAATTTAATCAAATGAATATCATTATTTACATTATCCTTATATGTTACCTCACTTGTCTTATATTCACTAAATACATTATTAAATAATCCATCTTCATATAACGAAAATCTAAATTTATATGGTATTACATTAGAAATATCAAAATAATATATTGTTTTTACTAATAATTTAGGTATATATTTCTCCATATTATTAATATATAATGAACTAATACCATTTGCATTTTTTTCTACAGTAACTTTAAAAACACGATTTAAATCAATATCTATATCTGGATTATAATTACTACGATGTGATTGATTAAATCTATATTGCAATCCTCTATAAAGTTGTATATTTTCCAATGGATTTGAAAAAAATCGTGAATCCGTATAATAATTATAGATTAATTTAGAGTTTTTATATTTTAATTGTAAATAGTACTTTGTAGTATTGTTATTTTCTAAATTATAGTTTGAATTATGTTTTTGTTCTATGGTATATAGTTGATTTTTTATGAATTTAAATGTAGTATTTGTATTATTAATAGCATTTAATTTAGTATCATACAATGTTATATCATAATTATTTGTATCACTATTTTCAATAAATTGTAAGGTTAGATTATTATTTGAAATAATATTATCGGGATATTTGATGATATTATCATCATTATCACTAAATTTAAATTCTCTTACAATATTTACATTATTATTAAAATATAATTTTAATGAATCACCTTTTTTCATTTTTTTCAAAGATAATACATAATTATCTACTCCATCTAATGATGTTTTTTCATAAGAAATGTTATTTATATAATATTTATATTCAGATGTAAATGGATATAAACTATTAATATATACATTATTTAATCTATTATCTACTGATAATATATTTATAGAACTACCCATATTTCTGATATTCTTGTTATATAGATATAATGTATTGGGTGTTTCATTATCAATTAAATCAATTACTAAAGATAGTGTATTATCATCATTGATTTTTTTTGTAATAAAATTGTAATTTTGAGTCTTTTTAAAATTAATTAGACCATCTTTAATGCTTGAAAATTGTATTAAATCGTTTAATTTACTTGTATTATTTCTTAGAATTTCAAAAGTAGAAATACTATTATCTAATATAATTTCATATTTATTAGAAGTATATAAATCAATTGTTTTCAGAAGTGTACTTGTATCAGAATTTTTAATAAAATAATATTCATCTACGGATAGGTTATTTTTTTGTTTAATTAGAGTATAAATATTATTATCACTTATATTATCATTATCTACAATAAATTCATAAAAATTACCTTCAATATTATTTTTTAAATTTAAAGTAATATCTTGTTTTAAATTTAACATTATTAATTTACCCGAATAACTATCATCCACTATAAACTGATTTAACTTAAAACTACCACCAGTAATATTATTAAAATTACTATAATAACTAATATTAATACCATGTGTTGTTTTATAATCTATATACAATGATACAACCTTATAACTTTCTTGCATAGAAAAATTAGTATTATAATACTCAGTAGAAACACCCGTAGTCATAAATTTTAACAAATAATCATCTATGTTTGCTTGTTTGACATTTAATCTTAATTTAGATTTCATTAAAGTAAATATATTTTCTTCAATAGTTGAAGCACTTTGTTTTGTATTTAAAAATGAAAAATCAAGATTATCTAATGTTGTTATTAAATCGTTTGAAATAATATCAAATTCATAATTATAATTTACAATACCGTCTATTTTGGGTAATTGATTATATATCTTGTTTTTTATAGTTATATATGAATTATTTTGTGGTTGTATAAGTAATTGATCTAATAATAATAGTGGTATTTTAAATGTTTTTTCTTGACTATTTACAGTACATTTAAAATACAAAAAATACAATTTATTATTTTCTTCATGTGTATCAATCTTATCAATATTTTTAACTATAAATGTAGGTTGTTCTCCAGTACTACTAGTAAATTTAAATTTAGATATACCATTATAGATTACTACATTAGTATTTGATAATGCTATAGTAAATGATGTATTTAAATAATTAATTGTATAATCAATATCACGATTAGCTAATAAAAAACTGCGATTATTATTATGATCATAAATAACTGAATTAAATTCATTAAAAATAACTAGATTGTCTTCTACTATATTGTAATCAATATTTAATACAGATGTCTTGGATAATACATTAGCATTTTCATCTTTATCTGTATTAATATTAGAAGTATATAAATAACTCGGGTATAAAATGCTATTATTATTTAGATTTAATCTATATGTAGTATTGAAAAGATCTAATTCTGTAAATTTATTATTTAATGCATCTTTTAAAGCAAAATTAAATACCGGGTAATTATACTTATATTTTTTAGTACTAGTAGGATCATCAAAATTATATGTTAATTGATCATAATAACCAATATATACATGTAAATCATATAATAATGTAGAAGTAATATTAGTTATACTATTATATTCATTAGTAAGGGTATTAAATTTAAAATTATATGTGGTATTCATTAAAATATCTTCAATTGGAACATTTGTTTGTTCATTAATAATATTATATTGATAACCATTTGTTGTTTTGTTTATATTAACAATGTAATTAAAATTAGTATTACTAGGATATGATGTTATGATGTTATTAATATTATTATTGGTATCGTTTTTTTCTATTATATAATAATTATTACCATCGGAATAAAATTTAATATATTCACCTTTTTGAGTTTTTTTAAAAGTTAATGTAGAACCCACTAATGAAGAATAATCAATATTAATATCTGTTCTTTTTAAATATAACCAATCTGTTCCAATAAATTTAGAATTATCTAATGGAGTTTCACTAGTTTTAAAAGTAATTGAATTTTTACTAGTATTATTAAAAATGAATTCATAATTAATTCCCGACTTAATAGGTGGTAATATTATGGTAATATTATTATTTATACTATCTAATAAATATAATGAACCAGAAGACAATTCAGTTAAAATAGTATCAACTTTAAGAGTATAACTGTTCATTTTTTTAACTATTAAATTGTCTGTTTCTATTAGGTTAAATCTTCCATCTTTTAAAACCTCCATAATATTATTAATATATAATATATTATTTAATATTTTTTAAGTATTAGATTAAAATATTTTTTCTATTTAAATATTAATGACTAGTGGGTTAATACAATTAGTATCAAATGCTGAATCTACAAAATTTTTAACGGGGAATCCACAAATAACATTTTTTAAAACAGTATATAAAAAATATTCAAACTTTTACATAACAACTATAGAACAATCTATTAATGGTAAGACATTTTTTGGAAGTAGTGTAAATAGTATATTAAATAAATCTGGTGATTTATTAAAAAATATATATTTAGAAATTCTTTTACCAGATTTAAATAAACCAGAATCGGCATCTTGGTTTGGATATACTAATAATATTGGTTGTAATTTAATTAAATCAGTTACATTTAAGATAAATGATCAAATAATAGATAAGATTTATGGAGATTCTATTGATATATATAATAATATTATTGATAATGATATTAGTGATATGGTTTTAGAATATGAAAGTGATTACAGTATTAGAAATACTCAAAATACAATACCAAAAGCAAAAAGACATTGTTATATAAATTTACCATTTTGGTTTTCTAGAAATACTGGTTTAGCATTACCATTAATAGCATTAAATAATAGTGATATTAATATTGATATTGAATTTGGAGACCTTAATAAAGTAATAAAAATAGATAATTATAATAAATTAGATGAAATTTCTGTTAAAACAGATTCAGAATTTGATTGTAAATTATGGACCGAATGTATTTATTTAGATGAAGTTGAAAAAAAAATTTTTTCTACAAAGGCACATGAATATTTAATAGAACAATTACAATATAATGGAGATAATATTATAACTAAATTTGATAAAAAAAAAGAAGTATTTTTAAATTTTAGACATCCTATTAAAGAATTAATATGGGTTATATCAGTTGATAATACAAATATTGATACCAATTTAAATCATGATTATAATAATATTACTAGATATACTAGTTATTATTCAGATTATAAGGACACATTCGAAACAGTTACAATTAAATTAAATAGTATGACTTTCTTAGAAGATAAATCTCCTAATTATTTTAGAATTTTACAATCTAATTTATATCATAAAAATAGGCGTAATAAACATATATATTCATATTCATTTAGCTTAAATCCTGAAGAATTTCAACCATCTGGAGCATTAAATTTTTCTGATTTAAATACTTCACTATTTACTTTTAATTTTACTGATAATAATAATAATTCTATTGTTGATAGTGGGTGTGCTACTAATGGTGTAATTAAAGTATTTGCTTATAATTATAATATTTTAAAAATAGCATCGGGGCAAGTAAGTTTATCATATATGATTTGATTATATAAATGGATTATATAAATGGATTATATAAATGGATTATATAAATGGATTATATAAATGGATTATATAAATATGTATTAGTATAAATAATAGAATTTCCTAATACTTCGCCCTCAATGTTCCATATATATTTATTATTAACATATTCGGTGCATATTATTTTGATACAGCTATATTTAAATAATCCTCCATTATAGGTATTTCCATTATTAAGTTTAATTTTTTTTACGATTATATTTTCTGATAAATTTGTTTCTATTTCATTATTTTCTAATAATTCAATATTTGAACATACTGTTTTACAATATAAATTATTCAAATTTGATATAAATAAACTGCCTCTTAACTTATCATAATTATCTAATGTTTGGCTATTATCTTCGAAATAAATATTTAATATATTTAAATCTATATTAAAAAGTATTTTAAATGTTAATCCAACATAAACATTAGTAGAAGGAATAATTAATGATACATTTGTATTTATATTATCAATAATTAATAATTTATTAGAATATTCAGTTAATAATGAATTTACAGAGTTATTTAATTTAATAATATTAGTTGTTTCATTATATAAAAATGTATCATATATTAATTTGTATCTAATATCAATATTTTTAAATTTAGCATCATAATATATTTCATCATTTGAATTATATTTTTCCAAATTATCAAATAATATATTACCCGTATGTAATACATTGGTTGAATCTTTTATATTCCATATGAAATTATTTTTTTTTGTATTTAATATATTTTTTTCATATAATGCTCCAATAACAGTATTATTTTCAGTTAATTTATTATAATCCATATATTTATTTGCATAAATATCAAAAAAGTATGTTGTTAATCCATTATAATCTA
>Ga0114995_10001353_pt1 | contig 17288 bp, 14 predicted proteins | sample ArcticOcean_MG_C_11_FD_87038 | JGI IMG/M metagenome (GOLD analysis project Ga0114995, IMG submission 87038) | Marine microbial communities from western Arctic Ocean - ArcticOcean_MG_CB2_154 | ecosystem: Environmental > Aquatic > Marine > Oceanic | place: Arctic Ocean: Canada Basin | collected... | reverse complement strand
TAGGGTACTAGGCAAAGGCACTTTGCGCCGTTTTGGTGAAGCCGAAGACTTTAAGGGCATTGCAGTGTTTGCAGCGTCTGATGCCAGCGCCTACATAACCGGTCAGGCATTGACGGTTTGTGGCGGCACCCATATGTGGCGCTGGCTAGTTATCTAGGTCATATTTGACGCTTCTGGGTATTCTGCAATTCCCAGACTTCAAATAGCACAGGGAGAGCGGAGATGGCAGATGTTGAAAATTGGGTGATGCCTCATAAAGGCTTCAACTACTTACCAGATACCGTTGCTGTGTCGACGGCCCACCAAATCGATAAACTCCATGCCTGTGGCATTGATGCTGAAATTTTTGCCGGTCATGTTGATCCGGCATTTTTTATTGGCATTGCCATTCATGCGGGTATCAATAGCGGTATCAGTGCTGAAGGCAATATCAATATGTTGCAGAGCCTGCGTATGCATCGCCCGGTGTTGCTGGATGAAGAACTCTTGGTCAAAGGCCAAATTTTGGCCGTGACCCAAGTACCTAGAGGGTTGCGTGTAGATACTGACGTATGGTTTGAAAACGCTGAAGGTCAGCGTGTTATCAGCGCCCCTCGAACGTCACTCAAGCCAGATCCTCAGCGCGCAGAAGGTAAGGGTGGTGGTGCCGGAGAGCGTCCGCAAGCGGTTATAGAAGACGTCAGCAACTTAGAGTTTCTGCAAAATTATCAACTTACTCCTGAAGGCGTTAGGGCCTACAGTATGGAAGGCAATAGCATTCACTATGAACTAGAGCCGGCGCAGAAGGCGGGTTTTCGAGCGCCGTTGATTGGCGGTGGTATGGGTGTGCATTTTTTGATGGCCGAACTTTGGCAAGCGCATGAGCAGGGAGTAGGGCCACAGGCCTTTGATGCTGAAATCTATTTTCGCCGACCGATTTTTTGGGATGATTCTGTCGGCGTTTTCAATCGTAACGATGAAAAGTCTGGCTGGAATGCCATGGCAATTCTGAAAGAAGACACCCAGGGCAATCAGAAAGTAGCCACGGAAATCGGCCTTAAGCTGTTCAAGCCGGGGCTAATTTAGCGCGGTTCTGGCCTTCAAGATTTGCACAAAAAACCTTGATTGGCAGGTGCAATACCTACGCAAACCAAGGCTTCTTCGAGTCTATTTTGGGACGTAAACCCTAAGCTTTGGGTAAGCGCAGGCGGGCTGTACCAAATACTCGGGTTTCGTCTTTGGTGTTTTTAACTGTCATGTCCAGTTCCACCAAGCCTTCATCTTCATCAATGTCTGTGACTACTGCACTGATAATAGCTGGCGTGTCTGCGATCATTGGCGCTCTAAACACGCCATCAATATGCTCAACGGTACCCGTGGGTGCCCATCTATGAATGGCGCTGACCAAAAAGCCCATGCCCATAATTCCCGGTACAAGTGCGCCGGGAAAACCTTCTTTACGTGCTCCCTCATGGCTCTCAAATCTAGGTCCACCCCAGCCTACGGCTCGGGCAAAAGCGCCAACATTTGCCAGTGTAGTGTCTGGTTCAAATACAGGTAGTTCGGTTCCAAATTCAACATCTAAGATATTATTGATACTCATGCTGTGGGTTTCTCCCTAATAACCAAACGTGAATCTGATATGGCCAAAAGTGTCTCTTGGGCATCTACAATTTCCATACGCACGACAATAAAAATCATTCGTCCCGAGCGACCTTGCTTATCGTAAATGTCGTGTAGGTGCGACTTGCCGGTGATGGGTTGTCCAGCACGTACCGGTGCAAAGCATTCCACCGCCTTGCCGCCGTCCATGGGGATACCGCCCAGTGCAGGGAAGTCTATGGGCAGGTGCCGGCCTGATGCCAGGCTGCACAAAAATGCCGGTGTGGCCTGGAAATCTGCGTGCTCAGCGTCAATAAATTGGGCTCTGGTCTCACCGGACGTTTTAGCTACGACGAGTAAATTCTCAGCGTCTAGTTGAAAGTCTTTACTGTCGAATTGAGCATCCAGGAATTGGGCTTTTAGTTCTTCAATGTCTACCACGGGTAAGTCTCTCCTAACCTCTTGAGCCAAAGATAATACGGGCGTTGCTCCTTAATATGCAAACTGACTCTTTTCCAATGGCTCTTCCAGCCATACAATGATCAGCTAACTAAATTGGGCGAGAGAACTGTTATGGGACCATTATCTGGATTGCGCGTTGTTGAACTACAAGGGATTGGACCGGGTCCATTTTGCGGCATGATGCTGGCAGACATGGGTGCGGAGATTATTCGTATTGATCGCTCGGCCTCTGTTGGTCGCGATGCGCAAAAGCACGACGTGCTGGCGCGAGGACGCAAGAGTATTGCCGTGGATCTGAAGAATCCAGAGGGTGTTGAGACCGTACTTAAACTGGTGGAAAGCGCAGATGTGCTTTTGGAAGGTTTTCGCCCCGGCGTTACTGAGCGTTTAGGTTTGGGGCCAGATGTCTGCTTGGCGCGTAACCCTGGCATTGTTTATGGCCGTATGACGGGCTGGGGCCAGACAGGCAATATGTCTTTGGTTGCCGGTCACGACATTAACTATATTTCGCTTTCAGGTGTGCTGCATGCCATTGGTGAGCCAGGCTCACGCCCAACACCACCGCTGAATTTGGTCGGCGATTTTGGTGGCGGCGGTATGATGTTGGCCTTCGGTATTGTTGCGGCGCTATTTGAAAAAGCTAAATCTGGTAAAGGCCAGGTCATCGATGCAGCCATGACTGACGGCTCTGCACTGCTGATGAATTCAATTTTTGGCCTTATGAATCAGGGCGTTTGGAGCCAAGAGCGTGGTAGTAATTTACTAGACGGTGGTGCGCATTTTTACGGCACCTATGAGACTAAAGATGGCAAGCATGTGTCTATTGGTTCTATCGAGCCGCAGTTTTATGCATTGTTATTGGAAAAAACGGGTTTGGATAAAGACGGTGAGCTACCTCGACAAATGAGTCGTGGTGAATGGCCAGCCCTGCGGGAAAAACTGGCAGCAATCATGCTGACCAAAACTCGCGACGAATGGGACAGCATAATGTTGGGCACAGATGTTTGCTATGCACCAATTCTAGATTTTCAGGAAGCCGTCGCGCATCCCCACAACCAAGAGCGTAATACCTTTGTTGAATCAGACGGCGTTACCCAAGCGGCACCAGCCCCGCGCTTCTCGCGCACTGAACCAGAGCTGCCTAATCCGCCGGTTGCACCAGGCAGCCACAGTAAGGAAATTCTTGCTGGGTTAGGCATGAGTGAAGCGCAGATTGCTGAACTGATAGCATCCGGGGCGGTAGCTTAGCTTGCAACCAATCTTTAGCATGCGTTTTTGCAAGAAGTTTTTTTGTAAGAAGCGTTTTTGCAAGGAGCTTTTTTGTAAGAAGCATTTTTGAAAAAGGCGTTGTTGCAAAAAAGCGTTGGCAATAGCCTTCCTTTAAGAGGCCAGCGCTAAAAGAAGAGGGTCAGTGTCGCGCTGGCTCTCCGCCAACATCAGATGAGTTTAGCCTCTAGTAGAAGTTTGCTTTGGACCCTAGATCGGTTTTTAGAGCTGTTTTTAGAACTGTTGTTAGAGCTGTTTGCAGAACTATTGTTAGATCGCTTAATAGACTCTTTAAACTAGATTGCAGGGTCTTCATAAGACGCGGCGATATCTAACATGACTTCGCTGTTTACCTGTTGAAAATTCAGTTTTTGCGCCTCGGCGATTTGTGCTACGTCACTGTACTCGGCTTTCCAGCGTCGTTGCCCGTTGGGTTGAATCACTTCTTTGACCTGAACTGCACCGTAGCGGGTTTTAATCTGTTTCAACTCGCGGCTCAGTACGCGTTTGGCAAAGGGCACAATACGCAGACCTATAGTGGTGGAGTGATTTAGCAGCGTATCGCTGATGGACTCTACCTTGTCTTTATGGCTCAGCGCCGTAATGCAATGAGCCGGTCGGCCTTTTTTCATAATGATTGGCGTTAGGTAAACGTCGCCCGCGCCTGCGCTAAATAGCGCCTCCATTAATGGCTCGTAACCTTCAGGATTCATATCATCAATATTGGCTTCGATCTTGTAGTGGTGTAGTTGTAAATCTTCTACAGAAAAGCTGCTGTGGGCTGATTGGGTAGAGGTGTTTGCTTGATATTCGCCAAGCACCACTCTAAGCACATTGGGAATGGCGAAATCCTTATAACCGACGCCGTAGCCGATTTTCTCAGGTCGGAAAATGCCTTTGGGTAAAAACTCATTGACGCTGACCCCAAGGATGGCAGCGCCTGTAGGCGTGGTGCATTCGCCTTCGGTACCACCGTAGGTGCAGGGCGCTTGGGCCAAAAGTTCTTGGGTGGCAGGGGCTGGTACCGGAAAGCGACCGTGGGCGCAGTCCACCATGCCTGAACCCACCTCTATGGCATTGCACAAAATAATGTCCGGGTTCAGGTATTCAATACAGATTGCAGCGGCGACGATGTCGACGATTGAGTCGATTGCCCCAACTTCATGAAAATGTACTTTTTCTGGGCGTACATTGTGGATCTTGCCTTCGGCTTCTGCGATGGCTTGGAATATGGCCAGTGCGCGCTGCTCTATGCCCGGCGCAAATTCAGCAGCAGTAATGAGTTTGACAATTGTGCTGTGGTGGCGGTGATCGTGCTGATCTTCCGTGGTTACTTTGGCGTGTGTGCCACTGATGCCCATTTTTACCGCTGGGCTAAGCTTCAACTGAAACTCGGCGCTCAGCGTCAACTTATTCAGTTGCGCCCGTAAGTGTTGTTCTGGTACACCAAGTTCAATAAGTGCAGCAATGTGCATATCCCCAGCGATACCACAGCTGGGTTGGTAAAATAATGCGCGCATAAACTAGGCAGTATTCGCGATTTGACCGGCGAAGTAATCGGCTGACGTGGCCGCAGCGGTGAAGTTTTCGGTTAGATGTTGCATGGTTTGCATATCCGCATTCACCGCGTCTAAGCCATGCTCTAAAACAAAAGCATAGCTGCGTTGGAACTCGGACAATTTTGCCTCCAATAATGGTCGATCATAGTACTTGTTAAACACGTCGGGGTTACCCCAACCCAGCCATTTTCGGCCTGCAAGAAAACGTCCTGCTTTCATGCCGATAAGGCCCATGCCAGCCGCCCGGGCTTTGTCTAGTAGTGGCCGCAGATCATTCATTTTAGGCGAACCATCTAAAATTGAGCGGTCATTCCAGTCGTACCAGCCGCCCGGTGTAATGGCGATCATCGCTAAATCAAACTGCTTGGTTTCAATGGCTGCAGCTAAAACATTCTGTGCATTTTGGTGGGTAGAAAGGCCGAGGTAATCTACTTTGCCCTGGGCTTTGGCTTGCTCAAATGCTCTGTGCATTTCCTCACTTTGAATGGTGGAGACATTGTTTTGGCCCATAAAGTAGTAGGCGTCCACATGGTCCTGTTTTAACTCAGTTAAAGATTCGTCCATATACTTTAGCCAGCCTTGGGCGGCCGCTTTGGCTTGGCTCACTGTGATGACTTCATCCCATTCAATTTTGCTCGGCACTAAGGCTTTGGAGATAAGAAAGATATCGTCGCGGTGTTTTTGCAAAAACGGTGCTAGGTTCTTTTCTGCATCGCTGTAGTAATGCTGGAAACCCACATCAAATGTATTTACCCCCGCATCAAAGGCTGCGTTGAGTAGGTGGTCTTGGCGGCCCCCGGAGAGGGTGGCACCACAACCAAAGATCAGACGGCTGGCGTTGTGGCCTGTGCGGCCTAAGGTTTGGTAGCGCATTGTGGGCAGTGCTGGGTTGAGTCCGGCGGCGGCTTTACCGTCGAAGACGGATGCTTTTACATCACCCGATTTGATCAGGCTGGTTGCGCCTACACCCATCAGTGTGCCGTATTGAATGAGCTTTCTGCGTGTCGCTGTTATTCGCTCTAATAAAGACGTAGTCATAGCTGGCCCCTCATTAATGAAGACCTTGATCATACGCCCGCTTAGACGAAATATTCAATTGGCTTTGGTTTGCCTCCGTAAGTGGTGATGGTATTGGTGGTGGGCGTTAGCAAGAGGTATGAGGTATGAGGGAAGAGGTAAGAGGTAAGAGGAAAAGCGACTATCACAACACGGCCGCGGTCGCCGGGCGCAAGCCGGGCACAAATATTATGCTTTTATCCAAGATGTTAGCTAACAATTTTCGGGCGAACCGGTAAACTTCTAGCGCATAAACATTTCATCCAATGGACTGCTGTCCGTTTACCTGGAGCCTCCGTGAATCGATATTTCCGCAACCTAAAAATTTACCGTATCCATAGCCAATGGCCGAAGACCGAAGAAGAACTCTCCGAGGTTTTGTCTGAGGCAGAATTTAAACCCTGCGGAGCATTTAGCGAGCGTAGCGGTGGCTTTGAGGCACCTGTAGAAAATGCCGGAGACCGCCTATGCCGCAAGGTATCTGGTGCTGATTTGCTACAGATGCGGGTGCAAACTCGCTTGCTGCCACCAGCAGCAGTGCAAGAAGCATTGGCAGGGCGCGTTGAGGCGTTCAAGCAGCGTATGAACTCAGAGCCTAATCGCGCTGAGCGACGTGACATGAAGGAGGAGGTGTACTCCCAGCTGCTGCCTCTTGCGCTACTCAAATCTGATCGTGTGCAGGCGTTTTATCTGAGCGAGGAGGGCTTGTTGGTTATGGGTACCGCGTCAGACACCGTTGCAGAGTACTTTCTTGATCAACTCAAGCGCACCATGGTGGGCTTGCAGTACTCACCACTGGCTTACAAACAGCCGCCGTTAGATCTTATGAACAAGCTTTTTCTCGGTAATGCGCAACCACCATTACGCCTGGGTCGTGAGTGTCGTATGCGCGATCCTAGCGACACCAAAGCATCGGTAAACTGGCTGGATATGGAATTGTCAGACCCTGCGGTAAGACGTCATGTTACTGAGGGTCTAAAAATTGACCGGCTCGGTATGACCTTTGACCAAGTATGTACTTTAGTGATGGACGAAGATTTGATCTTCCGCAAAGTACGGTTGTTAGGTCAAGACGACATGGACGATGTGCCAGAAGAAGACCCAATTGCTAAGCATGATGCAGAATTTGTCATTATGGCGGGCTGTGTGAAAAGTTTGCTCAATGCGTTGAAAACTCAACTTGGGGGTTACGTTTCCTGATGAATTTTCATTCTAAATGTAGCCCTGTACTGAAAGCCTGCGCAGTGATCACATTGCTGTGGACGGGTTTGATTCCACAGCTGACCTACGCGAACACCCCGGCACCTGCTGCTGGGGGCGTTGCGGTGGCGGTTAATGACGAAGAAATGGCAGCACTGGAACAAGTGGCCGAAGTGCCGCTTGAAGGACGTTCTAAAGAACTGTCCGAAGAACGGATCATTCCCTGGTCCTGGGGCAACAAATTGCTCCACGGAGCACTTAATCGAGCCGGTGCAAATGGTGAGTTTGACCCGAGTAAAGGCATTGATTGGGGCTATGTCCCCAACCCGGTGTACTCATCGGAGAAAAAGTTTGGTTTAGGCTTGGTGGCTTTTGGTTTGTTTGTGGCTGATAAAGAAAGCCTAAATGTAGAAAATGTTAAGCCCAGTCAAATTGTGCTGAAGACCTTCGCAACCACCAATGGAGCTAAGGGCATTGAGGCTAACTTGCGCAGTTTGTTCAGAGCCGACACTTATCGTTTCAATGCGGATATTGAGTGGGCGGACACTCCTGAGGTGTTTTACGGCTTAGATATTGAGTCTGGTGAGGCTGACGCCAATGAACTGATTTATGACCACCAAGGTGAAAACTTTCAGGCCCACGGCTTGAAGCGGATATTTGGTGATACATTTGTTGGTCTTGGCCTGCGCTACCACAAGAATAAGGCAGAAGATTTTCGCGGGCCGAATATTGCTGCTGCAGGTGTATTAACCGACAGCACCAGTGTGGGCCTTAGTGGTCATTGGTTGCATGACAGTCGAGATCATCAAGATAACCCCTCCACCGGTTGGTTATTCCAGTTGGATTACGCCAACTTTAGTGAGTCTTTTGGCGCCGATACGGATTTTGACCAACTTGAGATCCGTTACAGCGGCTATAGACCAATGGACACGTTCCTAAGTCAACAAACGGCTACCATTGCTTGGCAGGTGCAAGGTCTGCTCAGTGAAGGCAATGTGCCATGGGACCGGTTGACCTCGCTGGGTGGCAGTCGGCAGTTGCGCGGTTATGAGCAAGGTCGACACAGGGGGCGTCAGAAGGTGCTTACCCAGATAGAATTACGTCAGCCGCTAACAGGGCGACACGGTATTGTCACTTGGGTCGGCATAGGCACATTATCAGAGGATATATCTGACCTTGGCAAAGAGCGTTGGTTGCCCAATGTGGGCGTAGGCTACCGTCTGCGCATTAAAGAAAAAACCAATTTGCGCTTTGATTTTGGGTTCGGTCGGGGTGATCGAGGTGTCTACGTGAGCGTCAACGAAGTGTTCTAAGAAATAGCGCTAAAGACCGAGCAGAGACTGAGTTGAAAAAGCCCGTATGGATTTCTGCTCGGTAGCTGCGATGTGTAACTTGTAGCGGCAAGGGCTGTTTGTAAGCGGCCGATAGCACATTTTTTTCCTCTTAATAGCTGCTCTTTTGCTTTTAGCCTTTGTTTTTTCAGTGTCTCTTTTTATCTATATTCGGCTGACGTCGGCAGTGCGGCGTGGCATGCTGTCCCGAGCGAAATTTACGCAATCTCAGGGGTGGGTATGGCCAAAGTTAGAGGGAAAGATAAAATGCAAGATTCAGCAGTAGGTTCTGTTAGTGGCGCCACAACGTATGTTTGCGCTTCAGTTTGCGCAAAACTTTGCGCAAAAGTTGGCATGCTAATCGGCACATTGTTGTCTATTACGGCCTGTTCTCCACAAGCATCCAACCCCACCTTAAACGCCGCCGCGCAACCTCAACGCCCAAATATTGTTGTGCTCTTTGCAGATGATATGGGTTATGGCGACCTCAGTTCTTATGGACACCCTTATATTCGCACGCCAGAGATTGATGAACTGGCTCGCCAAGGCCAGCGTTGGACAGATTTTTACGTGGCGTCCTCAGTGTGTTCTCCCAGTCGAGGTGCTCTGCTAACCGGGCGGCTACCTGTGCGTACGGGCATTTACGGTAATGCCATTAGAGTTTATTTCCCGGATGAGCCTTGGGGTATGCCCAGTAGTGAGGTCACTCTTGCTGAGGCGCTGCAAGACCGAGGGTACAAGACCGGTATGTTTGGTAAGTGGCACCTTGGAGACGGACCAGACGCGTTGCCTACTCGGCACGGCTTTGATGAATGGTTTGGTGTGCCATATTCCAATGATATGAATTGGGTCGGTGAACCTGATTTTGAAGCGTTGGTGAAGCTCAGTATGTCTGGCGATGTTGAAAAACAGGCTATGTATTATGCGCGCCGTTCGGCCAAGTATGCGGAGCCAAAAGAGTCCTATTGGGAAGCGCCATTGATTACCAGTCGTAAGGCGGCGGGTGAATATGTTGATACCATCGAGCAGCCTGCTGCACAAAGTACGCTGACCAAACGCTATACCGAGGAGGCCATTAAGTTCATTAACAAAAGCGGCACAAACCCCTTCTTTTTGTACGTGCCTTACACCATGCCCCATACGCCATTGTTTAGAAGTCCTGAATTTGAGGGTAAAAGTTTAGGCGGGCGTTACGGCGACGTGGTGGAGGAAATTGATTGGAGTGTTGGCGCTATTCAAGACGCATTGAAGAAGGCGGGCGTACTAGAAAATACCTTAGTTGTATTCTCCAGTGACAATGGCCCTTGGTTGAAAATGCACGAAGAAGGTGGCCGAGCTGGATTGCTTCGGCATGGCAAAGGTACAACCTATGAAGGCGGTATGCGCGTGCCAACAGTGTTTTCATGGCCGGGTACGCTGCCCAGCGGTGTTGTCAGCGAGATTGGCTCTACCTTAGACTTATTTGCAACCGTCATGGCGCTGACCAAAATGCCAGAAGACGCGGCAGTAACATCGGGTGTTGATGGCTTTGATTTAACCGCAACATTGTTAGAGAGGACAGCGAGTCCAAGACAAGAAATGCCCTTCTATCGCGGGGGCAGTTTGTACGCCTATCGTAAAGGACCTTGGAAGATGCATTTTATTACTGAAGGGGCTTACGACGAGGGTGAGAAGCGTACAAAGCATAATATTCCACAGCTTTATCACTTGTTGCGCGACCCCTCTGAGCGTTTTGACGTGGCAGAAAAATACCCAGAAGTGATGGCTGATTTGTTGGCAGCTGCGGCGGATCATCAACAAAGCGTAGATATTCAACCGCCATTGTTTGACCGTCGACTAATGCCTCGTTAAAGGGGCGTTTACTCAACACACTGAGTTAATAGAGTTAGTTAAGTCGATCAGGCAACTCGGTCAGTTAAAACGGTTAGTTAAATCAGCGCAATACAACTTGTCGATGAATAGACGGGAGCAATGAAATGTCAGCAATACCCTTAGCAATACCTACAGAAACCAGCATCAATGTAGATTGGTTTAATCAATGTTTTGCAGGCCTTGGACTTAAGACGCAGGTCAAAAGTTTTACCGCCAAGCAAATAGGCACCGGGCAAATTGGTAAATGTATTCGCTACAGCTTTGTCTTCGAAGGCGAAAGAAAAGGCGAAAGAAAAGGCGAACGCAAAGGAGAAGGAGAAGGCGCAGAGGCACAAACCCCCGACGTGCCGGTCAGCGTTATAGGGAAGTTCCCCGCTGATGATGAAAGCAGTCGTGCGATCGGCGTGATACTACAAAATTTCCTTAAAGAAGTGCGCTTTTACCAGCAGCTACAAAATCGCTTAGCGATCAAAACACCAAAATGCTACTACGCTGAAATTACTCAGCAAGGGCCTGAGTTCTTTCTTTTATTGGAGGATTTAGCGCCTGGCGAACAGGGCGATCAATTGCTTGGTTGTGACCCAGTGATTGCAAAAGCAGCGCTGAGCGAGTTAGTTGGCTTGCATGCGTCAAGTTGGTGTGATCAAAGTTTACGTGGGTTAACTTGGTTGCGAGACGAAGAGCAGGCCCAAAGTTCAGCCACTATGGATATGTATCGTGCCCAGCTCGATGGCTTTATTGAGCGCTTTGCCCCGCACCTTACTGAGGACGAGCAGTGGATTATTAAGCAAGTGGGTGCGGTAGAAAATTCTCCATTTACAGCGAGCTTCCCAGAGCCCTTTTCATTAATCCACGTTGACTATCGCTTGGATAACCTAATGATTGATCGTAGTGGAGGAGGGTGTGAGATCACTGCCTTAGATTGGCAAAGCATCACGTTAGGTGCGCCAATGAATGATGTGGCCTATTTCATAGGCGCCGGTCTTGAGCCAGAAGTTAGGCGGCCCGCGGAAGAAGATCTGGTGAGAGGTTACTACCAAGATTTATTGAGCGCTGGCGTGCAAGATTTTGGCTGGGAAGCCTGCTGGCAAAATTATCGCAGAGGCGCATTTGCTGGCTTCGCGGTGACTGTTATTGCCTCAATGTTGGTTCAGCGCACCGAGCGCGGTGATGAAATGTTTGCCACCATGGCGCGCCGTCACGCTCGTCATGCACTAGATCTTAATGCCCAAGAATTTCTTATATAAACTAGTCCATAAACTAGTCTATAAACTAGGCCACCAAGCCCAGTGCTACCTTTTGTCAGAAATTAGGTAGCCCAGGGGCTTCCCGACCTTGTGTTTTTCCCGCATACAAATTCTTCTTCAGGTATTCATTGCGTAGGTGTACCTAGCGCAACTTTTTGCACTACTTTTAATGAGAAGTTTTTAATTATTTGCTTTTGGATATAAGGATGAGAACAAATGGCTGAATATGTAATTACCTATTTCGGTGGCAACCCACCTGCCAGCGCTGAAGAAGGTGCGCAAAATATGAACGAGTATCGACAGTGGATGGCCTCACTTGGCGATGCAGCTGTTAGCCCAGCGAACCCGCTAAAGAACACTCAAACGATAACAGCCGACGGCAGCGCCGCTAAAGGCAGCGCTACTGAAATGTCTGGCTTCACTATTATAAAGGTCGCCTCCATGGAAGAGGCTATGGCAATTGCCCAAGCCTGCCCGTTTCTGAAAATGGGCGGCTCCTTGGAAGTGGGTGAACTGATGGTGATGTCGGGTTGAATGTTTAACTAAGAGCGGACGTAAGAAGTTGCGACTGAAAAGTACGACTTAGCATCAAAACGAAAAAGCCCAGCAACTGCTGGGTTTTTTCTAGCGTTTGTCTTTAATCTGTTGGCGCAATACTTGTGATTTTTGTTTGTTCGATCTTTCGCTACCTCAATCCACTCCAAGCTTTCCGCTCAATCTGTTCTGGATCGTCTTGCACAACACTTTCGTTATCAAAGCACATGGTTGTTCGCTGTTGCAAATTATAAGCGGGCCAACCGGGGTTGCCGTCGTTAATAAACTGAGTCCACGCGCGGTGCATTATGTCTGCTAGGTGCTGGGGTTTTTCTCCTGGCCCAATAAATGCGTCTACGCCGGCGCGGTCTAAGTTGTCAAAAGCAAAAGGTATTTCCAGTGCGTGGGTTGCTTTGAGCTTGCCGCCAAATGCCCGGGAGCACCAATTGAACTGATACAGCCAGTTGTTGTGGGTGTGGGGGATGCGTGCTTCCAGCATACGTATGGCCGGGATGCGGAACATGTGGTCGGTGGTTAACGCAACTGAGAGGTCGTCAAGGTCAGCATCAGATCTTGTGGCTTTATAAGTTGCCAGTGCGGTTTCTGCGCCTAAACCTTGCGCAATACGTTGAAGTTTTTCTTCACTAACGCGACCGCTGCTCCACAAGGTGGTCTCGTCGGCATTGGTCCCGGTGAGCACAGCGACTTGGCCTCCCATGCCTTGTTTGGTGGCCGCCAGTGGGTCTATGGGTAAAAGTGCTGTGCCGTGTACTGGGTAGAAGGGTGCCACCGTGGTGCCCAGTTCGTTCATCACGCCTGCACCAGTTTCAAAGTGGCTAGATGTGGCGGCTTGAGCTTGCAGAATGTGCTCTGGAGAAGCGGCCAATAAACCAATGGCATCCTCTTCGCCAAGGTCTGCTAAGAAACGTTCGGTGACTTTAACCGCTGCGGTTTGAGGCAGTGTGTGATGGGCGGCGCCACTTTGCGGTATGGCCCGGTGAAACAGTCCTTGGGCAGCTTCACAGGCCAGTAAGGTGCCGACGCTGAATGCACCGGCAGATTCTCCTGCCACAGTGACTCTTGATGGATCGCCGCCGAAGGCGGCAATATTCTTTTGCACCCATTGCAGGGCGGCAATCTGATCCAGCGTGCCATTCACATTAGATGTGGCAAACTCTTCGCCTAAGTGGGTTAGATCTGCAAAGCCAAGTGCGCCCAGCCGGTAGTTTATGGAGACCACCACAATGTCGCCATTGAGGGCAAATCGGGTGCCGTTGTACCAAGGGATTGCACCCTGACCTGTGCGGTAGCCGCCGCCGTGTATCCAGACTAAAACTGCGCGCTTGCCTTGGTCTGTGGGGTTAACCGCTTGCTTTGGCGTGGTGATGTTGAGGCTTAAGCAGTCTTCATCCCAGCGTACGCTGGCGCTGTCTGTCATACCACCGCCGGAAAGTTGCGGTGCTGCAGGGCCAAATTTGAGCGCTGCAAAGGGCTCGCTGAAAGTCGCCATGGGCTGAGGGGCTTTAAAGCGCAGGTTATTGATGGGCGGCTGCGCATAAGGGATGCCACAAAAAAGTAATACGCCTTCTTTTTCTCGCCCTTGGATTGGTCCGCATGGTGCGTTGATTGTGCTTGTGTCCACTGTATTGGCTCCCCGTACTCGTCAGATGTTGGTCTTAAGTTTGTTGCTGCGGATTAGTATTACCCTATTCGGAAGATGTTTTCTAAGTGAATTTTGAAATTGGATTTATCCGGCTTAGCTAGAGTGCTACATTGCATCCCGCATGGATTGTTAACGCGTAAGTTCGATTCATCAGTTTCGGTAGTTATGGGAAGGGGAATAGATTGGGTTTTGCAAAAACACTGAGTTGGGTTTTATTGTTTGCGGGCGGTTTAAACACTGCATGGGCGGAGGTTGCGCAAACAGAAGCGCCTATTGAGTTTCCTTCTACCATGGCTTGGAGCGCCTATAACTTAGGCACCACTGGTTATAACCAAGCCGTGGCGATCGGCAAGGTGCTAAAAGATAACTACGACACCAACCTGCGTGTTTTGCCCGGCAAGAATGACGTTTCTCGCCTCTTGCCCTTGCAGCGTGGTCGGGTGCAATTTTCTGCCAATGGTGTGGCGACTTACTTTGCCCAAGAGGGTGTTTTTCAGTTTGCAGAAAAGCAGTGGGGGCCCATGCGGCTGCGCATTGTTATGGCTTCTAACGGGGAGAGTAACCAAGCCCTGGGTGTGGCGGCCGATATGGGTATTGCCACCTATGCTGACCTGCGCGGTAAGCGTGTGCCTTATGTGCGCGGCGCACCCGCCTTGAATGTCACCACTGAGGCCTTTCTGGCCTGTGGCGGACTCACTTGGGATGATGTGGAACGGGTGGATTTTCCCGGCTATAGCGCCATGTGGACGGGTATTGTCAATGATCAGGTGGATGCCGCCTATGCCACCACTGTTTCTGGGCCAACACGTAAATTGGAAGCGTCTCCACGGGGTATTTTTTGGCCACCTGCGCCACACGATGACCCTGAGTGCTGGGCGCGAATGGCTAAAATAGTGCCATTTTTCACTCCCCATATGGCTACTCGGGGCGCCGGCATTTCAAAAACTAATCCTCACGAGGGCGCCACTTACCCTTACCCAATATTGATTACCCTAGCTGAGCGCGATGCGGACCTTGTGCATGATCTAGCCAAGATTATTCATATTCACTATGACGAATATAAAACTGCTGACCCCGGCAGCATTGGTTGGGCCATGGACAGGCAGGTGTTTCGTTGGGTAGTGCCGTTTCACGAGGGCGCAGTGCGTTACTTCAAATCTATTGGTGTTTGGGACGATGAAACTCAAGCCCACAATGATCGTCTAATTCAACGTCAGGATGTGCTTGCCCAAGCTTGGCAAGTTCATAAAGCCAGTAACCCTAGCAAGGAAGGTTTTGCTGATGCCTGGCTTAAGGCGCGAATTATAGCGCTTGATGCCAACGGCTTTGATCCTATTTGGCGCTAGCATCTGCGACACCACATGCTTTGAGCTAAATGCCCTGAATTAAATGCTCTGAATTAAGCGCTCTGAATTAAGTGCTCTGAATCAAGCGTTCAGAGTTAAGCGTTCAGAGTTAAGCGCTTAGAATAGGCGCACTTAACTGTTTTGACGAAATAGGAATTACCAATGGCAGCCCAGCCTCACCCGTTTGTTCGATCTCTTGTCGCTGTTTTAGCATTATTGGCTTTGGTGCTGGCCATGGATACGTTGCGTATCTTTGGTGGTTCCCAGTGGCTGGGCTTTCTTGTACAGGTTGAAACTCAGTATTTTTATGCCTTGTTAGCGCTACTGGCACCCTGGGCCTACATCACGTTTCCGTCCAAGCGTTGGATCGATTGGCCTTTAGTGGCCATTGCGCTAGGTATATTGGCTATGTTTTTTGTGACGGCGGAACAAGCTTTGGATGAGGCTTGGGAATTCGCAGCGCCTGAATATGCCGTTTATGCGTCCCTAGCGTTTTGGGCGATAATGCTGGAAGCCCTGCGCAGGGCTGCTGGTTGGCCACTTTGCCTTATTGCTGGATTCTTTTCGGTATTGCCCATTGTTACCGAGTACATGCCAGGACCGCTAAATGGCCTGCCGGCAACTTGGGGCGAGGCTGCGGCTTACCATGTGCTGTCTATAGAAAGTATATTTGGCCTGCCGTTTCGCGCCTTTGCTAGTTTGGTTATTGGCTTTGTGGTCTTTGGTGTTGTACTTCAGCACACAGGTGGCGGCAAATTTTTCCTTGATTTGGCCTTTGCCTTGTTAGGTAAGCAGCGGGGTGGTCCAGCCAAGGTGGCTATTGTTTCCAGTGGCTTGATGGGGTCTATGAGCGGCAGCGTCGTTACTAATGTTTTAACCACTGGGCAACTGACCATACCCGCCATGCGTAAAGCCGGTATGGCGCCCCATGTAGCTGGTGGGATAGAAGCCTGCGCGTCTACTGGCGGCGTATTGCTACCGCCTATTATGGGGTCCACGGCCTTTATTATGGCCACGCTTTTAGACATTGCGTACATTGATGTGGCTGTTGCCGCCGCGTTGCCAGCGGTGCTGTATTTTGTCAGCCTTTATATGCAAATTGATGCTTACGCCGGACGTAACAATTTGCAGGGTTTGGCCAGCGAAGACATTCCCAGTATTAAGCAAACTCTTATTGAGGGATGGTTTTATATGGGCGCCTTTGCGCTGCTGATATTCCTGCTGATTTTTTTGCAGCGTGAATCTATTGCTCCATACTATGCAACCGCAGTGTTGCTCATTCTCAATCAGCTCTCAAAAACCAATCGTTTAACCCTGAAAAGCGGACTAGATTTACTCTATAGCGTGGGTAAATTATTGATTGAGTTAGTCGTTATTTTGGCTGGCGTTGGTTTGATTGTGGGCTCGCTTTCGATGACAGGCTTAAGCGGTACCTTGGTTAATGACCTGCTGAGTCTGGCCGGTGATGATGTCGGCTTGTTGTTGTTGATGGGCGCGCTAACCAGTTTTGTTTTGGGTATTGGTATGACGGTAACCGCGGCCTATATTTTTCTAGCGGTAGTGTTGGCTCCGGCTTTGGTCAGCCAAGATTTAGACCCTCTGAGCGTGCATCTGTTTATTCTTTATTGGGCCATGCTCTCTTATATAACGCCGCCGGTGGCACTGGGTGCCTATGCTGCGGCTTCTATTGCTGGGGCGAATCCGTTGAAGACCGGTTTGGCCGCCATGACAATGGGCAGTGTGATTTATGTGATTCCATTTATCTTTGTCCTGGACCCAGCGTTTATTCTCAAGTCAGATGTGCTTTCTTCAACCCAAGTTGTACTTGAAGCACTAATTGGTGTTTGGTTGATTTGCGGTGGCTTGCAGGGCTTTCTTTCTGGTTATGGCAGGCTTAACCATTATTCTGTGCGCATAGCGTTGGCTGTGGGTGGGCTTTTGATTGCGCTACCCTACATGGGCATTGCTTGGCCTGAGGCTCCGGCTAATGCAGATCACTTAATGCTTGGCGCAGTATTGGTAGGCCTTGGCGTGCTCGCGAATATCGCTCTATTCAAACAGACGCCAGAGACCTCGCAGTAGGCTGACGCTTTCAAGGTTCAGGATCAAGGTTTAGCGTTAAGGGTCAAGGGCCAAGGTTTAGGGTCGCGGTTTAGGGTTAAGGTTTAGGG
>Ga0114995_10001347_pt1 | contig 17331 bp, 15 predicted proteins | sample ArcticOcean_MG_C_11_FD_87038 | JGI IMG/M metagenome (GOLD analysis project Ga0114995, IMG submission 87038) | Marine microbial communities from western Arctic Ocean - ArcticOcean_MG_CB2_154 | ecosystem: Environmental > Aquatic > Marine > Oceanic | place: Arctic Ocean: Canada Basin | collected... | reverse complement strand
TTTCATGATCCCACCGTCAACTGGCGCTATATGACAGAGCCAGAACCCAATCTTGATAACCAATCTATTTACTGGCCGAGAGGTAAAGTACTAGGTGGGTCAAGTTCAATTAACGCTATGGTGTGGGTTCGCGGCCATAAGCGCGACTATAATGAATGGGGCTCTGTCGCACCCGGCTGGGATTGGGATTCTGTTCAAAAAGTTTTTCACAGAATGGAAAACTGGGATGGCCCAACGAATGTAATTCGTGGAACCAACGGCCCGCAAGCTGTGCATGATGTAACTCATGACATTCATCCTTTAACCCGTTCCTATCTAAAGGCTGCAGCTGAGGTAGGCATCAAGACTAACCCAGATTACAACGGCGCAAATATGGAAGGAGCTTCTTGCTATCAAATTTCAACAAAAGGCGGTATCCGAGCCTCAGCTGCCAGAAGTTATCTGTGGCCATTAAAAAAGCGTCGTAATCTAAACATCCTGACAAAAGCCCACGTCACTCGTATACTCTTTGAAGGTAAACGAGCAGTTGGAGTAGAATACCTCCGGAATGGCCAGACTAAAACGGCGCATGCACGGGCCGAAGTAATACTATCGGGTGGGGCAATCAATTCTCCACAACTCCTACAATTGTCAGGCATAGGGCCAGGCGCATTATTGCAACGTCATAATATCGATGTAATCCACGAGTCCGATCATGTTGGCAAAAATTTACAAGATCACTTAGGTGGCGATAACCATTACCGTGCCCGAGTGCCGACCCTCAACCAAGAGCTGCGACCAATGTTGGGCAAGTTAAAAGCCGGAATGCAATATGTCCTTACACGCAAAGGCCCACTATCGCTCAGCTTAAATCAAGGCGGTGGTTTCGTGCAACTTGATCCTGATGCAAACGGACCCGACCTACAACTTTATTTTTCACCAGTAAGCTACACTCGGGCACCCGTTGGCGTGCGCCCATTAATGAATCCAGATCCTTTTCCTGGTTTCTTGATCGGTTATAACCCATGTAAGCCAACCAGTACTGGCCACCTGCAAATCTGTTCAAATAATCCAATGGAACCACCCAAAATATATTCAAATTATCTTGATACAGAATATGACAAAAAAATGATGCTAAAAGGTGTTCATTTAATTCGTCGCATTGCCAATGCTCCAGCTCTGCAATCAGTTATCGAAACTGAGCTAACGCCAGGCGCCAATGTCAAAAGTGATACCGAAATCGCTGAATACATCCGCCAAAAGTCATGGTCCGTCTTTCACCCATGCTCTACTTGCCGCATGGGAAGTGACCCCAATATGTCTGTAGTAGATCCACGTTTACGAGTTTATGGAGTAGATGGCCTGCGTGTGGTTGATGCATCTATTTTTCCCACTATCCCCACAGGCAATATCAATGCACCTTCGATTATGGTTGGGGAACGCGCCTCAGAAATTATTCTTCAAGACGCTAAAAGCTGAAAGGGCTTTTCATGAAACTGAAAACAATTGAAACTTTCACCAATCACGATGTTGGTTTTGTACGTGTTACGGCAGAGGACGGCACTCAGGGTTGGGGGCAAGTCTCCACATATCATTCCGATATTACATCTCAAATATTACATCGGCAGGTCGCACCTTGGACTCTGGGACAAGAAACTACCAATTTAGATGACCTTTTAGACATTGTAGCTGAGCGCGAACATAAATTCCCTGGTTCGTACCTCCGCCGTGCCATGGCTGGACTGGATACAGCCATCTGGGACATGCGAGGCAAACAAGCAGAAAAATCTGTGGCTGAACTTCTTGGAGGCTCGCCTGGCCTTATACGCGCTTATGCTTCTTCAATGAAGCGCGACATCACACCAAAAGATGAAGCTGCCCGTCTTAAAAAATTGCGCGATACACAAGGCTTTGACGCATTTAAGGTCCGTGCCGGTGCTGAAGTGGGACGTAACCAAGATGAATGGCCAGGTAGGACTGAGGAAATAATTCCTACTATGCGACGCGAGTTAGGCAATGAAGTAGACCTTCTTATCGATGCTAACAGCTGTTACTCCCCAGACCGGGCTATTGAGGTAGGTCATATTCTTCAAGATAATGGGTTTTGTCACTATGAAGAGCCTTGCCCCTATTGGGAGCTTGAACAAACAAAAAAAGTAACTGACGCGTTAACAATTGATGTGACAGGTGGGGAACAGGATTGTGATCTATCTACTTGGAAGCGGATGATTGAAATGCGCGCAGTTGATATTGTGCAACCTGATATTCTTTACCTTGGTGGTATCAGCCGCACTTTACGAGTAGTGGAAATGGCCCAAATAGCCGGATTACCCGTCACTCCACATTGTGCAAATATGTCTCTGGTTACACTTTTTACGATGCATCTATTACGCGCTATTCCAAACGCCGGAAAATATCTAGAATTTTCTATCGAAGGCGCAGATTATTACCCGTGGCAGGATGGACTCTTTACAAATTCCCCATACAAAATAGAGGACGGTCAAGCACGTGTTACCGATGCCCCCGGCTGGGGTGTTGAGATAAACCCTGAATGGTTAGCACGTTCAAAATATCAAATTAGTGAAGTAGAATAAGGTATTAGTTATGAGTAACGTATTTCCTAGGCAAATTACTGCACCACCTATCAGAGCTGTATCAAGTAATGGATGCTATATAATTGATGAAAATGGAAAACGATATTTTGATGGATCTGGGGGAGCTGCAGTATCTTGTCTTGGGCATGGAGATCCTGATGTTATTAAAGCTATTCAAGACCAAACCTCAAAAATGGCTTTTGCTCATACTGGTTTTTTTTCTAGCGATCCCGCTGAAGAATTGGCTGAACTTTTGGTTCAACATGCACCAGGTGAATTAGATCGTGTTTATTTTGTATCAGGAGGCTCTGAAGCTGTTGAAGCCGCTTTAAAGTTAGCCCGCCAATTTCATATTGAAAATGGTGAGCCAAAGCGTCGTCATATAATTGCACGAAAACAAAGTTATCATGGAAATACACTTGGAGCTCTTGCTGCCGGTGGAAACAAATGGCGCCGCAATCAATTTGAACCAATACTTATTGATGTTTCTCATATAGCTCCATGCTATGAATATGTCGATAAAACTACACAAGAAAGCTCATTCGAATATGGACAACGTGTTGCTCAAGAACTCGAAGATGAAATCTTAAGATTAGGCTCAGATACAGTCATAGCTTTCATTGTAGAGCCTGTAGTAGGAGCCACTATGGGCGCAGTTCCAGCAGTTCCGGGATATTTTAAGAGGGTACGAGATATTTGCGACAAATATGGCGTACTACTTATATTAGATGAAGTAATGTGTGGGATGGGCAGAACTGGTCATCTTTTTGCATCCGAAGTTGACAATATTTCACCTGACATTCTATGCATTGCAAAAGGCCTAGGCGCTGGATACCAACCCATTGGCGCAATGCTTTGCTCAAAAAAGATTTATGACATAATAGGCAATGGCTCAGGTTTTTTTCAGCATGGCCATACTTATATAGGACACCCAGTAGCTTGTGCCGCCGGATTGGCTGTTTTACGTGCAATTCTTGACCGAAACCTTCTCAAATCAATCAAACAAAGATCGGATCAATTATTCGATACCTTGAAAACACAATTGGGGGCACACCCAAACATTGGTGATATTCGTGGCAGAGGTCTATTTATCGGTTTAGAACTTGTTAAAGATCGCGCAACAAAAAAACCTTTTGATCCCTCCTTAAAGGTTGCAGCTTCCATCAAGCGTAAAGCATTTGAGGCAGGCCTTATATGTTACCCAATGAGTGGTACACGGGATGGGAAATGGGGAGATCATATACTGCTAGCTCCACCATTTATAATAAATGAAAGCCAAATCACAGAGCTTGTAGACAAGGTGTCCATTTCACTTTTATGTCTAGAAAATATATAGTTTATATTTAGTTGAACTTTTTCGAGGTAAAAATGACCCCAGATAAAATTTTTGCACCATTGATAGAAGAAAAATGGCCAGATGAACTTAGCGATATGAAAGATACGTTTGCTAATAAATTAAATATTTACCGCACAATGGCGCATCATCCTAATTTATTACGTGCATGGGCAAATTTACGCGACCATGTTGTTGTTAATTCTGCTCTTAAACAACAACAAAGCGAAGTGGTCATTTTACGGGTAGGTATAAATCTTGAAGCAGATTATGAATGGAAACATCATGTTTCACGCGCGCGAGCGTGTGGAATGAGCGACCTCCGTATAAGTTCAATTCGATACCAGATTAAAGACATGGCCAAAGAGGACGCGATATTTGCAAAATCAGTTGATGAACTAATGGACCAAAAAAAAATGCTGACGCATACCCTAGAAAGTGTGATTGCACTAGTTGGTAAAAAAGGCGTTTTGGATATTATTGCTACAGTTGGGTTTTATTCTACGCTTGGTTTTATGCTAAATTCCTTCGATACACCTTTAGATGATAATATCGCAGCTGAAATGACAGATCAGCCATTTAATTAGAGCTTAAGGGCCTTACTCGTGTTACCCGGCACCCCATCCAGTAAAGTATATTATAGATATTATTTGATAACAATAACTATGTCAGGTTTACTATAAAAAGTTATACATTTGACTTAATTACATTCCAAAACGTGCATAAGCAGCTCGCTCTTCAATACTATAGCTCATGTCACCAAAAATCTGAGTGCTAAATCGAGATAAAATTGATTTTTTTTGTCCAAATATACGAAAGCGCACTTTTTCACCAAACTTTTGTTTAAAAAATGGTACAACATGACCAATGCCATCAACAAGACCATCTTGTATAGCTTTTTGACCAACCCAAATCTCTCCAGTGAATAAGTCCCTATCTGCCAATTTTGTGCCACGACGGGCAAAAATGTGATCTTTAAAAGTTTGATGTACATCTTCTAGTAGAATTTTTAGACGTTCAACGTCCTCATCTTTTTGCGGCTGAAATGGATCAAGCATAGACTTTGAGTTACCAGCTGTATGCACACGCCGCTCTATGCCATATTTTCCAATTAACTGGTCTAAACCAAATCCTGTAGAAATAACTCCAATTGATCCAACTATGGAGGAAGGATCAACGTAGATTTCGTCTGCGCTCGCTGCAAGCCAATACCCACCTGAGGCGGCAACATCCTCGACAAAGGCATAAACTGGTATCTTCTTTTCTTCGGCCAAACGCCTTATGCGTGCGCCAATCAAAGAGGACTGAACGGGGCTCCCACCAGGTGAATTAATCACCAATGCAACAGCATTTGTTTTCTTTGCAAAGGCTTTTTCAAGCACAGGTGCGAGACTTGCATCATTTAAACCTCGACCAGAGGCTATCATGCCATTCAAACGTACAATTGAGACAGTTTTGTGTTCACGGCGGAAAGGATTTTTTAATTTCATCAACTTGACATAGGATACAATGTGTTTGGGGACAAGGCAGGTAACAAAATAAATTTTAAAATCTCACTATTGAGATTAGTCAAAAGAGACAGTGGTGCGCGCCAGCCTGCCACAATGCTATAATTACAAGTACATTTAACTACTTTGGTAACTTTTGACGTAGCTAGTGATTGCCTGGGTAAAACAAATGTGGGCCATCAAATTGGCCAACAGGAATGCTGTGCGTCAAAATTCCATCACGCATTTCATGTAATAAAAAGGCGCTGGGTTCTTTTGACAGGCAGTTTTGAGCCCCTTTGCGCAGATCCATTGCTACCGCATGAGACGTTCCAGGAGCAATTTGACAGATAACACTACCAAAAATTGCAGTAATGTTCCGATGAACATGCCCACAAACAAGTTTTAACTCACCCCGGTATTCTGATAATATTGTCTGCAATTTTCTACTATCGCGCAGGTTTTGAATATCCATTTTTTCAATACCCGTCAGAATAGGAGGATGATGAATTGCCACGATAACTGGTTTCTTACTTAAAGTAGCCAACGTATCTTTTAGATAATCAAGTGTTGTGTCGGTCAAGTGCCCGTGTGCAGCACCTTTAACATTCGTATCCAAACCAATCAGCGCAAGATCAGAAAACTCAGCATCCCAGTTAATAGCGCCAGATCTTGGCATCCAGTCCTGATCAGCAAAACTAGCACGCATTTTAGTCACGTCATCATGGTTTCCAGGGATAACGCGGTAAGGAATAGCAAGCGGTTTCATAATTTTACGGAACCGTTGATACTCTTCTGCAGTACCAAAATCAGTCAAATCTCCAGCCACAACCGCCATATCAACAGGTCCAATATCTGGCAAAATTCGATTAATGGTTTCTACGCAAGATTTGAGCGCAGCTTCAGTATCAACCCGGCCATAGGCAAGTTCGCCTTTTGGTACAATATGTGGGTCCGAAATTTGAATAATTTTGGCCACGATTAGATTTCTCCTGCCGGTAAAAGAATTAAAGCTTCAGGTTTAATTGCTACCTTGACAGACTGACCAAACTTTGGAGCGCTTTGGCCAACAAAAATTGACGTTAACAAGTTCGGCGTAATGCCTTTGATCCCAATTCGATAATGTGTGCCAAGAAAGGTTATAGTTTCGACCTGACCACATAGCGAACCATTGTCATCAATTCGAACATCCTCAGCCCTGACAAAAACGTTATGGCCTGAACCTTCGCCTGGCAATTTTAGCCCACCACCTTCAAGTGTCAGAACACTGCCTGTGCATTTTCCATCAAGACGCATTGCATTGCCAACAAAGCCCGCAACAAAAGCAGAGTTCGGATGGCGATATAGTTCTTCAGGTGTCCCACTTTGGACAATACGTCCATTGGACATAACCGCTACACGGTCTGCAATTGCCATAGCTTCATCTTGGTCATGGGTCACAAAAATTGCCGTGATATTAAATTTGCGTAATAGTACAGCTAATTCATCACGTAATGATTCCCGCAGTGATGCGTCAAGGGCAGAAAGAGGTTCATCCAGCAATAGCAGCCTAGGCCGCGGCGCGATTGCTCGAGCAAGAGCAACACGTTGGCGCTGCCCCCCAGAGAGCGCATTAACGGCCCGAGCTGAAAATTTCTGAAGTTGGCACATTTCCAGAACTTCTGACACACGCGCTTCAATCTCTGGTTTGGAAAGTTTTTGCATTTTTAGCCCATAGCCAATATTTGCGCGTACGGACATATTAGGGAACAGTGCATAAGACTGGAAAACCATACCAACATTACGGCGTTCAACCGGTAAAGATGTAACGTTATCTTCGTCAAACCAAATATCACTGCCTAAATCAGGTGTCTCAAGGCCCGCAATAATCCTAAGCAAAGTGGTCTTCCCACATCCCGACGGCCCAAGTAATGAGACAATTTCGCCATTTTTGACAGTCAGTTTAGTCGATAGAAGCGCACGTGTTCCATCTGGGTAAGTTTTTGCAGTATTAGTTAGTCTAAAAGTCATTGAGATATCCTTTGTGCACGCGCTGATGCCCATTGCATAGCCATCAAAAGTGGGACGATAAGTACGAAGAAGACGAGAGTATAGGCAGACGCTACTTCAAGCCGCATGGATGCATAGCTATCGGCTAATCCAACAGGCAGCGTCTTGAGATACGGCGTGTGTAACATCCATGTCAGATTGAATTCACCAATAGAAAGTGTAACTACTGTTAGTGCGCCAGCAAGAATGCCAGGCATTGCATTTGGCACAACAATATCACGAAACCTTTGCCATGGTGAAGCACCAAGCGTAGCAGCACCTTCTTCAAGCGTTTTAAGATCTATGGAGGCTAACACTGCAAGAATAGAGCGCACCATAAATGGCATTGTGTAGAGAACATGGCCAACAAGGATAAACGTCCAAGAGGCCCGAAATCCTTTCATGGAACCGTAAAGCTGCAACAGTGCTAACGCTAGAGCCAATCCTGGTACCGCGAGTGGAAGCGATATGAACTCTTCAAGCAGACGAGACAACCAACCAGGATTGCGCGCCAAACCATAGGCAGCTGGCAAACCAATTATTAGCGTCATAATCAGGCATGAGATAGCCAGCCTCATCGATAAAAAAATACTATCTGCATAAAGCTCCCAAACGCGAAACACCCATTTCAGAGTGAAACCCGAAGAAATACCCTGAAAGTAATTTGCAGTAACACCTGCCAACACCGACAGAATAATGGGCACAAATAGGAAGGCACATGCAGTAAGAGTAACAGTCAATTGAAGTATTTTGGTTTTTGATTTGATCATCTCAGCCTCCTGCCGCGACAGTTGTGCCCGAAAGACTTCGAGCGATTAGCAATAAAGCCCAAGTGACAATACCCAATACAATCGATAGGGCCGCCGCCATGGCTATGTTGGCTGATAAGGTAAATTCTGTATAAATCACCATCGGGATAACATCTATGTTAGTTGCTAATGTGAAAGCCGTTCCAAATGCACCCATTGCTGTAGCAAAGGCAATCGCCCCTGCCGCAACCAACGAAGGCATTAAGCCCGGCAAGATCACATCAATTACAACTCGAAAGGGAGAAGCACCCAAAGTCCTTGCCGCTTCCTCTAGCACTGGGTCCAGCTTTTCAGCTGCAGCCATAACTGTTAATAATACACGCGGAATTGAAAAATAGAGGTATCCTAAAAATAACCCAATTACTGAGTAAGCAAAAACAACATGTCCTGGTGTAATCTGGTTAATCAATCCCTGACGGCCACCTAACAAGATGATTAAAAAGCCAATAACTACTCCCGGAAAAGCAAGTGGAAGCGTCATTATCGACAGTAATATACCTCGTCCCTTAAAGCGGTTACGCGATAGAAACATACCTGCTGTTGTAGAGACTGCTAAAGCAGCAAAAGTTGTTGCCAGTGATACTAATACAGTCAAAATTAGCGTATTTAGATAACGCGGTTTACGTAAGATATCAAGATAAATTGCCCAGCCTGCCTCACTTTCACCAGATGCAAGAAATAACCGCACAAGTGGCAAAGCAAGAAAAGCTATAGAAAAAATTAATAGTGGCATTAAGCACGCTATTACAAAAGTTCGATTTGTCATAGGTTTTTGCAAGAGCCGAACAAATGTCCGGCTCTTCCTTCTAAATAAGAGTTACTTAACTTCAGACAGGTAGCGTTCACCAAATCCAGCTTGCGCTTTTTCCATTTTTGCATAGTCCACTGCGATAGCACGTTCGTAATCACTGGCTGGTAAAAATTTAGCTGCTACATCTGCTGGAAGTTCAACTGGTCGAGCGGGTTGTAGATAGGCATTAGTCCAAATCGCTTGACCCTTATCAGATAAGATGAAGTCCAGAACACGTTTTCCAAGCTCTGGGTGTGGCCCATTGGCGACGAGGCTCATCACATAAGGCACTCGTACAGACCCTTCACATGGGAGAACAAATTCAAAATTTCCATCCTCTTCATATTTACCACGATAGGCATTAAAATCATAGTCAAACAAGATTGGAATTTCACCAGAAACAACTCGGGCGTATGAAGTTTGCTTTGGCACGATGGGCGAATTTTTGGCTAGTTCGTTAAAATAATTGATAGCAGGGTCAAAATTGTCCAGATCACCACCAAATGCTATATTTGCAGCTACTGCACCAGCATAGCCAACAAATGCGGAGGACGGGTCAAGATAACCTACCATGCCACGATATTCTGGTTTTTTCAGGTCAGCAAAGCATTGAGGAACATCCGCACCTCCAAGTGCATCAACATTTACGAAGAATCCCAAAGTACCATAGTGTATGGCAAACCATTTTCCGTCTGGATCTTTTAAACCGTCTGGGATTTCGTCAAATTTAGCCGGCTTGTAGGCAGTCGCAACGCCTTCATTGCCAGATTTAATACCTGTTGTTACCCCATAATATGCAACATCAGCGATGGGATTTTTTCTCTCTGCCAAAAGTTGACTGAGTGTTTGGCCAGAGTTTTTGTTATCATGTGGCATTTGAATATCGATTTCTTTGTCGATTGCTTCTAACATGGATGCCCAGTCTGCCCATTGTGGTGGGCAATTGTAACACACGGCATCTTCGGCAAACACTGGTGACGTTAAAGTCATTGCCATTAATGTAGCTGCTAGTTTATATCTCATTTTAATCTCTCCTGTTGAATTTTATCGTTCTTATTGGTTGGATTGTTTGACGGCGAAAGGGTTGCAGCCTTTTCGTCGTCTGCTCTTTCTGCTGCTGGAAAGGCAAGACTGCCTCCGGCGCGGAAACTAAATGTAAGTTTGGGGTCAGGCAAGACAGGGGCTGAAGTGCCATTAATAACCGACAAAACAGTTCTGGCTGCTCCCCTGCCCATCGTTTTTGGATCAGTCACAATCGTTGCAAGACTCGGCTCTACCATAGTGCCCACTTCGATGCCATCAAATCCAACAATCGACAAATCTCCAGGCACATTTAACCCTAAAGCCCGGGCACTACGGATTGTCGCAAGCGCTAAAAAATCGTTGGATGCAAAAATTCCTGTGAGAGTAGGATTTTTTTGTAAAAAATCTTTAAGAAAGCCCGTTAATTCTTGACTATCTTCATTTATCTCTAATAAAGCAGGTTTTTTCATGCCGTTTCGGTAGCATCCTTGCATAAAACCCTGATAACGTTGTCGCGCACGATCAGAGCTTTTAAATTTTAGAGCTAAAAACCCAACGTCAATATGTCCCTTTTCAACAAACGCATCTGAAACCCTTGATGCTGCAGAGAGATCATCAACCGACCAACTTTGCTCATCATCAGATGCCATACTGAACAATAAACAATGCGGTATTCCACGGCTCTTAATTGATTTTAATCCTTCACTGAAAATCGAGTCACTAACAGTTAAAACAAATCCATCTACCTGTTTGGCAGTTAATGTCCTAATGGCCTGCGTTTCGAAATCAGGGTCATAGTTAGTACACACAAGCAGTGTTTGATATCCAGCCGCTTGAAAATATTCCTGAGCACCCTGAACAGCGTCAGCGTAGACTGGATTTGCTAATGACGGCACCACACATCCGATTGTCCGAGTGGTATTACTTTGTAAAGAACGCCCAACCTCACTAAATTCAAATCCAAGCATATCAGCCGCTGCTTGAACGCGTTGTTGCATGTCAACACTGGCCGATCCAGAATTATTCAAAACACGACTAACAGTTGCCACTCCACAACCAGCACGTAATGCAACATCTTTTATCGTAACCGTTTGGCGCAAACTTTCCCTCCCCATGGAAACGTTTCCAATTTTTAGCAGGCAAATTAATTTCGTGCAAGATAAAATTTTAAACAGTTTTTTATTATTAAAAATCAATAGTCTAAATTTTTTTAATTATTTAGTATTAAAAAAAATATTTGATTTTATCTAAATACTCATAATTTAACTCTACTGATTCTGAGATAGAAATAAAGCGTGGCACTCTCAAAAAAGAGGCATCAATATTTGTTAATTGACCGCAATAAAAGTAATCTAGGAGTACTAACTAACCAATCAAAGCAAAAGTGCACCAGATATCATATACATTATTTCTGGGAAGAAAATTCAAAAAAAAGCATTAATGAACATTTAATGTCAGTGGCTTAGTAATGACAGTACGTCTAACAAACTTTACGCGCAGCGATAAACCTATAACTTATATACCAATATGAAGGTATATAATCTTAATTATAGTTCAAATATTAACAAACGACTACTTTTACCTAGTAATTTGTTAACCAGTATATATCTTCCATCTATTGTTATTTCTTGTAGGTCAGATTTGGTGGTTAATAATTTATTAAAACCTTAAATATTATTATAAAAGCATAAGTGGATTAAATTAGGGGCAATTGAAACAGGAAAAGCTCGTTGCACGTATCACCATTTACAAACTTAATGGTGATACGAATTTTCATATAAATATATAGTAATAAATATTTTAGTTTATAGATTATATTTATAAAACTGATAACTAACCAAAATACTATTTGGTTCATTTTAAATCAGGATTTTTTTATCTGCTTTAACAAAGTCATCAGACACATTAAACATCCATATCGTCACTATTTAGGAACAAATCATGGCACAAAAAGCCACTATTTATAAAGTTCAGCTTTCCGTTTCAGATATGGATCGTCATTATTACGAAAACCATAATTTGACCATTGCCAAACATCCCTCAGAGACGGATGAACGCTTAATGGTGCGTATTTTAGCTTTTGCATTAAATGCCCATAAGCAATTAGAGTTTTCTAAGGGCCTTTCATCAGATGATGAGCCCGATATTTGGCAAAAAAGTTTGAGTGGAGAGCTTGAATTGTGGGTGGCATTAGGACTTCCGGGGGAAAAGATTGTTCGTCAATCCTGTGGCAAATCTAAAGAAGTGCTTATTTATTGTTATGGAGGTAAAACTGCTGAAATATGGTGGGAAAAAATTAAAAATAGCACTACCCGTTTTCATAATCTTCAGGTCATAAATTTTTTAGAAAATGATACCCACGAACTCGGGAAACAGGCAAATCGCTCGATGAAGCTACAAGTTAACATTCAAGACGGCGAAGTGATGGTCAGCGTTGATGACAGCATGGTATACATTACGCCAGTCAAATGGAAAAATATTGATTATTAATTAAGAGGTTATTTGGATGTTTCCCGCCACTCATGCAGTACTCACAGAGGATAGTCTGCAATACCCCAGCCATATAAAATCAGTCGCCGAAACAACTATTTATGAAATTGGACAGCAATATCTGCTGCAAGTCTTGCATTATTTTTTACAAGTGCAATGTTTGCAATCAAGCTTTTACCATCTGATAATTCAAATATCCGCTTCAACAAAAAGGGCGTTACTGCTTTGCCTGAAATACGCTTTGCTTCCATCTCACATTGTGCCGTTTTTATGTAAGCTCTGATTATAGCAGTAGGTATTTCATCCAATTTGGGGATAGGGTTTGCAACCAATATACCAGCAGTAAGCTGAAGCTCATCACGTACCTTTAAAAAGTTTGAGATTTGCATCGCATTGTCGAGCCGTAACGGAACCTCTAAATCTGAACCACTTGTCCAGAATGCGGGAAGACTATCCGTTTGATAACCAACTACAGGAACACCTTGCGTTTCCAGAACCTCAAGTGTTTTTGGAACATCAAGGATCGCTTTGGCGCCTGCAGCGACAACTACAACATTAGTTTTCCCAAGCTCGGTCAAATCTGCAGAAATATCGAAGCTGGTTTCTGCCCCCATATGAACCCCACCAATTCCACCAGTTGCAAATACTCTGATCCCAGCCATCCGCGCCACGATCATTGTTGCAGCAACTGTAGTACCTGCTGTTTTTCCTTGAGATATAGCAAAAGCAATATCTGCGCGTGAAATTTTCATAGCGTCTTTAATTTGTGCTAATTTATTTAGTTCGAGCGCATTCATGCCAATTTTCAAACGACCATCTATCACAGCAATTGTTGCTGGCACCGCACCACGATCACGGATTAAAGACTCTACAGATAATGCCATTTCCACGTTACTAGGAAACGGCATGCCATGCGTGATTATCGTGCTTTCTAGGGCAACAACTGGCATGCTCTTATTGAGAGCGTTCAAAACTTCCTCTTGAATATCAACAAAACTGGGTAGGTAGTTTAGGGGCATAAATGATCCTTAATCTTTTATTTTTTTTGCAATGTAGTTATTTAGAGTACTGACGCTCAAATCTTGCCTAACATCAAGTTCAGATTCAATGGTTAGTGCGGACAATGCTGCACCAACTTTTGAAGCTTCGCATACCGACGCACCAGAGCGTATTTTAGAAATAAAACCAGCTACTAAGGCATCTCCTGCACCAGATACGTTAATAACATTAGAGGAAAGTGCCGGTGTTGCAAAAACCTCCTCTTCTATATTTATAACATGGCCATTAGCACCATCTGTAAGGACAACGCCTTTGGACCCCAATTTGCGCAATAAGATAGCTAACTCATCTATATCTGGTCCACTAATTTCAGACCTAAAATTAAGGATCGCATTGGCTTCGTCCCTATTGGTAAATAGTATATCAATCATAGACAGATCTCTTGGTAATCGTTTAGCTTTTGAGACAGATACTGTATCAACCGCTATCTTAAAATCTGCTTTTTGCTTTAGATACAGTATTTTTTTAATAGTCTCTGATGGTAAATTACAATCCAAAACTACCCAATCACTAGAACTAATATGCGACCATGATCGCTCTATCTGCGCAGGAGTGATTTGATCGAGTATTTCCATGCTAGCTATACCAAAGACCAATTCATTAGCTGAATCAAAAATGGCAACGTATTCGGCCGTTGGTTTATCATTGGAGAACGCAACTTGACTGATATCGACACCAAGGCTGCGCATATGAGATAGTAATTCCCTACCAGACTCGTCCTCACCAACAATAGAGATAAGACACACATCAACATCTAACCGCGCCATATTTTCAGCAATGTTTCGTATAACGCCACCATGGCTTTGGCTGCTTACACCAGGGTTGGACGTTCCAAGGACGGGTATATCATTCAGCGCATACTTACGATTAAACGCTATCCCTCCAATGCATGTTATTTTTTGGGATGTTGGATGAATGTAGCCACGACCAAGTAACAGACCTTTACTAACAAGCTGAGTTATATGAACTGCTATAGTAGAACGTGCTAAATTTAAATCTTTGGCTATGTTAGACTGCCCAATGAATGGGTTATTAGAAATTAATTCCAATATAGCTTTTTCTGTTTTTGATAGTTCAGCCAAAATTACACGACACTTGTTTGATTAAAATCAAGTGTTGTATTTTAACACCTAAGTCAAGCTGTATCCAAGACGCAAAATTACTAATCACCAAAGAAATTTGCATTTCATTTTTAAGAAATCATAAGATATTATTGTTAAAAAATTGAGGGCTAGCTTCCATGAAAAATAATTGTAACAGTTTCAAATATGCATTTTCTAATGGAATATCGAGAAAAATCATATCAATATAAATTGCGTCTTTTGGCACCATTTGACAGCTTAGTAAGATGGGTTAACTAATCTTATAAAATCAATATGTGTCCATTATTGCAGGTGACGGTTCGTGCAAGAATTGCACGTTGATTTCAACGTTCCAATCAAATGAGATCATTACAAACCTGACAATGTGTGTCACTGAAAGCTTTTTACATGCTGGAAAGCCAACGCCCAAAAATTGTTCTAGTGCAACGCCATTGCAACCCAAAAGGTTCCCTTAGCCAGCACTAAAAGTATTATAATATTGATAGGCTCAAGTAATCCAATAAATGCAGCCTGTCTGGTTTGGCCTATTATTTAGTGGTGGATAAAAAATTAAAGACATCAAAAAAATTTAATCTAAGCAAATATTAGTAAAAACATATAAATTTAAAGATTTAATAAAAAGTAGCTTTTTAAAAAGCTAATCGACCAAATATAATTACCATTCCCAGTCCAATTGCGGTAAATTTGGATATAAACGTTTTGTAGCCAATCAAACCAAATGAAACCGCTGAAAGTCCCACAGCTAATTGGACAAAAGTAATTAGTGCACCCAAAGGTTCACTTTCAAGGCGGATAATTTCTGGATTTGCAATTAAAGCAAGCGGGATCAAATATAAACCTACACCTAAAGCCATTGCTGTTAGGGCAACTTTCAACCAGTTTTCATTGATCATTCCCGCTGCAATAAATACAGCCCCACAAACCGGAGGCGTTATAGTTGACAAAAGAGCAAACCAAAACACAAATAAATGCGCTTGAATAGGATCAAGCCCCAATTGGATAAGCGCCGGGCCTGCAACTGACACACATATTACATAAGCAGCAGTTGTAGGAACCTCCATGCCTAAAATCAGGCAAGCAATCGCAGTTAAAAATAAAGAAGGCCACAAAAACCCTCCAGAAGCCGAAAGAATAAGGGAAGTGATTTTAATACCTAGGCCGGTAATCGAAAGAACGCCAACTATAATTGATGCACAAAGTATGATGGCGGCAATCATTGAGACCTGTTTGCCCGCATTTATAAAAACATACTCAAACCTAGAAGCCGTACGAACTAAGTCAAATGTGAACTTTCCATCAATAAACAACATGCCAGCACCAGCAATAAGCGCAATACAGGCTGAATATTGAGGTGTGAAGTCGCCAACAAACATGGCCCAAAGAAGAATAGAAAACGGTACAAGAAAAAATACAGAAGTGACAAGAACAGCTGAAATACTAGGCTTGTCTTCCTCCGCAATGCCTTTCAAATCATAATGTTTTGAATAAGCGTTTATACCGACCCAAACAACTACAAAAAACAGCACCGCCGGAAGGAATGCCGCTGACATAATACTTATATAGGATACGCCAGTCAGCTCGACCATCACAAACGCACCAGCACCCATAAGTGGCGGCATGATTTGACCACCTGAAGACGCAACGGCTTCAACAGCTGCCGCCAAACGCTTAGGATATCCTAGCTTGATCATAGCAGGTAAAGTGATCGCACCTGTTGAGGCCACATTTGCAGAAGCAGATCCAGAAATAGAGCCAAATAGCGCAGAAGATATTACAGAGACTTTTGCTGCTCCACCTCTCAAACGACCCGCTGCTATAGCAGCAACATTCATGAAGCCCTGCCCTGCTTCACCAGCATTAAGGACTGAACCAAAAATTACGAATATAGCTACTACAGCTACAGAAATTCCTGTTAAACTACCCCATATCCCACCCTCAGCTATAGTCAGCGTTCCAAGAAAGCTAGTAATGGGCGTTCCAGAATGCCCAAATTCACCTGGAATATATTGACCAAACAAACCATAGCTTAAAGCTATTAAAGCAACCAATGGCAACGGCCAGCCGATGGCTCTACGAGCTGCCTCAATGACCACAAGCAGCAAAACAGTTGCAACACATATTTGAAAGTCTCCCTCAAGAGAGCCATATTGGTCACTTAAATTTGAATGATTAATCGCAATCCAAAAACATGCAGATACTCCCAGAATAGAAAATAGAATTCCTGAATATTTAGAAATTCGTGTCGTACTTGTAAAAAATAAAACCCACGGCAAAGCGAGTGCCATATGAATGGGTCTTGCTACTAAATTTGGAACAAGGCCATAAAAAATCAATACAAGGTGAAATAAGACTGTCAGGGCACCCAAGGCAATCCACGGGAGCTTGCTAAAATTTGGGGTAAGCCCCCGTGGTTGAATTAATAACAATTTTAACTGCCCCGAGTGATTTTATATAATATAAAACTAATTTAGATTACAACTGAGCGTCAGTCAGAGTAAATCCAGCTTCAGTGTAATAGCGAATGGCACCGGGATGAATCTTCCCAGAAATATTAGCCATCAGCCCTTTATTAACACCATTCCACCATGCGGCACCCATGCCCATGCTTTTTTTACCTGCCCAATATGTCTTGGTAA
>Ga0114995_10001344_pt1 | contig 17355 bp, 19 predicted proteins | sample ArcticOcean_MG_C_11_FD_87038 | JGI IMG/M metagenome (GOLD analysis project Ga0114995, IMG submission 87038) | Marine microbial communities from western Arctic Ocean - ArcticOcean_MG_CB2_154 | ecosystem: Environmental > Aquatic > Marine > Oceanic | place: Arctic Ocean: Canada Basin | collected... | reverse complement strand
GGGGTAGGGTTCGGGGTTTAGGGTTTTTAAAGACTAACACTTATGAGTAGCTAGCGGGTGTGTTTTAATCTAAAGACGTTTACAGTCTACCTAGTCCGTTTGTTTCGCCATGTGTTCCACCAAGCGGTTGGTCACCGAGTGCGACGCGACATCTTCAAACACCTTCTCTTGAAAGGTCCCGTCACAACCCACCCACCGAACCCTTCCCACAGGTCGCAACCCCCGGACCGCGTTCGTAAGGAACGCTTCGTCCCATTCGCTCGCGTCCCGTATTTTCGGCGCCACCAGCTCGACGTCTATTCGCAACGCCAAACACGCTTCCAGAACACTCGCGCGACCGATCCCGGCCAGACACCTCGTGGTCGGCGCGGTTTGAACCCGGACCGTGGGTTTGTCAATACCACGGCTAACCACTAGGTCGTTACCAACGCTACCCACGTCCTCCGTACCAACGCTACCCACGGTGTCTCCGCCACGGAGTGGTGCACCGGCGTCACCACGGCTACCCGCGTCGTCTCCACCACCACTGCCCGAAGCAAGCACCACGAAGAAGTTAGTCACGCCCCCTTCCGCGATGTTTTCGCCGGTTTGGTCGGCTAGCAGAATCTCGTCGAACGGCCCGGAATTTCGGAACTGGTGTGTACACTCCGTGGAAATCAAACCTCGTGCAGATGGCCAGCCCGTGTGTTTAACCTCCGGGTTGCTTCGCGCCGCGTTTTTCGCGACGACGCAGACCGCCGGGTTTTGGTGATTCGTACTCCACGGTAAGGGAACCGCGTGCGCGCCTACTTTCCAAGTTCCGTCCACAGTCGGCGACACCACGAGGACGATCATGGATTCCGAGCGCGACGCGCCGGAAGCGGACGCGTCTGGTGACTTATGATCAGCGTCTGGTGGGGCTTTGTGCACTGCGTCTGCTTTGTTGATGCTTCGCAGGGCCACGCGAACGGTGTCCCGAACTAAAGCATCCATCTCACTATCCGAGTGTGGAATCACGCAGTCCTTTGGAAACCCACCAACGTCGTTCTCGCGAAGTTTAAGCAACATGTCGCGTAACCGCGCGACGTGTTCTGTCCATTGGTACACCGATTTCTCCCCGTGGGCGCCCACAAAAGTTCGCGTCGCGGTGTACACCCCCGCCGGTTGCCATCTCGTCAACCACTCCCCCGCGGTGCTTGGATACGAAGCGTCACTGCCATCCAGCACCATCTCACCGCCGTTCTCCACGATGACAGGGCCGGTTGGGGGGGGGGGGCACCCCGTCATCGGCTGCGCGGTGAGGGGCCGACTGACGAGGAAACCAATTTGGGCGAGAAAAAGTGTAAAAAGCGTCGTGTTTGCCTTCGCAAGGGTGAATAACGGGCCCAAGCACGTCACCTCCAAAAGTCCAAATGTCCAAATCTCCAAATCTCCAAAAACTGGAAACAGCTTTTCAAAAAACTCGAAGGCCCTCGTCCCCAGGACCGAGGCCTTGAGATCTGTGTCCCTCTCATCAGTCCCCACCGCGCGGCGGCAGCCCCCGAATCGCCCGCGTTCCCGTTCCCATGAGTGACACGCACCTCGCCCGCTTGGTCGCCGCGACTGATGCTGGGCAGGTCGTGACGTACAAGTGGCTGGCGCGTGAGCTGGACGTCCCGGTGAACCACGCCAAGCGGTTGTTGTTTCAACACGCGCGCACCTGCAATGGCGTCGTCGCGACGCACTGCATAAGCGGCTGGTGCGCCGCCAAACGTAGTCACGCCATTTCGCTAGTCATGGGTGAGGCGAACGTCGCACTCGCGAAACAAACACTGTCCGAGGTCACGGGCGAACACGTGTACAGCGTGGTTCGCGTCGATGCGTAAGGGGCTGGCGTTGATGGCACCGAGACCGGGACAACCAAGTCCCGGACGCTCCCAGAGTCCTACGTCACGCAAACGGACGCGTTCTTCGACGCGTCACCGAACACCCCGAACGCGTTACGGGACAACAGGCACAGCCCTATTGTTTGCGCGCTCGCGAGAAGAAACGACGGGCCGAACCGCGCGCCGGCGAAAATGAACGAAACGGCGCCGAAGAAGAATGATCCAATTCAATCTAAACCCGCCGCCAAACCCGCTGCCAAACCCGCGACCTCCAAGCCCGCCTCGAAACCGCAAAACGCGTTCGCCGGGTTCGAGCCGGCGGATAAAGGGGGTGATAAAACGGTTGACACGAAAACGGCCCCGGCGGTGGGAGGGAAGAAAACCGCCGCGGCGTCGAAACCCGCGGCGGGTAAAAACTCCATGGCTGCCATGTTCGCCAAGGCGCCCGTGAAGAAAACGCCGAGTACGTGTTGGGTGTTTCCCAAATCCGGGGACACTGCTTACCGCGCCTCTTTGAGCTCCACGGCCTTCATTGAACGGAGATACTACACACATCACATACGCACTGTTACCGTCCGCGTTTTATGGAGTACAGGTTGAAAGTCACACCACGGGCGGAACTACCCTATCCCTCAGGCCGCGTGGCCCGAAGTATACTCGCACTCGCCGACGGAAGAGACTGACACTTTGTTTTACCCATCTCACAGTCGCGATTGCCAAAAAAGAAACCCCCCCGTCCCACGCAATTGCTGACGCCATCGCCAACGACGAGGACGAGGACGACGAGGACGACGAGGAGGAGGAGGTGATGGAAGCGCCGAGGCACCGAGGCGCGCGGGGCGGGCGCAAGGTTACCGGTCTGGAGGACTCGGATACGGAGGGCGAAACGACGGTTGACCCTGAGACGATGCAGGTTGACCCCGATCCGATGGAGTTTGACCCTGTGTTGGAACCATACGCCACCGCTGAACCTCTGAAGGTTTCGCCCGCGGGTAAGAAAGCACCCGCCGGTAACAAAGAAAAGAAATCCCCAGCCCCCAAGAAGGAAAAGACATCCCCAGCGCCTAAGAAGGAAAAGCCGCCCCCCAAGGAGAAGAAACCGCCCGCCCCGCCTCAGAAAGAGAAGGCGCCGAAGCCGTCACCGAAGCGCAAATCCCCCGAACCCGCTGACTCTCCGGCGGAAACGAAGCGCACGCCCGCGACAGGAAAAGGCGGCATGGACGCGTTCACCACCTCCGCGGCGTCGGGAACACAAAACCAACCAAACGTCTCAAAGCAAGTAAAGCGCCAAAAGAAAGTAATCACCGTGATGGACGAGGACACCGGGGAGGAGACGACGAGGACGGTGTGGGTGGATGATGCTGGTACGGAGTTTCCCCCCGATGCCGCGCCGTGGACGCAACCGAGACCGGTCGCGTCTACCACGACGACTGACAGACTAAACGCCCCTACACCCGCGTCGGACGGAAAAACAAACGCGAAGAAACCGAAAAAGGAACCCGTGCAGAAAAAGGAAACGCCGCAAGCTTTGGCGAAGAAACCAAACGCAGGCGGGGGCATCGCGTCGTTTTTCGGGAAGAAATGAAAGGACCACACCTTGGCTGTTGCTGTGGAGGTGAGAGGATGAATATAAAAAAACAACCTTTTATCAAAGACTCGGTCCCCAGCCTTGCTGCGCCTCGCCCGGGACGTCTGACTCTAAACCAGCGAGCAAATCAACCCAAGTGTCTCCCCTTCGTTCTTTGCCCGTTTTCTTATCTTTCGCATCCTGATCCCCTGAAAACGCACCCAGCATGTTGCTCACCCCCACGTCGCTTAAATCGTTCGCGGTGTCAGACCAGTAGCACTCGAAGGTTGCGTTTTTGGCGACACTTTCTTCGCTCATCGCCGCGGCGACGCAAAGCGCAGCAACGTCCTCACGCGAAACTCGTCCGCTTTTTTCATCCCCCTGGTTCAGTTCCATCGCGGAAGCACCTCTTCCCGGGTCTTCCGTTAAACCCCCCGGGCGCATGATGACGTAAGCACAGTTTTCTCGGCTGACGTACATCCTTCGGATGGCGTCTTCGCCTTCTATTTTCGCCCGCATCACGCCTCCAAAAAAGTTAAGAAACACGTACACCGGCGACAGCGGTTTCGAAACGGACCCACTGCTTACGACGACGAGGCGTTTCACGTTTTGTGCAATGCACGCCCTGGCGACCTTAATCAGGCCGTTCTTATCAACCTGTTCGGGGGTGCCTCCGCTTTGGCTCGCGGAGGCGGCGAAAACGACGGCGGACGCGCCTTTCACGATTTCGTTAATTTGCGCATCACTCGCTTTGCTCACGTCGCCTTGTTTCGGCGTGATTTGGTTAACTAACTCGCTTTGTAACCCAAATTCATTTGCGTTGAAATCGCCAGCCCTGGTGCACGCCACGACCGTGGCGCCAGCCCGCGCGGCGGTGGACACGCAGCGCTTGCCCGTCTTGCCGTTGGCGCCGAACACGACGATCGTGTGGGTTTTTTTACAAGCAGTGGATGTCGTCGTCGCATCACCCTCCGCGGTTGCCTCGGTACTCGCGGCGTTCGGTACCACGACGCGTCGTGTGCCGGGATTGATACCCCTACGTTTGACACAGCGCCCATGATGACCCAGCCGCGTCGCGGGCCGCAATACGAGGGAACACGTTTGGGTGCAAGCCGCCATCCTTGGGGGAGGCGTGCGAGAAGAAGTGACGAAGAAAGAGAGAGAGGGAAGTCCTCTCTGGAACTCGTCGTCGAAACATCGAGAGTGCTGCGAGCCAAATCGAGTTTAACACCCCATAGAAGCAACGAGTGATGCCTACCGGTAGTCCACACCCGACCGCGCCAGGGCGCGTACCCCCTGTGTACGGACCGCGTTTCCACCGCAGTTCTCACGATGGGTGGCACCACCGGCGAAACCCGGGGGTTGTTGCCCGCGTCAAGTGACGGCGGTGGACCTCGGTTACGCGCCAGCGACGTTGGCGTGACAGTCGCGCCTCACGAGAAAAAAACGCGGTGGCACGTGACCGCGGCGGGTTTGTTCGCCCCCGCCGCCGCCGCGGCCGTGTTGCTTCTCGTCGCCGTCTTCGTGGTGGCGTCGAATCGGACGCACGTTATAACCTTCGGCCAGAGGGGCGCCGCGGACGTGTCAGGCCAGTTCGCAAATTTGGGGGACGACGCCGATGATTTCTTCAAAACGCAGTTCGCCTCCCCGGGCTCATCCTTAGCGGTCGCCGACAACGTCGGCGGGTTAGGCGCGAAGAGTCATCACGGTTCCGGTGCGAAGGAGACGCATGATATTGATGCTACGGAGACGCACACTCACCACGGGAAAACCACGCAAACCGTAGTCTCCAAGACCGCTACTTCCGCGAAGGAGGAGTCTGCAGGTAGATATGGAAAACCGGCGGAAACTCCTCCCACGGTTGCGCCGTCCACGGAACCCTTAGACGTCGACGTCGACGACGAATTCGCGTTACCGGCGTTCCCCTCGGATTTCGAGACGGACGCTGACGAAGCCGTGTTACCGCCTGCGGCGACCGGCACGGTTCCGGCGACCACGGAAACCGAAACGGGCGAAGCGCCGACGGTAACGGGTGAAGCCGGGAAGCAATCCAAAGATGTGGACTCCGATTTCGCTACACGCAAACCCAAAATCCTAATTGCGGTCATCTCGTGGCAAAACGGCGCGGAGGAAGTCGCCGCGATGCAAGACACGTGGCTCGGGGCTTTGGAAGAAACGAACGAGTGGATGGATGCGGATTACCGCGTGTTCGTGGGGCAATCCTCCAACGCCGACCTCGGGGGCACGCACTCTTTGGCTCGCGTGCAGGAGCACAAAGACCGCCGAGGGTTCGGGGGCGACGACCCTTTGTCATTTTTGAACGGCCACCCGGATGTTGGAATTGTTTCCGGTTTTGGCGCGCGTTTAGGGTCACAGTACCGCGACGTCGGCGCGTTCGACACGGCGGATGACATCGACCAATTGTCAAAGGAGTTACAAGACGCGGTCGACGCGTTTGAAAAGGAAAGCGGAATGCATCGTGCTTATTCGTCTTCATCGTTGGGTGAGAACTCAAAAACTTTGGTGGACTCAAAAACCACACGCAGATACGACACCAAGCACGCGTTCACCTCGCGGCTCAAGGACGCGTTGGCCAAAGGTACCAAGGATCTGGTCGGTGATAGGGATGAGGAACTGGGTACCTCGAAGACTGCAGCGGTAAAGTCGACTGTTACCGCCGAAGACTCCAGCGAAGGCCCCAAACTCACCGCGGGCACCGAGTCGCGCGAAACCGCCGCGACAACGAAAGAAAAGGAAACGTCCTTGCGAATGTCGAACCTCGACACGCAGTTGGAGAACGCGTTGCGTGTTGAACAAAACACGAAGGATTCGTTTCAAAAGAAACGGGACGAGAAAACCGTCACGCTCGCGGTGGGGGATTCGTACGAAGGTACGGCCTTGGGCGTTTCCCAAATCCCGTCTCCCTGTTTTCCCATACTCGTACCAGAAGGGACTATTACGACCAGAAGGGCGCATTCCCTCTGCCCAGTACCCTGACCGTTTACTAATACCAATCCCTCATACACATGGCCGAGAGACTGACACTTTCTTTTATTTATCGTAAGACCTGCCCCAAAAAGTGCTGGGCGCAATTCAATACGCCAACGATAATGGGTACGACTACGTGTACAAGGTGGATACCGACGTTTTCGTGTTGCCTTCCGTGTTCCTAAGATTTGTCCGCACCCAGGTCGCGGATAAAAAAATCGACTGGATGGGGAGCGAAAACAAGATGTACCCTGTGCAGTACGTGGATCCCAAGCTGGCGGAATCACTACTTAAAAGCGACCCTACAAAAACGATTCCAGAAAACTTAATCGCCAAAAAGTCGATTGATGAAAACACAACCCCGTCCGGGTTCAAGTGCGGCATCGCGAGGCAGTGGCACTTCGGGAAGTGCACGGACCGCACTTTGAACACCACGCCGTACGCCGGGGTGAACCCGATTTCGGTGGACGGGGGACATGGGTATTTGCTCTCCAAAGAAGCGATGTGGGCGGTTAGGTAAGGGCCTTTCCCACGCACCACCTTCCACTTGTGATTGCCCATACCAGACTGACACTATTTTTTTATATCGCGAGCGACTGGATTTGGAAAAGGGCGGATGACTTACAAAGACACGAACGAATTGACATTTACGAAGACCAGCTGATTTCGCACATCCTAGTAAAGCAAGGTTTCCTGCCTGTCGACTACTCCGGGGTGAGCCCTTTCGCGGTGAAAGGCGTTACGAAGGAGATGGCGGACGACGCGTGTGTTTTGGCGTCCGACGAAAAGGTCGGTGCCGAGGTCGGCGGTCGGCTACGCGCGATGCGGAAATTTCGGTTCGAATCCGGGGCCAATCTGTACGAAACCGGTTCTGGGTGGAACCCTTCCACGATGGACGGTACGTGTGTCACGGCTTTCCCGAATCCGGGGACACAGCACTGTTTTACCTCGAACGCGCCGTTTGACTGTTGTCCACACATTTCGCGACACGCGCGATGTTGACCACTTTTCGCGTGCCACAACCACAGCCAAAATGTTGCCCACTTCTTTGTTGCGAGTAGGGATCCAGCCTTACGTGTGGCGAGACGCGATGTTACCGAAATGGGAGTACTTCCGGGACCGCGAGTCACTTGAAAAAGCGAGAGACGACGGGAGCTACGTTCCGCACACGCTGCCGCTAGGGTTCGAACTGGTGCCCGCGTCTTCGCCGGACGACGTGACAGACGTCGCGGAAGATCTCGAGACGCCGGATGACGAGCTTTTGAGGAAGGCGACGAAGAAATCCAAGAGCTCCAAGAAGAACCGCTCACACGTTAGTTCCGAAAAGGGTTCGCCAGATTCGGAGAAGCAGGGGGATGACGCGCGTTTGGACGCCGACGAGCCGGATGCGTCGACAGCGGGAAAGAGTGAAACGGCACCCGAGTCGCCTGAAAAGTCTGCCCCGAATTCCGCTCGCCCCGGCGCCTGGATCACGGTGGAGGAGTTGTCCGATGACCCGTTTCAAGAACCTGACTGGCTGGGAGACAATAGTGCATTGGTCAAGGCGCAGGTGCAGGAAATGCTCGAGGCGAAGCGCAAGGAAAGGGCGGCGAAGGGGGACACCACCGAGAACGACGCTGCGGTTGAAAAGAGGGACGCGGAAGAGATGCGCGCTTTTGAAATCGCCGAGGCGGAACACGCGAGGTTGGAAAAAGTTCAACAAGCGAAGGATGCGAAGAAGCTGGAGGAGCACAAGTCTACGCGGGATGCGAAGAAGGTGGAGGAACACAAGGCGAGGAAGGCTTCCTCGAAGCAGTCAAAGGTTTCGCACGTAAAGGTTTCGCACGCAAAGTTAAATTCGCGCAAAAACGAGTCGAGGAAAGGTCCGGTCGCGGACGACGAGTACGACGGCGTTTTCGACGACGAGGAGTACGACAAGAAGAAGTGATCGGAGAATTTCTCGAACATTTTTAATGCATGATACATAGATCCTATAAAGCTACAAGCTACTCTATCATCCTTAACGCATGAATACGTAGATCATTCTTAACGCGTCGATACGCCGATCCTAAAAGCTACTCCTCTACTCATCCTCGCCTTCCCGCTCCGCAGCCATGACCCCCCGGGTGAACGCTGTTTTCAGCGCCATCTCGTACCACTGTTCCTGGCCGTGGACCACGCACGACGGCCCGACCATTTTGAATCCGGCGCCTTCGTAAAAGCCGATCAGGTACTTTTTGCAAAGCAGCAGAATTTTATTAATCTCAGGAAAGTTTTGCGCGACGTAGCGCGTATACGCTCTCAACGTTTTCGTGCCGATTCCCTCCCGCCTCATGCCTCCTTCCGTCACCACGCTGTGGATGCACAGGTTGTTGCCGTGTTCGTCGTGATTCGACATGGAATCGTGCGTTAACGTCGAGTCAGACGTACACGTGCCGCAGACGTAGGAGACTAGCTGATCTCCTTTGTTTTCACCCGATGCATCATCTGCAGGTTCACCTGCAGTTGCATCAACACCACTCTTCAGCCCCACTAAGAAATACCCCCCCGCCTTGTCCTGTCTGAACCTTAAGTTCTTTTCGCTCGCGGCTTCGTCGGGCGGGTACGAGTTGCTTTCCATTTCTATTACCGTGGGCAAGTCCTCCAAGAGACACGGCCGAAAATACATGGTGTCTGGCTGGACGTGGTGGAACCCACCGGCGCGATCGTCCAGGGGCATCTTTCAATCGTGTTTGAGTTGTCGGCGACGCCGGTGCACCCGAGGAAGGGTTAAGAGAGTTTTTTTTACGAGTAATACGTGTCGCCTTGTGAACACTACGCAGGTCTTTGAAGCGTCTCTCCCGTGCTTGCGAAACTCGACCGAGGGAAACCGCGGGGACGCGCGGAGAGGGTGTGCATGATCGATGCGGGAAAGGAAAGCTTACGAAACAAACGCGAGCAGCAGTTTTCGAGGCGGATAACAAATCAATCCAATCCAGATCCTCCTCAACCACGCACGCGTCGACGCACCACGCGACAGAACCACTCTTCGACAAGAACGTCAAAACCACTAACGCACCATGCACGCTGTTTTGTCCACCGCCTCGCGCGTCATCGCCAGGGCCACCCCCGTGCGCGTCCTTACGAACAAATCATTCACCGCGCCTCGCGCCGCCGCGCTTCGCGTCGCCCCTAAGGTGGGCGCGACGTCCTCTCGGTTCTTCGCAGCTTCCGCGGCGGCGACACAAACCGTGCAGAAGGGGGACAAGGTCGCGATTCATTATGTCGGCACCCTTGACGACGGCGAGCAGTTCGACAGCTCACGGGAACGCGGCGAGCCCATCTCGTTCACCGTGGGGGGCGGCATGATGATCCCTGGTTTCGACAACGGCGTCATGGGCATGGCAATCGGCGAGTTGAAGACCTTAAACTGCGTCCCGAAAGACGCGTACGGCGAAATCAACCCCGCGAACGTGATGAAGGTTCCGAAACAGGAAGTGATGGATGCGGTTGGCGAGGAGTACACTGTTGTTGGATCCAAATTGATGGTCGGGCAAGGCATGACCGCTACCATTAGTGAGGTCAGCGACACGGAATGCACCCTGGATTGCAACCACCCGCTCGCCGGGAAAACGCTAAACTTCGACATCGAGCTCGTGTCCCTGGAACGCCTTGAAGTCAAGCACAACGACAAGTTCAAAACCTTCTTCGATATCGAAATCGGGGGCGAGCCCGCTGGTCGCATCACGATGGAAATTAGGGGAGACGTGACCCCCAAAACCGCCGAAAACTTCAGGGCGCTTTGTACCGGCGAAAAAGGCTTCGGGTTCAAAGACTCGCCCTTCCATCGTGTGATTCCCGGGTTCATGTGCCAAGGCGGCGACTTCACGAACCAGAACGGTACTGGCGGTAAATCGATTTTCGGGGAGAAGTTCGAAGACGAGAACTTCCAGTTGAAGCACGAGGGCGAGGGGATTCTTTCCATGGCCAACGCGGGGCCGGGCACGAACGGCTCGCAGTTTTTTCTGTGCACCGCTGAAACCGCTTGGCTGGACGGGAAGCACGTGGTGTTCGGAAAGGTCGTGGACGGGATGGACGTGGTGAAGACTATTGAGGGGGTTGGGTCACAATCCGGGAAGACCAGCAAGACCGTCGTGGTGGTGGACTCGGGGGAGTGCTAATTACACTCAACGTTGATTGCGTCTTGATTCGGAAAAGACGTTTCCAACGCCGTATCGCCAGGTCCCCCTCGTCGTACATCTCGGGGTGCCTCAACAGGCGTACGCGCGTTGTGATTAACGGTTGTTTTTACTACGTTGTTACTACAAGTATTACATACAGACACCCTTGTTCGCTTACCCGCCGGCCCCTCACTTGATGTACTTGTTAAGAAACCGCCGGTGGAAGTCGCTCCGGATGGTGTCGTTGACGAAGCGCTTCGCCGTTTTGGGTTCGTGCTTGGTTTGGTTTTTAAAAACCACGTCGTCGTCCCACCGGCGCTTCACCACGAAGTTTGAACTTTCCGGGTCATTGCCCGTACGACCTGAAACCCCGCCCCCGCCCCCGCCCGAGATCGAACCGCCAACGCCACCGAGGTCGAGCAGCGGGTTACCACTCGCCAGCTCGGTGGCTTTTTCAATAGCCTCCGCTTCTTGAGTCTCCGCTTCTCGTCGCGCGCTCTCCGCGACGCGCTCTTTTTTAATCCGCTCCAGCTCCAACAACAACGCGGCGGTGTCGTCTTCGTCGGAAACCGAATCGTCGTCTTCATCTGAATCGTTCTCATCGTCGTCACTATCATCTCTGTCCTCGTGTGTAGGCGCAAAAAGGGTAGCTTGCGAAGGACCGGTTTCTTTCGCTAAAGCCCCTCCCGGCCCGACCCGGGACCCGGGATCTGTTTCCCCTTTTCCATCCGCAATCTGCAAAACCCCTCCGTCAATCCCGTTTCCGATGGCCCCGGGAGGCGCTCTTTTGAAGTGCTTGGCTTCCTTCGCCTCGAGTTCGGCTTTGAAATCCCGCGCGATGAGCTCTTTGATTGTCATCTGCCCCACGGAACGCGTTTTTAAGGTCATGTGCGCGTTGTCATCAAGCTTGCTGTGCTTCGCGGATGGGCCGAACATGCGCGCGCCGCCTTGTTCCTCATGGCCCTTCGCGGGGGCCCACGTGGGGCGGTGCGCGGTGGTCATGGGAACGACGGGTGGTGGGGGGGGTGGGGGGGGGGGCGCTTTGGGTTTTTCAGCGGTGGGGCTGGGGTACGAACGACGGGCACGGGAAACGCCGGAGTCGCGGGGGGGCGCGGACGCGTGTGATCACCACGCCACAGATCTGGGCGGAGGACACGGAGACTGAATTGAAATTGCAGTGGAAAAGTGAGACTAATTATTTTGGGCAAGCGTTCTCCCTGGTAGATGCGTCTCGATGCGTCGCCGTATTCAAAACACAGAGTACTCGGCGATTTCCCACTCCAGCGCCCCCTCAGGCGGCTGTAAAATTACCACCCCCGGTTTCGCGTACTTCCGCATCCTCTCCACGAGCTTGGTGAGGAACACGTACCTGGCTTGAAAATCGAACCAGCTCTTGGACATCATCGTCGAGGCGTCTTTCGTTTTGAACTTCGTGGCGCCGATGCCGTTCAAGGACTTGGCGGTTACCTTTCCAAGAACCGTAACCATTTTCGTTTCGTTGCGGCCATCGTACCGGACATCTGGGGCGAGCTTCGTGACGTTCTTGATGAAGTCGGTGACGAGGGCGTGGCGCGCGGGCGTGACGCTTGTGCGTCCCGCGAAGCTCTTCACCGCGTTAGGGGCGCGAAAGGTCGTCCCGTCGAAGGAAAACTTGCAGATCTCGAGGTCGAACTTGGTGAGAAGCGCACGCGCGTCCTTCAAACTGGGGTGGCCCACGATGAGCTGCACGAAGCTGTTCCTCCGGAGCTCGTAGTCATACGGAAAGGACACGCCGGCGCTGCCCTTGGGCGTCCCGAGCCGTTTAGGGTGAGAGGCAACCGCCTCGGCACCCCACTGGCAGGCTCGTGCGAAGTACGCGTCGCTCGTGTACTCCAGTCGCTTGCTGTCGTCGTCGTACTCATCCCCGTACCTGCCTTCCATCCGCCGAGAGTTGTAGCTCTCGACGTGCGAAAGACACGTCTGCACGAAGTCAGGAGCTCCAAGTTTGGTGGAAAGGTCAGGCCCTTCTTGCCTGTAGGAGTTGTCCACCCAAGAGCATATCAAGCCGCAACGTTCGATGAGTCGCTGGCGTACCACCGGCGCCGCGTCCCACGTGCAGAAGATGTCGACATCTAAATCTTTCCATTGCGTATCGGAAACGGGTACGCCCATGACGGACATGACCGCCAGCGAGCCGGCGACCAAAACTTGGACGTGGAGACGAGCGCGAAGGCGTCGAGTGGGACGAGGAACGAGCAAATGCGCTCGAGGATATTCTCGGGCATATCGCACAGAGTGTTCGCGACAGGCATTTGCTTCTGGCGTTTGGACATCGACATGGTTGCGTTTTGTCGTGGGAAAGAGGTCACATGGAGTGAAGGAAGAACAACTGAAAGACCAAAGAATCACTTAAAAATAAAAATAAAAGTCTTATCACACAATTTTCGTCACCTGCGTCGGATACCCCGCTTCCTCTTTGTTCTCCTCGATCATCGCGAGCAACGCCTCGACGTACGTCGCGTGTAGCGCATTGACCCTTTCCCGCGACGGTTTGGATTCCACCGGTCCAGGATCGATAGCTCGACCGACCACAGTGACCAACCGGCCGTTGGGAAACGGTAAACACCAGCGTTGCGTTATGGACAAGAACCGAATTGGCGCGTTTAAGTAATACGAAACCTTTCGCCTCAACCCGAAGAAGGGAACCCTTTTGAAAGAATAAGGGTCAGTCTTGAGTCGGCGAGTAGAGGTTCGTAACAGTTGTCACTACTGGTAAATGTTACTAGTAGTGGACGTCACGAACGGGGCGGTAAACAGTGTGCCTGGATTTGTGAAAGCCCCAACTCGTACCAGTCCGGTCCCATTGAAAGGGACTCCCCGAACGTATACACCGGGACTAACGGGCTTCCACACTGAATCGACAGTCTGACAAACCCAAACACGTCCGACAAGTACAAGTGCTCCACGTCAACCCGACCGCTCCACACGACTTCGCGAACGCCGCCCGGGACTATTTTTTGGGATTTACGAAACCAGTGGGGAAACAGTCACGGTAAGTAAAGTTATTGAGGAGGTGGATAGACGCGGTTTCGTGGTACACGGGGTCGTCGGTTCGAGTCGGGGAGAGGGAGGGGGGTCGGATGACTTGGTAACAGTTATCGTACCTATGGCGCAGCTCTCGCCTCTTTTCAGCAAGTTGGAACACGTGCTTCGGTCGCACGGCATCTGTCCTAGCGCGCGTAGCCAGTCTTTAATAACCGGGAACGCGTTGACTAGTAGCCAGTGTACTAGCAGTCTGATTTTTACCGCTTTGAACCTTTTCAACGCGCTCGCGCTGTGCACCAGGTTCAGGGAGAGCCCCGCGCTGAACAAGCCGTGCGGGTGCGAACAGAAGAGGTGCGGCTTTTTTTGGCAATCGATTGGGTTTGACGATGACGATTTAGTTTCCTTCTTGGTATCCCGAGTATCCGCAGTATCCTTATCAGCATCACCAGCACCAGCCCCTGCATCCCTTTCATCATCTCCAACCACAATAAGCCGCCACCCATTCGTTTTCGCCACCTCCAAGCTCCCCACCCAGTCATAAACCCCCGGCACGAACGGCTGCGGGCCGAAAAGGTACCCCATCAGGAAGTAGGATGCGATTCCAACTCGGGTTGCGGTGGACCCGAAGACGAGCAACAACGCACATATGGACCCTGACACCACCCAGCTGCCGAAGGTGAAGGTCACTAACAGCACGCCTTGAAGCCTGGACCATGACGAGAACGGCGAGTCAACTACCTTGTTCGCCTTGAACTCGTGCCCCATGCGCTCGCGGTTCGCCAGGTGTTCCCGCCACAACAAAGAGCCGGGTTTGGTTTCCCCGGTGAGCCAGCTCATCGGGACGTGCCACGTCGGGGATTTGAACTGGGTGAACATGGTTACGTAAACGCAGGTCGTACGGGTCACACTCCAGGTACCGAACGCACGAACGCAGGACGAGGGCCGTGGTCGCAGAGCGCGACGCGCGTTGTGGTGAGCTTGTGTTTGCGAAAAACGTTTTCTTGGCAGGAGACGAAAAGGTGCGAATATTTCTCAATATTGTTCCATTCTGCGTGGCTATCTCGTCCCTCCAATACTCTGATACCGTGACTGTTCCCCCGCGTGCGCGCGCACCACTCCAATCGCCACCAACCACCCCGGTGCGAAAACAGTCATGAATTACTGTTCCCGTTGTCTCGGCACGCACTTGATGATATCGTCGACGCGCACGATCATCTCGGCCGCTTCCGTGCCCGATAACAAAATCTGCTGTTTCACCCGGAAGCACTCCGTAACGCCCCTCTCGTCCATGTCCCCGACGAACCCGGTGAGGATGTCGATACCAGCGCTGGTTTCCCCTCTTCCGTGCGACGCTTTGAGCTGCGAGATTATTTCCGAAGAATCCAGACCGGCGTTTTCGCAGATAATCGTCGGTATGGCCCGCAACGCCTTCGCGAACCCCTCCATGGCGAGCGCGCGTTTCCCAGGCGTGCGGCTCGCCAGCTCCTCCACCGCTTTGCTCATGATCATTTCAGGGCACCCGCCGCCGTACACGATCCGGCTGTCTTTAACCGTCGCGGTTAACACACAAAGCGCGTCGTGTAGCGACCGCTCCGCCTCGCCGAGCACGTGCGAAGACGCGCCTCGCAACACAATCGTACACGCCTCGCCCTTCGCGACTCCGCTGAACTTAATAAGCTTGTCCTCGCCGATCATGATCTCCTCCACCAAGTCGCACGTGCCCAACACGTTACCGGCCGGGTCGTCGAAGGTTGAACAGATCTCGCCGCCGGTCACGAGCGCCAGGCGCTCCACGCCGTCGAAATCGGCGTGCTCGATGGACGTCACGCCTTTGTTCATCAACACTTGTTCCGGGTAGTTGTAAATGAGCTGTGGTTGGGAAAGAAAAGTGTCAGTCTTGCATGGGTAAACAGTGTGCAAGTATTTGGGATTTGGCAAATAAATACGTACCTGGCGGTTGATGAACAAGTTCGCGCCGTGCGCCGCGATTTTGTGGCACTGAGATTGTAAAAAAGAAACGTCAGTCTTGTATGGGCAATCAGGGAGGCGGTGTGTGGTAATGGGAAATACTCACCTTGTCCTCCATCTTCTTCTTCTCCGCGGCTTCGATTTCGCCGACTTTCTGCATGGAATCAACCCGTACGCGGGCGCCGTAGATTTTGATCTTGTCCGTGTCCATCGGGGTGTTCGCGATGAGAATCTTCGCGTTTTCGATGCGCTTGGGGTGCCCGACGTTGAACTTTTTGTCAAGAATAAACCCCTCGTCCTGATTGGAAAGAAATAAATGTCAGTCTTGTATGGGCAATCGCAGAGGCGGTGTGTGGTGGGTGGGAAAGGCCCTTACCAGGAAAGAATCCTTCAAACTCCCGCCCGGTTTCTGAATCAGCTGGATCATCTCCAGGTTGCCGCTGCCCTTTAACCGCATCACCGCGTCCACCGCGAGCGTGGCGAAGTGGTGCTTGTCGTGCGTCAGGATTTTCGACGACAACGTCGTCCGCGCGACGTTCATCAGGTCCTTTCTGAACGTGACTTCGTCGTCCGCGTGGTCCATGGCGCATTTCTCCAGGGCGTCCCTGGCGACCGCGCACGCCTCTCTGAATCCTTGAATAATGGTCATCGGGTGAACCTTCTGGTTGACGAGCATCTCGGCTTGCCTTAACAGTTCGCCCGCGAACACAACCACGGACGTGGTGCCGTCGCCAACCTCATCATCCTGCGCTTTCGAAATATCCACAAGCACCTTCGCCGCGGCGTTGTCGACGTAGATGGATTTTAGAATCGTAGCGCCGTCGTTCGTGACGGTCACGTGGTTGCCTTGGCCCATGGAAACGAGAATTTTGTCCATGCCCTTCGGGCCGAGCGTGCTTTTCACTAAATCGGCGATGGCCATGGCGCCGACAAAAGACGAAAGCCGCGCGTGCTCGCCTTTCTCCTCCGTGGCGCCCTGGGAAAGCACGGAAGGGCCGCCGTTGCCCATCATGGACATGGTGACAAGGTGGGTGTTTGATCGTCTGTTTTTGGGAAGGAGCGGGGTTTGGAAGATGACAACGAAAGGGAAGATCGAGTCAGTGACGATCGAGTCCGTGAAGATCGCGTGGTGTGTTGTTGCTCAATTAGTAAGTACGTCGAGTCGCTTGTGACCCACTTGGGTCACGTAGTAACAATTGTTACGTCACCGACTGGAGCGTGTGTCTCCTTTGTTCACCCCAGACGCGATCCATACGGTCCTTCGATCGAGGGAGGCGTCGAAAAAGCGACCGCGAAAAAGCCGCGAAAGCCCGATCGCGCCCGAGATCTTTGAATGTTGGCACGCCGCCCGGGGTGGTTCGCAGTGGAAAGACAGTGCAAACGCGCGCGCGTGTCACTTCCCACGACACGGGCGCGCCCGTGTGCGGAGTGTGTGATTGGGAGATGAGACGTCATTTCATACCTCCAACCGCGTCGGTGCTCTGTCGGTCTGGAGACCGGTGATCGGCGCGGGCGTTGGCGTTGACTGCACAGGAGAAGTTGACAGACGGACGGCGAAACTACGACGCGAAATGCGTTTGAATGAGGGCGACCTTAAATCCGCCACCAAGACCAGCAGTCAAAAAATACGTGTTGCATTTCCCAAATCCCAAGACTGTTTGGCCATACACCACTGACACTTGTCAGCCTGTCCCGGTGGCGGATTTAGGGCGACCCCCGAGTATCGTTTCCTCGGCCGTTTTCTCGGACCTCATCAGACCCCTCCACGCGCCTCGTCAAATGCGCCGCGTGTGCTTGGACGTGGCTCGTGTTGCGCGCGGTACCG